>Ga0224505_10001227_pt1 | contig 16495 bp, 16 predicted proteins | sample SF_Jan12_sed_USG_FD_169102 | JGI IMG/M metagenome (GOLD analysis project Ga0224505, IMG submission 169102) | Sediment microbial communities from San Francisco Bay, California, United States - SF_Jan12_sed_USGS_4_1 | ecosystem: Environmental > Aquatic > Marine > Sediment | place: USA: California... | reverse complement strand
CTGAGCTCAGCCTCGCGGCACGTCTTTCCAGGCCACGTCCTTGTCGACGCGCGGCTCGCGTGGCAGCCCCAGGTCCCGCTCACCGATGTTGTTGCGTCCGACCTCGTTGGTGCCCCCGCCGATGCTCACCGAGAACCGATTGATCAGGGCCAGCTGCGCCCACTCGCTGTCGGGATCGGCGTCGGCCGTCGCCGCCGGTCCGAGCAGCCGGGTGGCCAGGTTGCCGAACAGGACCCGGCTCTCCGCGGTGAACAGCTTCAGCACGCCGCCGCTGACCGGAGGATCGTCGCCCTGGCGCACGGCCTGCATCATCGCCTCGGACAGCAACTTCAACAGCAGTTCGCGGGTGTGACACGCGGCCAACTCCTGGCGCACCCCGGCGTCGTCGGCCAACCCCAGACGACGGGCCATCTCGGTGAGCCGAGGGGTCACCGGATCGGCCCCACCACCCCCGATGAACTGCGATTCGGCCATCATCACGACCCGGGTCGGCGCCCAGCCACCGTCGATCTCCCCCACCACGTTCTCGACCGGGATGCGCACGTCCTCGAAGAACACCTCGTTGAAGTGTCCGGCCCCGTTGGCCTGGATGAGCGGGCGAACCTCTATGCCCGGCGACGCCATGTCGACCAGCAGGAAGGTGATGCCCTGGTGCTTGGGCACATCGGGATTGGACCGCACGATCACGAAACCGTGATCGGCGAACTGCGCCATCGAGTTCCACACCTTCTGCCCGTTGACCACGAAGTGGTCCCCGTCGCGCACCGCCCGGGCGGCCAGACCGGCCAGATCCGAGCCGGCCCCCGGTTCGCTGAACAACTGGCACCAGGCGTCCTCGGCCGACAGGAGCCGGGGCAGGTAGTGGCGCTTCTGGTCCTCGGATCCGCAGAAGCGCAAGGCGGCCCCCAACATGGCGATGGTGGCGTCGAGGAAGCCGCTCGTCACGTCGAAGGCGGCCATCTCCTCCTTGAAGACGCGGACCTGGTCGCTGGTACCGCCCCGCCCACCGTGCTCGCTCGGCCAGGAGATCCCGGCCCAGCCACCGGCGAAGAGCTTTCGCTGCCAGGCCCGACACTGCTCGAAGTACTCGCGCATGGCGTCCTGATCGACGTGATGGCGCTGGGTCGACCAGTCGTCGACGCCCGTCTTCGGGGATGCGTTGGCCTCCAGCCACGCACGCGCCTCGGCCCGAAAGGCCGCCAGCTCGGCACTCTCCTCGATTCTCGTGTCAGCCACTGAGCCACGCTAAGAGGCCAGGCCGACCGGACGCAACGTGGCCGCTGGCCGGCGTCCGGGCACGAGATGCAGAGCGGTCCGGGCGATGGCCATAGGATCGCAGAGATGTCCGACGAACCGTTCTCGACGTCGGTGGTCAGCCGCATTCGATCCTTCGACGGCGAGACGCCGTTGCAGGTACTGGCTCGCCAAGGCGACATCCCCCGAACCGACATGACCTCGCTGGAGCGGTTCCCCTACTACACCGCGTTCCCCTTCGCCTGGTACGTCGTGTGCTTCTCCGACGAGCTGGCCGCAGGTGAGGTCCGGCCCGTCCGGTTGCTGGCTCGCGACCTGGTGCTGTGGCGGGGCCACGACGGTGAAGCCCACGTGATGGACGCCTACTGCCCCCACCTCGGGGCCAACCTGGCCATCGGCGGTCGGGTCGAAGGCAACGACCTGGTGTGCCCCTACCACTGGTGGCGCTGGAACGGCGACGGGGCCAACACCCACATCCCGTACAGCGACCGCACCAACGGGCGGGCCCGCGTGCACGCCTACCCCGTGATCGAGCGCAACGGATTCGTGCTGTTCTGGTACCACCCCGACCCCAGGGTGGAGCCGCTGTGGGACATCCCCCAGCTCGACGCGTACTTCACCGACGACTGGACCGAGTTCAAGCCGGCCGACTGGACCGTGCGCTGCCCATGGCAGGAACTGGCCGAGAACGCCCCCGACTACATCCACCTCCGCACCGTGCACGGCGCGGCCACCGTACCCGAGGTCGAGGACCTGGGCTTCGACAGGTACACCAGCCGCCTGCGGGCCCGAGTCGACTTCAGCACGCCCCGTGGCCCGACGACGGGTCGCATCGACACCGACGGATACGGGCCCGGCTTCGGCATCGCCCGATTCAGCGGCATCATCGACACGATCTTCTTCGCTGCCACCACCCCCATCGACTGGGAGCACACCTGGTCGCTCAAGGCCTACAAGGTGCACAAGTTGGGGTCCGACGAGGAGTCCCTGGCCCGCACCCACCGAGTCGGCGAGGCGTTGATCTGCGACCTGCGCAAACAGATGGCAGAGGACAACGTGATCTTCGACAACAAGATCCACGTGCCCTCGCCGGCACTGGCCGACGCCGACGGACCCATTCTGCGATTCCGCCGATGGGCGTCCCAGTTCTACGCCCCCGGCGACCCCCACGCGGCCGGGCGGTTGTCCGCCATGAACCCGCCCGCAGAGCCGCAGGAGCAACGATGACCGAGCCGCGCAACGGCTACGGAACAGCCGACGACGAGGTCGAGCTCGAGCGCCGGCGACTGGCCCACCTCGCCACCGCCCGTGACCCCAAGACCTTCGCCCTTCTCGAGCGTGTGGGGGTGACGACCGACTGGCACTGCCTGGAGGTGGGGGCCGGGGCCGGCACCGTGTCGGCGTGGCTGGCCGAGCGGGTGGGTACCGGGGGCCGGGTGATGTCGACCGACGTCGACACACGATTCCACGCCGAACCGGCGGCCAACGTGATCCTCCGGGAGGCCGACATCGTCCACGATGCCTTCCCGGCGGCCCATTTCGACCTGGTGCACGCACGGGCCGTGCTCCAGCACATCCCCGAGCGGCGCGAGGTGTTGGCCAAGTTGGTCGGCCTCCTCAAGCCCGGCGGCTGGATGGTGATCGAGGACGGCCACTTCGGCCTCTTCGCCGATCAGCCACTCCCCGAGCCGTACCAGACCATTCACACCATCATCGCCTCGGCGTCCCAGGACGAGTGGCGCGATCCGTCGGTGGGCGCGCGGTTGTTGGCCTGGATGCGCGAGGAGGGCCTCACCGACCTCGACGTGGTGGGTGATGTGTGGGCCATGCGCCCGGGCGAGGACGGCGGCGAATGGTGGTTCCTGGCCCTCGAGCGGGCCGGCCCCCGTCTGGTTGAGGCCGGCGTCGTCACCGACGAGGCGTTCAGCGCGGCCATGGCCCAGGTCCGGGCCCCTGACTTCGTGATGCTCAGCACCACCAGCCTGGCGGTCCTCGGCCGGCGACCGGCGACACCCGCCTGACCCCTCCGCTGGCCCACGCCTCCCTCTAGCCTGGCGCCATGCCTCAGATCAGCGCCAACGGCCTCACCTTCGCGTACGACGAGCGGGGCGAGGGCGAGCCGCTCCTGCTGGTGATGGGCCTGGGAACCCAGATGATCGCCTGGCGTGAGGCGTTCATGGACCAGTTGGTGGAGCTCGGGTTCCGCGTCATCCGATTCGACAACCGTGACGTGGGGCTGTCTTCGCGGATCGACGCCGATCCACCCGACCGCCGAGCCGTGATCGGCCAGTTGGTCCTCGGCCGGCGACCCGATGCGGCCTACCTGCTGGCGGACATGGCCGACGACGCGGCCGGTCTGCTCGACGCCCTGGACATCGACTCGGCCCACATCGTGGGCGCCTCGATGGGCGGCATGATCACCCAGCAGTTGGCCATCGATCACCCGAAGCGGGTGCGCAGCATCTGCTCGATCATGTCCAACACCGGAGACCGGCGCAATGGCCGAATCGCGCCGGCGCTGCTCCTCAAGGGCCGCAAGCTGCTCAAGGCCCGCCCGGAGACCGCCGTCGAGGACGCCGTCGCCGTGATGCGGCTGATCTCGGGCCCCCACTTCGACGAGGCCGAGGTGCGGGTGTTCAGCGAGGAATCGGTGGAGCGGGCCTACGACCCCGCCGGCCAGGCTCGCCAGACGGCCGCCATCGCCGCCAGCCCCGACCGCACCGAGGCGCTGGCCCATGTCCGGTCACCGGCCCTGGTGATCCACGGCATGGCCGATCCCCTCGTGCGCTTCTCCGGCGGGGTGGCCACGGCGCGGGCCGTCCCCGGAGCCCGGATGCTGGCCTTCCCCGACATGGCGCACGACCTGCCCCGACCGCGCTGGGGGGAGATGACCGCCGCCATCGCGGCCAACGCCGCCCGTGCCGCGGTTCCGGTTGCGGCGTCGGCGGCACACTGACACGATGAAGCATCTACCCGTCGGTAACCGAAGGGGACGGTCATGACTCGCACCCGGCGCCGCACATCCCTCGTGGCCATCGTGGCCGCGCTGGCCATGGTGGCCACCGCCTGCCAGATCGATGTGGCCGCCACCACGCTCCACGTCGTGGCGGCCCAGGAGGACGGCTTCCTCCAGAACGGCGACGAACCGTACGTGGCCGTCATCCAGTGGCGGGTCATCCCCGGCGAGGCCGGTTCCACCCAGGTCTCGTTCCTGGGCAACCTCGCCGAGCTGGGAAGCGGCATGGACGACGGTGATGATGCCTCCATCCCCGCAGCGATGGGCGCGGCCTCCTTCGCCAACGTGCAGGTGTCGAGCATCAGCCAGGTGGCTCAGGGGCAACTGCCCGAACTGGTGGGCACGGTCATGGTGGTGATGGAGAGCGATCTGACCTCGTGGGGCACCATCAACGGCCTGATGGGAGATGTCGAGGACGCGCTGGCCAACGAGCTGGAGAATCAGATCGAGCCGCTCACCATCCTCGACCTCACCAACCCCCAGGTCGTGGCCAGTGCGCTCTCGACCGCGGCCGCCAATGTCGAGGCCGCGGTCACGCCGGGCATCTTCGACCAGATCCTCATCTGGCTGGGCAGCCTGGGGAACCCGGATGACCTCATCGGCGTCGGCTTCACCGTGTGGATCGCCGCCGGCGGGACGCTGGGACAGTTCATCGAGAGCACCCTCCCGGCCGCCCTGCCCGCCAATGCGGCCGGTGGTGTGTGGTACGACGGCCTCGACCCCAAGACCGCCACCGTGCGGTTCTCGGGTGACGGCGCCATCTACGACGTGGACATCGTGGCCACGAACGCACCCCCGTCATGATCCTCGCCCGACGCGAGTGAAGGCCGGGCCGCCGCCGATACTCTCGGCGGCACTGTGAGTACGGGCCGCCACTACAAGACGATCGTCGGCCACCTGACCGATGATCCGCACACCGCCACCGAGCTGGTTCAACGCCTCGACGATGACGTCCTCGTCCACCTGGGCGCGGCGGTGGCGGACGAGGCCCGGCGCCGTGCCGTCGAGACCGGCGACCCCGATGCCGCCATCGCCGACGGGTTCGAGACGGGCTTCGGGCGTGACGGTCTCGCCGTGCTGCCGTGGATCAGCGGGCCGTACATCGTGTGCCCCGGGGGGCTGGTGGGCCGCAACCGGGCCTCGCACCGCTGCCGATTCGTCAGCGTCGATGACACCTGGGTGTGGGACTCGAACGAGCTGATACAGGAGGACAAACGGTCCAGTCCCGGCGCCGACGAGGGCTTCCGGGCCGTCGCCCTGATCGCCATCGTCGAAGGCACCCGGCTCGACGTCGTCAGCGGCCGACTGAAGAGCGGCCAGCACCGCGTGGAGCGGGTGGTGAGCTACGAGGTCCGCACCGGCGATCTGGTGGAGGTGAGCCAACGGTCGGTCACCCCCGCCGGCATGCGTTGACCGGGAAACGGGTCAGCGCCGGTCACGGTTGCCGAGCGGGTCAGCCGAGGACGGCGTCGGCGTAGGCCGCGAGGGTCTGGGGGTCGCGGGCCGAGACGTTCAGCATGGTCACCGGGCTCTCCTCCCAGGCAGCCAGGCGGTCGCGGATGCGCTCGACCGGCCCGACGAGGCTGATCTCGTCGGCGAAGGCGGTGGGCACCGCGGCGATGGCTTCGTCCCGCTTCCCCTCGAGGAACAGGTCCTGGATCCGGAGGGCCTCCTCCTCGAACCCCATCCGGGCCATCAGCTTGGTGTGGTAGTTCTGGCCCTTGGCGCCCATGCCGCCGATGTAGAAGCCCAACGTGGCCTTCACCGGCCACAGCGCCTCTTCCCAGTCGTCGCCGATGTACATCGAGACGTTCACCGGGATCTGGAAGTCCTCGCCGACGTCGGCGATCTGATCGGCATACACCTCGGGTCGGAAGGGCGAGTAGTAGAGGGGGATCCAGCCGTCGGCGATCTCGGCCGTCTGCGCGACGTTGCGGGGCCCCTCGGCTCCGATGTAGATCGGGATCTCGGCCCGCCGCGGGTGGGTCATGATCTTGAGGGACTTGCCCAGCCCCTCACTGCCTGGGCCGCCGTACGGGAACTGATAGAAGTCGCCGTCGAAGCTGAAGTGGTCCTCGCGGCGCAGCACGGTGCGGATGATCTCGACCACCTCGCGGGTCCGGGCGAGCGGGCGCTCGGACGGCTGACCGTACCAACCCTCCACCACCTGGGGACCGGACACGCCCAAGCCCAGGATGAACCGCCCCTCGGAGAGATGATCCAGGGTCATGGCGTGCATGGCCACCGCCGTTGGTGTCCGGGCCGCGATCTGCACCACGCTGGTGCCAAGCTTGATCCGGTCGGTGACCGCCGCCAGGTACGCCAGCGGCGAGAACGCGTCGGACCCCCAGGACTCGGCCGACCAGGCGCAGTCGTAGCCGAGGCGCTCGGCCTCCTGGGTCAGGGCGACGAAGTCCCCCGGCGGATCGGCCGTCCAGTAGCCCCAGATCAGTCCCAGTTTCATGCGCAGCCTCAATCGATCGATGAGCCACCACCTCAGCACCATCGGGCACCGGGGACCAACCGCCGGGCACGAATCGGGGGCGACACTGGGCGCAGCCCCGGCCCGGCGGTACCGTCGCGAGCGTGATCGAGGTCGAGGTTCACTATCGCCGCCAGAACCGACAGACCGTCATCAACGGCACGGTCGAGGAGCTGGACTTCGCGTGGGTGGCCCGCAGCCGAGCCGGCCACGGCACGACCATCGACGGTTCGTGGGGCGAAGAACGAATCACCGTCGATATGTTGGAGCGCCGTGTGGGCACCGGCATGGCCACCCTGTCCGGCGCGATCGGCTCCGACATCGTCAGCCTCACCATCTCCCACCACCTCCACCTCGGTCTCGATGCCACCGGGACGATCGGCAAATGCGACATCGCCCTCCGGCTGGACCGGCCGGTGGGATCCCGGCGCCGCATCGTGCACCGCCAACCCCAACCCGACGTCGCCCTCCAGGTCACCTGGCAGAACCTCGGAGGAACGCTCCACGGTCGCGTCACCCGTATCGAGGACGCGGTCGCGGCCACCCTGGTCGGACTGGCCTCGGCCGACGCCAGATAGCTTGGCCCCATGCGCGATGACGGCATCCTGGCCGGCGACTTCGACATCGACCAACCGCCCCGCCGTCGGGGCGTCGACTACCCCAATGTCGCGGCCCGGCTCGGGCTGGTGGTCGAACACTCGGCCAGCGGTGTCACCGGCGCCATCGTTCGCTTCTCCCCACCCCAGGTGGTGCTGCGCGACCGCCACGGCCGGGACACGGCGCTGCGGCTGCGCGACGGCGCCTTCAGCATCGATGGCCGACCCGTGGCCCTGCGCCCACCGCCGGCCCAACCCATCGGCGAGGTTTCGGCTCCGACGCTGCGCACCTCCTCGGGATCGATCTCGGTCGAGGACGTCCCGGCACGGGTGGCCCGGGCCAGTCGCCTCTACGTCGAAGGGGTCCACGACGCCGAGCTGGTGGAGAAGGTGTGGGGCGACGACCTGCGGGTGGAAGGAGTGGTCGTCGAAGCCATGGACGGCGCCGACGACCTCACCGTGCTCGTGCGCTCGTTCGGCCCGGGCCCCAACCGTCGGCTCGGTGTGCTGCTCGACCATCTCGTCGAGGGCTCCAAGGAACACCGGCTGGCCAGCCAGATCGATCATCCCGACGTGGAGATCGCCGGCCACCCCTTCGTCGACGTGTGGCAGGTCGTGAAGCCCAGCGTCGTCGGCATCGACCGATGGCCCGACGTGCCCCGCACCGAGTCGTGGAAGCAAGGGGTGTTGGACCGCCTCGGCCACCCGGGCCCGCCGGGGGCCTTCTGGAAGCAGCTCCTCGCACGCGTCCAGACCTGGACCGACCTCGAGCCGGTGTTCGTCGGGGCCGTCGAGTCGCTCATCGACTTCGTCGCCCCACCCGAGCGCTGACAACCGAGCGGGCGCCGGCCGAGCGTGCCCGATCCAACCGGTAGGGTCCAGCCATGGCCGACCTGCTCGAGCTCTCATCCCGCCTCTTCGACTCGGGCGAGCTCACCGAACCACCCAATCGGATCACCCAGGAGCTGTCCGAACTGGCCGACGACATCGCCATGGTCGAGTCGTTCAGCCACGTGGTGATCTTCCGCACCGACGACGGGCTGGTGCTGTTCGACACCAGCCACGACCTCACCGCCCGACCGTGTGTGGAGGCCTTGCGCCGGTGGACCGACCTGCCCATCCACTCCATCGTCTACACCCACGGCCACGTCGATCACGTCGGCGGCAGCGGCGCGTTCGTGGCCGACAACGCCGACCGCGGACCAACACCGCAGGTGATCGGTCACGAGAACATCCGGCCCCGCTTCCAGCGCTACCGCCTCACCGACGGCTACAACAGCGCCATCAACGCCCGCCAGTTCGGTGGCCGTTCGATCGGCAGTGACGAGCTGGCCCAGTTCCTGGCCCCCGATGTCGTCGAACCGACCACCGAGTTCGAGACCACCCACCAGTTCCGGGTCGGCCAGCTCGAGTTCGAGCTTCGCCACGACCGGGGCGAGACCGACGACCATGCCTGGGCCTGGATCCCCGCTCACAAGGCCATCGCCGTCGGCGATCTGTTCATGTGGGTGTTCCCCAATGCCGGCAATCCCCAGAAGGTGCAGCGCTACCCGGCCGAGTGGGCCGTGGCCCTGCGCTCGATGGCCGCCCTGGCGCCCGAGTTGTTGCTGCCGGCGCACGGTCTGCCCATGGTCGGCGCCCACCGCATCACCGAGGCGCTGGAGACCACCGCAGCGGCTCTCGAGGGGCTGGTCACCGACACGCTCCACCTCATGAATGCCGGCGCCACGCTGGATACCATCATCCACGAGGTTCGGGTACCCGACGAGATGCTCGCCCGGCCGTATCTCCACCCGACCTACGACGAACCCGAGTTCATCGTCCGCAACATCTGGCGTCTGTACGGCGGCTGGTACGACGGCAACCCCAGCCACCTGAAGCCGCCTACCGACGCCGTACTGGCCGCGACCATCGCCGAGCTGAGCGGTGGCGTCGCGTCGCTGGTGGCCCGGGCCGTTCAGGCGGCCACCGGCGAGGACCTGCGTCTGGCCTGCTCGCTGGTGGAGCTCGCCGTGCAGGCCGACCCCGACAACCGGGAGGCCCACGGTGCCCGAGCCGAGATCTACGCCGAGCGGCGTCGCGTCGAGCGCTCGTTGATGGCCCGTGGCATCTTCGGTCATGCCAGCCGGTCGAGCCGTGCCCTCTCCGAGAAGGACTGACCGTCGAGTCCGCCCCGGGGGCTTGGTGGAACCGTTCTCGGCCGCCCCTCGCCTCCGGCCGGGTTCTGGGGCATGCTCGTGGCGACGAAGGGGAACCCGATGAGTGAAGTCCGAGTCGTCCTCGAACCGGAGGACGAGTTCAACCACGAGCCCGATCCGGTGCCCAACTACAACGAGTCGATGTACTTCAACGTCTTCGACCCGGCCCGCGAGATCGGTGGGTGGTTCCGGATGGGCAACCGGGTCAACGAGGGCTACGCCGAGCTGAGCGTCTGCCTGTACCTTCCCGACGGCCGGGTCGGGTTCATGTTCAAGCGCCCGTCGATCACCACCAACGACACCTTCGATGCCGGTGGGCTGCGCATCGACGTGGTTCAGCCGTTCGAGCACCTGAAGGTCAGCTACGACGGCAAGGTCTGCCTCATGACCAATCCGGCCGACATGGCCGATCCCAAGAAGGCCTTCACCGAGAACCCCAGCGTCGCCTGCCGTGTCGAGCTCGACTACCACGGCGTCTCGCCCATGTTCGGCGGCCGCCCGGTGCAGGCCGACGGATCCGACTTCGAGATCGACCCGGAGAACAGCTTCTCCAAGGCCCATTACGAGCAACACGTCGCCGCCACCGGCACCATCGAGATCGATGGCGAGGTGTTCCCGATCGACGGCTTCGGCCTGCGGGACAAGAGCTGGGGTCCGCGGCACTGGCAGGCCATCACCTGGTACCGGTGGCTGCCCATGAACTTCGGCCAGGACTTCGCCATGATGATCTCCATCGTCGATCGTCCCGATGGACCCCGGCGATCGGGAATGGTGCTGCGCGACGGCGAGTACGTGATGATCCGAGACGCCACCATCGAATCCGACTACGACGACGACGGCTACCAGACCCATCTCCGGGCCTGGGCCCGGACCGACGAGCGGGAGTACGAAGTGACCGGAGAGGTGTTGTCGCTGATCCCGCTGCGGAACCGCAGGACCACCCCGGACGGCCAACTGCTGCACACGCGCATCACCGAGGGCATGACCCGCTACGAATGCGACGGCGAGGTTGGCTACGGGCTCTCGGAGTACCTGGACCAGATCGTCGACGGGCAACCGATCGGCCTCGACCAGGCCTGACCAGCGGCTCCCCCCGCCCGACCTGACGGCGGCTCATGGGGCCGGGTCGACCGCGAGAATGTACGCTCGGAGTGGCGATGAGGGCAGCGAACGCGGACTGGTCGGAGATGTGGGTGTGGCGGGCCTCCACGCGTCGGGCCGAGACGGCCCGGATGGCCATCCTCACCACTGATCACCTCTTCATCACGGGCGATCTCGACCGCCGCCGGATCGCCGATCTCCACGATGCGGCCCGACTGGGGAGTGAACGCATCCAGGCGGTCCTCGAGGAGGGGCCGGCGGACGAGGGGTCCGTCGAGCTCGACCGCGCCGACATCACATCGGTCGTCTGGCACCGGACCACACGCACCATCGACATCGGTCGCGATCGCGACGACCCACTCCGACTGACCTGCGCCGAGTTGGAGTCCACCGAGGAGATCGGCCGTGGTCTCCAGCGGGCACTGGCCCCGTCGTTGCTCCCCACCAGCGAGCCCATCCCGCGAGCGAAGATGATCCGTTTCGAGCTGTTCCGCGGCAAGGGCCGCAACCCGCTGACCGTCTTCGCCGGTGCCACGCTGATCGCCGTCGCCTGCCTCACCATCTCGCTGTACTGGCTGGCCCTGCTGGCAGCTGCGGTGGCGGCGGTGGCGCTGGTCGCCGTGGCGTCCGTCATCAGGGATGCCGACCACTCGGTGCCCTTCTACCGAGTCGACGTGCCCCACCAGGTCGAGCAGCCCTCCGACTGACACGGCTGCTGCCGCCGCAGGCGCCCGATCACCCGGACACGAATGCCGCGCTACCGGTATGGTGCGCGGTCATGGAACTGCGCCTCGACGACCAGACCGCCATCGTGACCGGCGGATCCAAGGGCATCGGCAAGGCCATCGCCGCCGCCTATGCCGCCGCCGGCGCTCGGGTGCTCATCACCAGCCGCAAGGCCGACCAGTGCGCGCAGGCGGCGGCCGAGATCGGTCACGGTTGCATCTGGGAGGCAGGCCACGCCGGTCGCGTCGAGGATGCCGAGCGCGTCGTCGACCAGGCCATCGCCCGGCTGGGGGGCATCGACATCCTGGTCAACAACGCCGCCACCAATCCCTACGCCGGCCCCCTGATCGACATCGATCTCCCCCGCTGGGAGAAGACCTTCGAGGTCAACCTCACCGGGCCGCTGGTGTGGACCCAGTTGACCTGGCAGAAGTACATGCAGGCCAACGGTGGAGTTGTGGTGAACATCTCGTCGGTCGGTGGGATGTCCACCAACCCAATCCTGGGCGCGTACGACATCACGAAGTCCGGCCTGATCCATCTCACCCAGCAACTGGCCGCCGAGCTGGGACCCGGCGTCCGGGTGAACGCCATCTGTCCGGGTCTGGTGAAGACCGACTTCGCCCGGGCCCTCTGGGAGGGTGACGGCGAGGCCCTGGTAGCGGCGGCCTACCCGCTCAAACGTCTGGGAACGCCCGAGGACATAGCCGGCGCGGCGGTGTATCTGGCCGCCGAGTCCGGAAGCTGGATCACCGGACAGACCATCGTGCTCGACGGCGGCGGGCTGGTGCGCTTCCGTGACGCCGGCTGATCGTGCCCGCTCCCCTGCCTCCCTCCGAACGCAGCGACATCGCGCCCTTCTACGTGATGGAGGTCATGCGAGCCGCCGATGAGCGCGTTCGCCGCGGCGACGAGGTCCTGCACCTGGAGGTCGGCCAGCCGAGCACGCCGGCGCCGGCCGCCGTCCGTAGGGCCGCCCACGAGGCACTCGATGCCGACGTGCTGGGTTACACGGTCGCCCTCGGGTCCGAAGCCCTCCGCCGGCGGATCTCGGCCCACTACGCCGACTGGTACGGCCTGGACGTCGAGCCCGACCGGATCGTGGTCACCGCCGGGGCGTCCGCCGGCTGCGTCCTCGGCTTCCTGGCCGCGTTCGACCCCGGCGCCCGGGTGGCGGTCAGCGAACCCGGCTACCCGTGCTACCGCCACATGCTCACCACCTTCGGCGTGGAGGTGGTCCCCCTCGCGGTCGACGAGACCACCCGCTTCCAGCCGGCTCCCGCGCAGCTGCGCGAGGTGGGACCACTGGACGGCATCGTGGTCGCCAGCCCCTCGAACCCGACCGGGACCATGCTTCGCAACGCCGAGATGGCCGAGCTGCTCGCCCACTGCGCCAGCGAGCGGATACGGGTGTTCTCCGACGAGATCTACCACGGCATCACCTTCGGCCAGGCGGCCGCGACCGCCGCAGTCGACCCGGATGCCATCGTGGTCAACAGCTTCTCCAAGTACTTCTCGATGACCGGGTGGCGGCTGGGCTGGCTGGTACTGCCCGAGCCCCTGCTCACCGCGGTCGAGCGCCTGGGCCAGAACCTCTACATCGCCCCGTCGACGCTCAGCCAGCACGCGGCGATCGCCGCCTTCGACTGTCACGACGAGCTCGCCGGCAACGTGGCCCGCTACGCCCGCAATCGCCAGATCCTCCTCGACGGCTTGCCGCGAGCCGGAATCGATCGACTGGCTCCGGCCGACGGCGCGTTCTACATCTACGCCGACGTCAGCGCGCTCACCGATGACAGCACCGCTCTGTGTGCTCGGTGGCTGGAGGAACTGGGCGTGGCGGCCACGCCGGGGATCGACTTCGATCCCGTGCGGGGCAGCCGGTTCATCCGTTTCTCCTTCGCTGGTCGTGCCGAGGACATGACCGAAGCTGTTCGCCGACTCGAATCGCGACGTTGAGCCGTCGGCGCCTCGCCGCGGCCGTCGCCTTCTTCGGCTTCGTCGCGCTCGGGCTGCCCGAGTCGGTGCTGGCCACGGCCTGGCCCGACATGGCCGACGATTTCGGCCGCCCCATCGGTCACCTCCAGTGGCTGCTGGTCAGCTACACGCTCGGGTACCTGCTGAGTTCGGCCCCGGCCGGGATGGGTGTGCGGCGATACGGCGTGCGGGGCATCGCCGGGCTGGGCGTGTCACTCTCGATCGTCGGTCTGGGCCTGTACGCCGCGGGGCCGACATGGGGGTGGGTCGTGGTTGCCGGCTTCGTCCTCGGGTGCGGCGCCGGTCAGCTCGACACCGCCATGAACGTGTGGGCGACCACGCAGGGTGCCCGCACCATGAACCTGCTGCACGCCGCCTTCGGGATCGGCACGACCATCGGCCCTCCCCTCACGGTGGTGGCCGCGGCGGCGACGTCGTGGCGGGGTGCCTACGTCGTGCTGATCGCGTTCGACCTGGCGCTGCTGGGCGCGATGTGGCTGGTCGGCCCCGACCACCACCCCCGGCACGCGCCGCCGACCGACCGGCCGTCCGCCCGGCCCGCACCGGCTGGGGCGACCACCGTCATCCTGGCCTCGTTCGCGGCGTATGTCGCCGTGGAGGTCACCGCGGGAGCGTGGGGCTACAGCTATCTGCGCGAGCAGCAGGGCCTGTCGGCGGCTGCCGCCGGATTCGGCATCGCCGGCTACTGGGCCGGACTCACGCTGGGTCGCCTGGCCCTCGGACTCGTCGGGAGCGGACTGGCCCCGCAGCCCGTCCTCGTGTGGGGCGCCGTCGGCTCGGTCGCCGCCACCGTGCTCATCGCGCTGGGCGCCACGGCTGGTGGCGTCATCGGCCTGATCGGGTTGGGATGCAGCCTGGCCGGTCTGTTCCCGGCCCTCATGCTGCTCACGCCGGCGATGGTGGGGGCCGACCGGGCCGCGTTGACCGTGGGTTGGTCACTATCGGCCTCGGGGATCTCGTCGGCCCTGGTCGCCGTGCTGGTGGGCCAACAGGTCGACCGGGTCGACCTGGGCGTGATCCCGCCGAACCTGCTGGTGGGGTCGCTCGTGTTGCTGGGTCTGGTGTTGCTCCTGCTCCGCCTTCAGCGTACGCCGGCCCAGGCATCGAGCTCGGCCGCGCCCGGCGCCGACAACAGCGCGGATGCATCGGCGAACTCCATCACCTGACGATCGTCGGGGCGGTAGGCCGGCCAGGATGGCCCGCCCCCCGAGGTGGGATCGCCGTCGCGCGTGAAGGCGGTCCATGCCCGGTGCATGGCATCGGCGACGTGCTGGGGCGAGGGGCCTGGGCCGATGAACGCGTCCACCCCGGCCCGATCGAGGTTGTCGAACACGAACGGGATCTCGAGCGCATGAGTGGCGCCGAGGGCCCCGTCGAAGGCCCGGCTCTTCCAGTCGAAGTGGTACATCCAGGTCGGGGCCAGGCCCCTGGCCTCGGCCAGTCGCACCGACGGGACCCGGAACATCCAGTCGGTGTAGATGGCGACGGCGAGGTCTCCGGCACGGGCACCGGGGCGGGCTACCCGGTACGCATCCACCAGTGCCCCGGCGTCGGGGTGGAAACGGCCGGCCCAATCGGCCAGGCGGTCCTCGTCGACCGCGGCACCCAGACCCCACAGCGTGGCCTCGTCACCGTTGGTGCCGAGGAGGACGGGGATGTCAGCCGACGCACCGGCAGCGATGGCATCGATGGGTCTTTCAGGCAGCACCGTCGACCCGGTCGAGGGGTAGAACGGAGACAGGTCGAGGCCCAGACGCCGCGGGGCCGACTCGGCGACGGCCTCCTGGGCGTCCAGCACGCCGTCGGGATGCAGGCGGCGAAGGTCGCTCACCGACTGCAGGTCGGCCATCTCGAGCATCAGGTCGGTGACCGCCCGGGCTTGTTCACCCGACTGGACGGCGTGGGCACTGCCGCTCTGGAGGATGGCCTGCTGGAACAGCCCGCTGGCCTCCGACATCGCCAACAGGGTGGCCACGCTGAACGCCCCGGCCGACTCGCCCGCGATGGTCACCCGACTGGGATCACCCCCGAAGGCGGCGATGTTGTCCCGTACCCACTCGAGGGCGGCGACCTGATCGAGCAGACCGACCAGACCCGATCCACCGGGCTCGTCCTCGTGAAGGTGATCGACGGCGGTGAACCCGAACGCGCCCAGCCGATAGTTGATGCTGACCACCACGATGTCACCGTTACCGGCGAAGTTGCTGCCGTCGTACCACGGCGTGGCACCGGTGCCGTTCTTGAAATCGCCGCCGTGGATCCACACCAATACCGCTCGACCGGCACCGTCGGCGCCCGGCGTGGTGATGTTGAGGGTCAGACAGCCGACCTCGTCCCAGGGGATCTCGACGGCGTTGGTGAGTCCGTCCCCCGGCCGTTGCGGAGCGGCGGGTGAGAACCGGGTGGCGTCCCTGGTGCCTTCCCACGCAGCCATCGGCTCGGGGGGTCGGAATCGCCGTTCACCGATCGGCGGCGCCGCGTACGGCAGGCCCGCGTAGAGCTCGACGCCTCGGCGGGCCCGGCCCTGCACCCGACCGTGGGTGGTGATGACCTGAAGCTCGCTCACATCCGGGGCTCCTCGCCCGACACAGCCATGGAGCGAACAGTACCGGTCGTCGGCGCGAGGATCGATCGGGAACCTCGGCGGCATCGCCGGCGTTGTGCAACCAGTGCCCGGCCGCTCGGCGATGAGGACGACATGACCACCGTGACCGAACCCAGCCCACCGCTCGAGGACGACGAACCGCCGAGCTCGGCCGAGCGTCGAAGGCGCCGGATCCGGATCGGGCTCATCGCCGCCGCGCTGGTGACGCCGCTCGTGGCCTGGCTGGCGTTCGGCTACTTCGGCGTGCAGTACCTGTTCATCGACGACGAGGTCGACGAAGCCAACCCGTTCGCCGCCGCCGTCGAGTCCGACGCCGATCCCGGCTCCCCGGTGGCCACGCCGGCTCCCGGCCCCACCGCGGCCGCCCCAGCGCCGTCGGTGGGCGCCGAGCCCCCGTCGGCACCGACCGCACCTGCGGTGTCGACGGCGGCCCAGGGTCGATTCGAGAGCGGGGCTCACCCCACCGAGGGCGAGGCGACGGTCATCACCGACGGCTCGGCGAGGTTCCTGCGCTTCGAG
>Ga0224505_10001226_pt1 | contig 16498 bp, 13 predicted proteins | sample SF_Jan12_sed_USG_FD_169102 | JGI IMG/M metagenome (GOLD analysis project Ga0224505, IMG submission 169102) | Sediment microbial communities from San Francisco Bay, California, United States - SF_Jan12_sed_USGS_4_1 | ecosystem: Environmental > Aquatic > Marine > Sediment | place: USA: California... | reverse complement strand
CAGTTGTTCCACGTCGACAAAAAAGGACAGCAGCATCTGCTTGAGGTTGGAGTGGCTCAGCATCGCCCCCTTGGGTTGGCCCGTGGTGCCGCTGGTGTAGAACAGCCAGGCCAGATCATTGCCGCCAACAGCCACCGCGTCGATCGGAGTCGCCTGCTGCATTTGCAGCCATGTCGGGCCCGGGGTGATTATCCCTGTCACAGGCTTCGAAACGCTTCCGGCCATATCGGCAGAGACAAAGCACAGCCCGGCGCCGCTGTCTTCCAGGATATAGGCGATCTCGCGTTCATGCAGCTTTGCATTTATCGGTACCGCGGCAAGACCGGCGAACCAGATTCCATAGAGCGCTTCGAGATACTCGGGCCGGTTTTTCATCACGATCGCTACCCGGTCTCCGGGTTGCAGGCCATATTCATTGCGCAGGCTGCCGCCGATACTGGCGGCGCGGTCCGCAAACTGGCGGTAAGTGGCGTGCGGGTTTTTGCCGACGCAGATCGCCTGCCTGTCGGGCCAGATGCTGCTGGCACGGGTTAACAGGTACGCCAGGTTCATTTCAGCTCCATCGCAATCGCCTGTGTAAGGAGGGGGATAATAGCATCGTGTAAAACAGCCAAAGCGTCCTTCTTACCCTTTTACCCGGTGCATCGTCATCGAGTGCTGGAACCGGGATGCCGGGTGGGTATTGATGGTAACCTGGGCAATTCTCTGGTCGTTTGTCTTGTAGATGCGTCGCACCTCCAGCGCCGCCGACCCGGTCTCGACCTGCAGGACAGCCGCCAGGGCCGGCGGTACCAGCGCGGCGGAGATCTGCTGCTGCACCTCGATGATATTGAGCCCGAACATATCCTCTATCAGGGGGAAAATCGGGCCGCTGTGGCGCTGCAGCAAACGTCCCACCGCGCCGAAAGCGCGGTTGATATAGTATTCCGTCCAGCACACCGGCGCCTGCTCTGCCTCCGCCTGCCGGTAGCCTCGGACCTCCAGCCACTGCTCTCCTTTCGGCAGGCCGGTGCGCAATGCAAGCTTGCCGTCGATGGAGACCGTATTGATCGACTCAATGACCAGTCGCGTGTCGGTGCCGAAAGCCACCAGGTCGTTGATTGACATCACCTGGTGAATATCGGAGCCCGAGGAGCGCGGTGGAATGACCACTGTGCCGGCTCCTTTCCTCGAGGAGACCAGGCCGTCCTCGCGCAACAAGCGCAGCGCCTCGCGCACGGTATAGCGGCTGACCGCGAAACGCTTGCACAGGCGATCCTCGGTGGGGAGCAGCGACCCGACCGCGTATACGCCACTGACGATCTCGTCCTTCAGCGCATTCGCGACCTGCAGATACAGCGGCGCGGCCGCCTTGCCAGTGTTCACTGCCCTACCCGGGCCCGCCCCGCGCCGACCGGCCGCGGCCGCCTGGCCAGCGCGATGTTTTCCCTTGGGTTCCATAAGCTTTCCTGGGCCGCTCCGGTTTCGGCACACGCCGTGGTAGCCGCCATTGCCCGCTGTGACGGGGCCTTTTGGCTGCGGACAGGGGACTATATATTTGTCCGGACATGAAAGTCAATTATCCGATGAATGCCTGTATATATAGATTTAGGTGAATGAATGTGCCACGATTGCTGTCCTGACATATTCCATGAAGCACAATGACGCGGGGGCATCCCGCCAGGCCCGGGCGGTCCCGGCTGGCAACCCGTATACAGGAGGAAAAGATGAGTAAAGACGCCGACCCGGGGCAGGAAAACCTGTCTGAACCGGTAACCTATTCGGCAGAAGCGTATGTCTCGCGAGAGTACGCGAGGGCCGAGGGTGAAAAACTGTGGCGCAAGGTGTGGCTGCAGGCCGGCCGCGTGGAGGATATCCCGGAGGTCGGCAACTACATCACCTTCAACGTCCTGCATGACACGATCCTGATCGTGCGCGCGGCGGCCGATACGATCAGGGCCTACCACAATGTGTGCCCGCACCGGGGACGCCGGCTGGTCGACACACCCGAGGGCGCGCGCAATGCCAGGGGCCGCAAGCCCCAGTTTGTCTGCGCCTACCACGGCTGGCGCTACAACCTCGAGGGGGAAAACACCCATATACCACACAAGGAGGACTGGCAGGGCGCGCTTACCGCGGAGTGTTCAGGCCTTAAAAAAGTGAACATAGACACCTGGGGCGGCTGGCTCTGGATCAACATGGACCCGGATTGCGAACCCCTGCGCGACTACCTCGAACCTGCCGCCAGCATGCTCGATCCGTTTGAACTGCAGAATATGCGCTGCCGCTGGCGCAAGTGGGGAATCTTCGACTGCAACTGGAAGGTCGCCCTGGAAGCGTTCAACGAGACCTACCATGTGGCGACCACACACCCGGAATTCAACAAGTACGGCGAGTTTCGCGGCTGGGCCCGGGTACAGGGCAGGCACAGCAATATCGGCTACGAAGCGCCCAAGGGAATGGATGAGAACCAGTCCGCGAAGCTGCGGGTGGGCACCAACGCCGACCCCCGCATCTCCACCGCTGAAATGCAGGTCTATACATGGGAAAAAGCCAATACCAATACCACCCAGACACTGGTGAACGCCGCGCTGCGGCTGGTGGACGAGTTGCCCGAGGGAACCCCGGCCGGCGAGGTGCTTATGCACTGGCTGACCTCGGCGCGACGCGACGACGCCGCGCGCGGTGTGATCTGGCCCACGGTCGACCCGAAGCATGTCGGCGCGAGCGGCACCGCCTGGCAGATCTTCCCGAACTTCCAGATCGGGCACGCCGTCAACAATTCCCTTTGCTACAGCGCCCGCCCCTACGGCGACGATCCCGACAAATGTATTTTCGAAGCCGCGGTGTACGAGTTGTTCCCGCCCGGCGAGGAGCCGGTGACCGAGTGGGAGTACAGCCCGGCAACCGCGGAAGCCTGGTGCTACGTACTGTCGCAGGATTTCTCCAACATGGCCGCGGTCCAGCAGGGCATGAAGTCGGCCGGCTTCAGTGGCCCGAAACCCAACCCCTACATGGAGCGGGCCACCGCCAACCTGCACCGCAACCTGGCCGAATACATGGGCACAGGCAGCCCGGGCAAGCTGCAGGAGAATAATTGATGGCGGCCGCAACCATGATCATCGCCGGGAAGGACCCGGTCGCATGAAATCCCGGGGGCCGCTGGCCGGCGTGCGTATCATTGACCTCACCGCAATGGTGATGGGGCCGTACTGTACCCAGATCATGGCCGACATGGGTGCGGACGTGATCAAGATCGAGCCGCCGGCGGGTGACAATACCCGCTATATCTCGGTTGCACCGGAACCGGGAATGAGCGGGGTGTTCGTCAATGTCAATCGCGGCAAGCGCAGTGTCGTGCTCGACCTGCGCTCCGACGAGGGCGTGACCGCGTTGCGGGAGCTGGTCAGGACTGCGGACGTTTTTATCCACTCGATGCGCGCCAGGGCGATAGCCGGGCTGGGATTCAGCTACGAGGACGTCGTCGCGATCAACCCGGCGATTGTCTATACCAACTGCTATGGCTACGGCCGGCGCGGTCCCGACCGGGACCTGACCGCCTACGACGACACCATACAGGCTGAGTGCGGGCTGCCGATTGCCCAGGAGATGCTGACCGGGCAGTCCAACTACGTCGGCACCATCATCGCCGACAAGGTGTCGGCACTGACCGCGGTTTACGCGACCATGATGGCGCTGTTTCACCGCGAGCGCAGCGGCGAGGGTCAGGAGGTGGAGGTCAGCATGTTCGAGACCATGGCCTCGTTCATGCTGGTGGAACACGCCAACGGCGCCCTGTTCAGCCCGCCCCTGGGGCCCGCGGCCTATCCCCGGGTGGTGGCGCCCAACCGGCGACCCTACCGCACCAGGGATGGCCAGATTTCGGCACTGGTGTACAACGACAAGCAGTGGTCGGCCTTCGTTGCTGCCGTGCAACCGGTATGGGCGGGGGACCACTACGCCACCCTGGAGCAGCGCGCGCGGCAGATCGACACCGTGTACGCCCGGCTGGCAGAGACCTTCCTGGAGCGCACAACCGGGGAGTGGCTGGAGCTGCTGCGCTCCCTCGACATACCGGCAGCGCCGCTGCGCAGCCTCGACGAGTTGTTCGACAACCCGCACCTTAACGCTGTGGGCTTTTTTGAAACCGTGGAAACACCCAACGGCCCGGTGCGCTTCCCCGGTGTCCCCACCTGGTTTTCGCAAACCCCGGGGCACGTCCAGGGCCCCGCCCCGACCCTCGGCGCCCATACGCAGGAAGTGCTCGAGGAACTCGGGCTGGGTGGCGGCAAACCAGCCCCGGTTTGAGTTGCAGGTGAACGTTTCAAGCACATAAGGAGTCCTACCGTGGATCTGTCTCTCACCGAAGAGCAACAAAATATCCGGGAAACGGTGCTGAAGCACTGCTCGCGTTTTCCCGACGAGTACTGGCTGGAACGGGACCGGGACGGGGTGTTCCCGTCCGACTTCCACAAGTCGATGGCCGAGTCCGGCTGGCTCGGCATTGCGATGCCCGAGGAGGTCGGCGGATCCGGCCTTGGCATTACCGAGGCCGCAATCATGATGCAGGCCGTCGCCGAATCCGGCGGGGGCATGGCCGCGGCCTCCAGCATCCACGGCCCGGTGTTCAGCATGCAACCGGTTGCACTGTTCGGTAGCCATGAGCAGAAGCAGCGGATGATACCGCCGGTCCTCAGCGGCGAGGACCGCATCTGCTTCGCTGTGACCGAACCGAATATCGGCCTCGACACCACCAAACTGAAGACCCGCGCGCAGAAGCGCGATGGCGGCTACCTGGTAAACGGCGAGAAGATTTGGATCTCGGTGGCCCAGGTCGCGAACAAGATGATGATACTCGCGCGCACCACGCCGCTGGAGGATGTCAAGCGCAAGACCGACGGGCTTTCACTGTTTTTCACCGATCTCGACCGCTCCAAAATCGAGATCCGGCTGATCCACAAGATGGGCCGGCATGCGGTGGATTCCAACATGCTGTTTATCTCGGACCTGTGGATTCCCGAAGAGGATCGCATCGGCGCCGAGGGGGACGGCTTCAAGATCATCCTCCACGGCTTCAACCCGGAACGCATATTGCTCGGCGCCGAAGCGGTCGGCCTGGGCCGGGTCGCAATCCAGCGGGCGGCGCGCTATGCCCGGGAGCGGATCGTGTTCGACCGCCCCATCGGCATGAACCAGGGAATCCAGCACCCGCTGGCGAAGTGCTGGGCCCAGGTCGAGGCCGCCAACCTGATGGTGATGAAGGCCGCGGCCCTGTTCGACAAGGGGCTGGACTGTGGCGTCGAGGCGAACACCGGTAAATACCTGGCCGCCGAGGCCGGTTTCGAGGCCTGCCATACGGCGATGCTGACCCTGGGTGGCATGGGTTACGCCCAGGAGTATCATATCGAGCGCTACCTGCGGGAAATCCTGATACCGCGCATCGCGCCGGTGAGCCCGCATATGATATTGAACTTCCTGGCCGAGAAGGTGCTGGGGCTGCCCAAGTCCTACTGACCGGGACAAGCGTTATTATCCAGGAGACCAGCCATGTCTGACGCGGTACTGTTCGACCCCAGGGATGATGGCATCGCCATCATTACCCTGAACCGACCCGAGACGCGCAATGCGCTCAGCAGGGAAATTCGCGCCGGGCTTTTCCAGGCCTGGGACCGGTTTGAGCGCGACCCGGCACTGCGCATCGCCATCCTCACCGGCGCCGGGGAAAAGGCCTTCTGTGCCGGCGGTGATCTCAAGGAGATGGTGGACACCGGGATGAAGGTGCCGCCCAGGGACATGTTCCCGCTGCCCTACGACACGATAGAGTTGTCCAAACCCACCATCGCCGCGGTCAACGGCGTCGCATTCGCGGGTGGCTGGATGATCGCCCAGGCCTGCGACCTGTGCGTCGCCAGCAGCAGCGCGAAATTCGCGGTGACCGAAGTGAAGGTGGGCCGGAGTTCACCCTGGGCCTCGCCCCTGATTCACATGATTCCGCAGCGGATCATGATGGAGATCCTCCTCACCGGCAAACCGATAACGGCGCAGCGGGCCTACGAAATCGGCCTGGTCAACCGACTGGCCGAGCCGGGCGAGCTGATGGACACCGCCCTCGCCCTCGCCGCCGAGATTCTCGACGGCGCGCCGCTGTCGGTGCGCGCCGCGCGCGAGACCGTGATGCTCTCTACCGAGATGGGCCGCTCGGCCGCCCTCGCGGCGGCCCGGCACGCCTCCGAACTGTGTTACAACAGCGAGGACGCCCAGGAGGGTCCCAGGGCATTTGCCGAAAAGCGGCGCCCGCAGTGGAAGGGCTGGTCATGAGCGACATCGAGGCGATCAGGCAACTCAAGGCGCGCTACTTCCGCACGATGGACACCAGGGATTGGGCTTCGATGCGCCGGGTGTTCAGCGATGACGTCGTCGTGGACACTACTGATTCAGGCGGCACCGTAATAACCGGGGCGGACGAATTCATGTCCTTTTTGCAGCAGACCCTCGCCGGCGTGATCTCGGTACACCATGGCCATATGCCGGAAATCGAGCTGACGTCGGCAACCACTGCCCAGGGGATCTGGGCCATGGAAGACATGCTGCGCTGGTCGGACGGGAGGGAACTGCACGGCTACGGCCACTACCACGAGAGCTATGCCAAAATTGACGGCGCCTGGTACATCAGCAGGCTCAAACTGACCCGGTTGCGGACGGATTTCAGGAAACCGTGAAACCCCCGTCCACGGCGATCACCTGGTTGGTGATATAGCGCGCCGCAGGCGTTGCAAAGAAGCAGACAGCGGCGGCGATATCGCGAGGCTCACACCGGCCCAGCGGCGGCGTTCGCCGCGCCGGCCCCTCCGGTACCGGCCCTGTAGCGGCGATAGCGCCGGGTGTCGCCACCCCGCCGGGCAGAACCGTGTTCACGGTGATTTTATGTTCGGCCAGCTCGAACGCACTCGCCTGGCTCATGCCCAATACCGCTCCTTTCGAAGCCGTGTAGGCCACGAGACCCCTGACGACGGAACCCACGAGGGCGGCCGAGGCGATATTGACGATTCGCCCGCCCTCGCCTGCCGCGGCCATCACCCTGGCGATTTCGCGGGTCATCAGGAAGGGACCGCGCGCGTTGACAGCGTTCATCCGGTCCCACTGTGAAGCGGTGGATTCCAGCAGTAACTCACGGTCCTGCAGGCCGGCATTGTTCACCAGTATCCAGGGATCGCCGAAGGTGTCGACCACTTCCTCGCAGGCGCGCACAATCGACGCCTCGTCGGCAAGATCGACCTGCACGGCGCCCGCTGAGTGACCGGCACCGGTCAACAGGGCAACCTGGCGCCTGGCACTTGCCTCATCGATATCCGCTATCACCACCGTGGCGCCCGCTTCCGCCAACACCGTGGTAATGCCCGCGCCAATACCGGTTGCGCCACCGGTAACAACTGCGATCCTGCCTTCGAGACTGAACATTCCAGCTACCGCTGAGCCTGTTTGCATTTGCCTGCCCCTATTTTCAAGCCGGTGATACATCACCGCAGAGTTGATTGGATAGTGTTTGCGCAGCCGCCAGCAGCGCATCCTGCAGCGCCGGCAACCCTGCTCGCGTGACCGCGCTGCCGATACCGATCGCCACGAGGGCGTGACTCAGTTGGGCGCGGGTCTTCCATACAGGCGCCGCGACCACGGTCACGCCGGATATGTAATTGCCGGCATCCAGCGCAAATCCCCGGGCCCGGGTCTGCTCAACCTGCGATCGCCACTGGGCGAAGGTCGGCGGATCGTCCCAGCGCAGGGTACTGAACCTGGCCTCCAGCTCGGCCTCGGAATGCTCCCCGAATGCGGCTATGCACCTCCCCGTTGCGCTGATCAGCGCCGGGAAGCGACTGCCGATCTGGGCACTGAGCTGGAAGTTGTTGCCGGACTGGGACACCGCGACCACGATGATGTGCTCGAGGCCGACGATATGCACCCCGAGCATTGTCACATCGAAGGCCTGGCTGATGCGGTCCAGCGCGGGCTGGGCGAGGTCGGTAAACTGGTTGCGCCTCAGCCACTGCCGCGCGAGGGTGAGCACCCCGGCCTCCAGGGAATAGCGCTTGGTGTCGGGGTCGAAGGCGACAAACTCTTCGGTGACCAGGGCCCTGAGCACGTAAAGACAGGTACTGGGCACCAGTCCCAGCGCCCGGGCGATGGCTTGCAGCCCCATCGGGGTATCGCTTTTACCCAACAGGCGCAGTATGGCCGCCGCCCGGGATATCGCCGGTGCCTTGCTCGTTTTCAGGGTATTTGCCAGTTCACGGTCCCGGGAGGAATTTTGCAATTTCCCCGTCATGGCGGACACCTGTTGGTCATGGTCGCAGTTTCCCGTGGTTCGCTGATCCGGACTGTTCAATATATACAATAGAATTCTATATTTACAACAACTATTTTTTGCGGCATCATCGCTCAACGCTTGCTTGCACCGTCCCACCAACAGGCAGGGCGTTGTCTTTCACGCACGTCCCCAGGGAAAAACCGGCTTGACGATGGCAAAACTCACCGAGTACTCGACCTACGCAGAGGCCCAGGCCCATGCCAACTCGGGCGCGCTGTGGGAGCTGTTTGACGGCGATCGCGAACACCTCAACATTGCCCACGAATGCATGAAGCGCCACGCGGACGGCTCCGGTCGCACCGCGGTGCGCATCGCCCATGCCGATGGCCATGATGAAATCCTCAGCTTCGACGACATCGCCGCCGGCTCCGCGCGTTTCGCCCACTGGCTCGAGGAAAACGGTATCCAACCCGGTGACCGCATAGCCTTCATGCTGGAACCCTCCCTGCCCTTCTATATCAGCCTGTTCGGCGCGATGATGATGGGGGCGATCAGCGTGCCCCTGTTCACGCTGTTCGGGCTGGACGGGCTGCGCCTGCGGGTCGACGACTGCAAGCCTACACTGCTGATCACCAACAGTGAAAAAGCGGAAATGGCGAGGCAGGTCGAAGGCATCCGGGTCGTGGTGGCCGACGCCGGCCTGCTGGATGAGATCAAACGCTTTCCCGACACTTACCAGACAACCACCCGGGCAGATGACCTGGCGGTATTCCAATATACCTCCGGCACCACCCGGGAATTGCCGGCGGCGGTGAAGCACACGCACCGCGCCCTGGTGACCCTGATGTTCGCCGCGCTCTACGGCACCGGTATTCGCCCGGGGGACGAGTTTTTCTGCCCCTCCTCCCCCGCCTGGGGCCACGGCCTCTGGCACGGGACGCTGGCACCGCTGGCACTGGGTGTCACTACCGGTACCTACGCCGGCCGCTTCGATGCGGCGCGCCTGATGCAGGCGCTGCAGGACTACCGGATCACCAATATGTCCGCGGCCGCCACCCACTACCGGATGATGAAGAATTGCGGCAGGGCCGGGGACTACAGGTTCTGCATCCGTAAACTGTCCTACACCGGCGAACCGATTGACCCGGCAACGCTTGAATTCATCGATGCGACCTTCCATGTACCGGTATGCAGCATGTACGGCACTACCGAGATCGGTGTGGTATTGGTGAACTACCCCGGTGCCAGCGATTTCGTGGTAAAACCCGGCTCACTGGGCAAACCGGTACCCGGCCTGAAACTGCAGGTGCAGAACCCGGATGGCAGCCCCACCCCGCCGGGCGTCGTGGGCGAGCTCATGCTGTGGCGTCGCGACGGTTGGGAGACCACCAAGGACCTGGCAAAGATAGACGAGGATGGTTACTTCTATCATTGCGGCCGGGCCGACGACGTGATCATCTCAGCGGGCTGGACGATGAGCGCCGTCGAAATCGAAAACACACTGCTCAAGCATGACGACGTGATGGAAGTTGCCGTCATTGGCGTACCTGATGCAACCCGGGGCCAGGTGGTCAAGGCGTTCGTGGTCACAGACCGGGCGCCGGGTGCCGAATTCGTCGAAGAACTGCAGAACTACACGCGGGAGCGCCTGGCACAGCACGAATTTCCGCGCCATATCGAATTTGTGAATGAACTCCCGAAAACCCCGGCCGGCAAGGTTCACCGCAAGGTCCTGCGCGACCGGGAAGCCGCCGCCGCGGCATCGACCAATCACTGAAACCCCAGGAGAAGATATCCATGTCCAGCAACCGTTTCCCCAAGATTACCGAGCAGGGCCTCGCCGACCTGCGCAAGCGTATTGGCGTCAAGATCAGCGATACGATAGAGCCCTGGAACCATGAGGCGACCCGCGATGCGATCCGCCATTACGCCCATGGCATCGGCGACAACAACCCGCTGTGGACCGATCCCGAGTATGCCGCGAAAACAAAATACGGCACTCTCGTGGCGCTGCCGAGCTTCCTGTTTTCGACCGACCGCATTATTTCCGGTTACTGCGGCGGCCTCTCCGGCATCCACGCGATGTGGGCGGGCGCCGACTGGACCTGGCACAAGCCGGTCCTGCGCAACGACGTGATCACCACCGAGGCCTACCTGAAAGACCTGGTAGAGCACCAGACCCGCTTCGCCGGCCGCAGCTTCCAGCAGATCTACCACGTGGATTTCTTCAACCAGCACGGCGACAAGGTCGCGGAGGCGGACAGCTGGGTATTCCGCACGGACCGCGACGAGGCCCGTGAGCGCGGCACCAAGTACACCGAGGCCCGCGGCAGGGTCGAGCCTTTCACCGAAGAGCAACTCGCCGAGTTCTCCAAGCTGTATGCTGCCGAGGAAATCCGCGGGGCGACGCCGCGCTACTGGGAAGACGTCAGGGAAGGCGAGGAGCTGCCGCGCATGATGAAAGGCCCGATGACGGTGACCGGCTTTATCTGCTATGCGCAGGGCTGGGGCGGCCTGTATATCCGCGCCAACAAACTCGCCTGGCAGATGCAGCAGGCCCACCCGGGGCTGGGTATCAAAAACCGTTTCAATGTTCCGGACTGCCCCGAGCGGGTTCACTGGGACGAGGCCTTTGCCCTTGAGGTCGGCGCACCGGGTGCTTACGACTACGGCCCCGAGCGCTGCTCCTGGCTCACCCACCACCTGACCAACTGGATGGGCGACGACGGCTTCCTGCGCAAGAGCAAGTGCCAGATCCGCCGGCACAACCCGGACGGCGATGCGCTCTGGATCGACGGCAGCGTGACCCGCAAGTTCGTCGAAGACGGCAAGCACCTGGTGGAAATCAGCCAGCGGGCCGAGACCCATCGCGGCGAACTGTCCGCCTCCGGCGCAGCCATCGTTGAATTGCCCAGCCGCGGCTAGGCAATCGGATCCATAGTCCCCTTGCCGGAGTAACGCAAATGACAGAGAGTGACCCGGCGGGCTGGGCCGGCCCGCTGGCAGGAATCCGTGTGCTGGACCTGACACGCGTGCTGGCGGGGCCGGCGGCATCGCTGGCGCTGGCGGATCTCGGTGCGGAGGTGATAAAGGTCGAGCCTCCCGGCGGCGGAGACGAGACCCGCTCCTTCCCGCCCTTCCGCAACGGCGAGAGTCACTATTACCTGAGTGTCAATCGCGGCAAGAAAAGCATCGTCGTCGATTTGAAGACCGATGCCGGGGTGGCACTGGTGAAGGATCTCGCGGCCAGATGTGATGTCCTTGTCGAGAACTACCGCCCGGGCATCATGGACCGCCTGGGGCTGGGCTATGACGCCCTCTCCACCATCAATCCCCGACTCATCTACTGTTCCATTTCCGGTTTCGGCATGACCGGGCCCCTCCGTGACAGGCCCTCCTTCGATATCGTGTTGCAGGCCCTGTCCGGCGCGATGAGCGTCAATGGCGAACCGGGCGGCGAGCCGACCAAGCTCGGCATCCCCCTGGGGGACCTGGTGGGCGGGATCAATGGCCCGATCGGCATCCTGGCTGCCCTGCATGAACGCAACAGCACGGGGCGCGGACGCCTGATCGATATCAGCCTGCTGGACGGAATGCTCGGCATGCTCGGTTACCTGGCGCAGCTGGCATTTTTCACCGGGGATGACCCGGTGCGGCAGGGCTCACAGCACCCGAACCTGGTGCCCTATGGCAGCTTTCCGGCCCAGGATGGCGCAATCATCATTGCCTGCCTGACGAACAGCTTCTGGGAGCGCATCTGCAACGCGCTGGGAATGCCGGAATATATCGACGATCCGCGCTTCGATTCACTGGAAAAGCGGCGGGACAGCCGCGCTGTCGTGAACGAGATAATCTGTGGTTTTACCCGGCAGAAACCGGTGCAGGAGCTCGCCGCACTGTTTACCGAATACCAGGTGCCAAACGCGCCGATACTGGGAATCACCGAGGCGCTGGCACAGCCCCAGGCCCGGGCGCGGGGAATGGTGGTGGAAACCGAACACCGCGCACTGGGCAGGATCCCGATCGTGAACCGCTCGATCAGGTTCCCGGGGGCCGAGCAGCCGGCTCCGGCCGCGCCGGCGGTCCTGGGCCAGCATACCGACGAGATCCTGAAGGATATCCTGGGTCTGGCGCCCGGGCAGATTGAGCAGTTGCGCGCCTCGAAGGTCGTGTCCTGACGCGACATGCAACTGTAGCGGCGCGCCACCAGTGCGATCGCCGGGCCAGTAGTAGACAACGCTGTTGATTTATTGTAAGTTCACGGCGGATCAATACGGTTGCGGGCCATGATTTATCAAGAGGCTGGATATGAAGTGTGAACCCACGGATGTGCCACCTGTCGAGAACATCGACATCCCGGCGATGCGGGAAAAATACCGGCGGGAACGCGACAAACGCCTGAACAGCGCTGGCCAGAAACAGTATGTTCAGCCGGTGGGCGATTTTGAGGAAGCCTATGCGGGCGATCCGCACATGCCGGTCCTGCCTCGGGATCCGATTACCAGCGAGATCGATGTAGCCATCCTCGGTGGCGGCATATCCGGAGTTCTGGCCGGGGTGGAGCTGAACAAGGCCGGCATTTCAAACTTCAGCAATATCGACCATGCCGGCGATTTCGGCGGTGTCTGGTACTGGAACCGCTACCCCGGCATCCAGTGCGATAACGACGCCTATTGCTACCTGCCATTACTTGAAGAGATGGGCCATATGCCCGCCAGCAAATTCTCCGAAGGCTGGGAAATTTACGAATACGTCCAGAGTATCGCCAGGCGCTTCAAGCTATACGACAAAGCCCTGTTTCACACCCTGGTGGAGGGTGTGCGCTGGGATGAAACCATACAGCGGTGGCGTATCGCCACTGATCGCGGCGACGACATTCGCGCCCGTTTCGTCATTATGGCCAACGGCCTGCTGAACATACCAAAACTGCCCGGCATTCCCGGCATTCATGACTTCCGGGGCAAGATGTTTCACACCGCCCGCTGGGAGTACGACTACACCGGTGGCGACTGGAAAAACCAGGTGCTGGATAAACTGGTCGACAAACGCGTCGCCATCGTAGGGACCGGGGCCACCGCGATCCAGGCGATCCCCCATCTGGGAAAGTACGCGAAGCAACTCTATGTGCTGCAGCGTACGCCATCAACCGTGGATGTGCGCAGAAACACGCCGACGGATCCCGACTGGGCCAGGTCGCTGCAACCGGGCTGGCAAAAAGAGCGTCAGGTCAATTTTCACCGCGCGGCGATGGAGGGACTGCTGCGACCCGGAGAACCGGATCTCGTCTGTGATTTCTGGACGGAACTAGCCCGCAACCTGTCGGCACAACTGGATGCGGAGGGCTGGCCGGCGATCACCCCGGAAGAGTACGCGGCCAGGCGAGAGGTTATGGATTACCAGGTGATGGAGCGCCTGCGCCTGCGCGTGGAGGCCATCGTCAGGGACAGGGATACTGCCGAAGCGCTAAAGCCCTGGTACCGTTTCCTGTGCAAGCGGCCGCTGTCGAATGAGAATTACCTCGAGACCTTCAACCTTCCCAATGTAAAGCTGGTCGATGTATCCGGGACCAAGGGTGTCGAAGGCATGACGGAGAAAGGTTTCCTGGCCGGCGGTGTCGAACACGAGATCGACTGCATGATTTTCGCCAGCGGCTTCGAGGTGACCAGCGACCTGGATCGCCGCTGGGGTATCGGGAAATATGAGGGCCGTAACGGGCTGTCGATCTATGATCACTGGAATGAAGAATACAAGACCCTGCACGGGATCATGACCCATAATTTCCCCAACCAGTTTTTCGTCGGCTATTACCAGGGCGGCCTGAACGCGACCACCACGCTGCAGTACGGGAGGCAATGCCATCACATAGCATATATTATCAGGGAGGCCCTGCAGCGCGGCGTCACCGCGGTCGAACCCAGCGTTGAAGCCCAGGCTGAATGGGTTCAGCATTTGCGCTCAACCGCGATTGATAATACCCAGTGGGTGCGCGAGTGCACGCCCAGTTACTTCAATAACGAAGGCGAGGCCCAGCTGACCAGCAGCGGCGTGGAGAAGTATCGTTTCTACCTGGGCGAGGCCTACGGCCCCGGCTGGGACGCCTTCGAGAAATTACTGCAGGACTGGCGCGACAAAGGGGACCTTGCGGGCCTCACCCTGACAACCGGCAAGCAGTAGAACGGGAGTACGCCGTGGATAAACAAGTGGAAATCAGTATCGAAGACCTTTCCGAGCCGCTGACCTATCCGGCCGAGGCGTTTACCAGCCCGGAGTATGCCAGGGCCGAGCGCGACCTGCTGTGGCCCAAAGTGTGGCAAATGGCCGGCCGCCTCGAGGATATCCCCGAGGTCGGGAATTTCCTCACCTATAACATCATGGACGAATCGATCATCATCGTCCGCACCGCAGCCGACAGGCTCAAGGCTTTTTACAACGTCTGCCCGCATCGCGGCCGCCAGCTCATCAACACGCCGGATGACGTCAACAGCGTTCGCGGCAGGAAACCGAATTTCGTCTGCGGGTTCCACGGCTGGACCTACAGCCTGGAGGGCAGGAACACCTTCGTGCTGGACCCCCAGGACTGGAAAGGCGCCCTTACGGAAGAGCGTACCTGTCTTTCCGAACTCACCGTCGATACCTGGGGCGGATGGATCTACATCAATATGGATCCCGACTGCGAGCCGCTCCTGGACTTCCTGGGTGATGTCGCCCGCATCCTCGCGCCCTTCGAGTTCGAGAAGATGCGCTACAAGTGGCGCCAGTGGGTCGTCTACCCGAGCAACTGGAAGACCGCGATCGAGGCGTTCATGGAGCCCTACCATGTCGCCGGAACGCACACGCAGCTGCTCAAGTACGGGGAGTTCTATGCCTACAGCAAGGCCTACGGCAAGCACGGCGTCAGCGGTTTCGACGAGCGCGACCCCGAACTGAGGAAAGCCGGCGGCACCTCGGTGACCCGGGCCGGCGGCGGCAAGGGCAGCGATCCCCGCATCTCCACCTACGAGCTGGCGCGGGAGAACTACGAGACGGTGAACTACGCCGCCTCCACCGAAACACTGGTGAATGCCGCCAAGCGCCTGGTCGACGAACTCCCCGAAGGGACGTCGGGCCAGGACGTGGTAAAGCACTGGCTCGCCTCGGCAAAGGCCGACGATGCGGCGCGCGGCGTGATATGGCCGGAAATCACGCCTGAGCAGATGTCGGAAGCGGGGCTCGCGTGGAGTCTTTTCCCCAACCAGACCATCCTGCAGGGGGTGACTTTCGCCCTGTGTTACCGGGTCCGGCCCTATGGCGATGACCCGAACAAGTGTATTTTCGAATCCTATGCACTGGAGCGCTTCCCGGAAGGGAAGGAGCCAAAAACCGATTGGGTCTACGCCGAGCCGACCGCGGAAAAATGGGGGGCGGTACTGGCCCAGGACTTCTCGAACATGCAGTGGGTCCAGAAGGGCATGAAATCCCGTGGATTCCGCGGCACCCTGCCCAACCCGCACCAGGAGCGAAAGGTCACCAATTTCCATCGCGTATTGTCGCAATACATGGGCACGGCTGCGCCGCGCCTGCTCAAGTAACAGTTAAATACATAGCAACAACGAGGATACCCCGATCATGTCTGTAAAAGTCTACGAACGCATCCTGGACCTATTCGAGGCCGAGGGCATCAATACATTGTTCGGTATCCCGGACCCGAATTTCGTGCACATGTTCCTCGAGGCAGAGAAGCGCGGCTGGACCGTGGTTGCCCCGCACCATGAAGCGTCCGCCGGGTTCATGGCCGAGGCCGCGTCGCGTATGACCGGCAAGCCGGCCGTCTGCATCGGCACGCTGGGACCGGGCATCGCCAATGCCGCGCCGGCGATACAGTGCGCACTGGTGGAGAATTCACCGGTCATCTTCCTCAGCGGCCAGCGCGCCCGGGTGACCGAGCAGCGCGTGCGCCGCGGTCGCATCCAGTTCGTCAAGCAGATGCCGCTGTTCGAAAATTCGGTGAAATATTCCGCCTCGATCGAGTACGCCGACCAGACCGACGAAATAATCCGCGAGGGCATCCGCAAGGCGATGGGCGGCACCCCCGGGCCGGTCTATATCGAGTATCCCAGCCACATCATCACCGAAGAGCTGGACCTGCCGGAGCCGCTGCCACCGGCGCGCTATCGCCTGGTCAACCAGGGCGCGGACATCGACAGGATCGCCGAGGCCGCAGAGCTGATCCGCAAGGCC
>Ga0224505_10001225_pt1 | contig 16506 bp, 13 predicted proteins | sample SF_Jan12_sed_USG_FD_169102 | JGI IMG/M metagenome (GOLD analysis project Ga0224505, IMG submission 169102) | Sediment microbial communities from San Francisco Bay, California, United States - SF_Jan12_sed_USGS_4_1 | ecosystem: Environmental > Aquatic > Marine > Sediment | place: USA: California... | reverse complement strand
GATGAGGATGATAGTCACGGCAGTTCCGGGGTTGGCCGGGTCACCGGTGTGATGAGCGTCCTACGACCAGCCGCGTCTATGAAATGAATTCCCGGATGGAGTACACGGTGTCCGAATCCTTTGACTTGCTGATCATCTCTCCCAGCAACCCGATCGATACAAACTGGATTCCGACAATAATGAGCATGACTCCTCCGAGGAAGAGCGGCCGGTTGGAGAGAGAAGTGAGTCCAAGAAACCATTGGACGACCAGATATCCGACAATGATCGCCCCTGTGACCGCGGCTGCCATACCCCAGAATCCGAACAGGTGAAGAGGTTTACGGATGTACCGGGTTGTGAACAGGACTGTGAGAAGGTCCAGAAATCCGCGCCAGAATCGGGTAATTCCAAATTTGGACTTCCCAAAGCGGCGGGCGCGATGCCGCACAACGACTTCGCCGATCGTGAACCCCTCCCAGTGAGCAAGTACGGGAAGGTACCGGTGGAGCTCTCCGTAAATTCTGACTGTCTTCACCACATCTTTCCTGTACACCTTCAGGCCACAGTTGAAATCGTGGATCCTGATTCCCGTCAGAATACGGGTGACCAGGTTGAAGAATCGCGACGGAACCCTTTTGGTGATCGGGTCATGTCGTACTTTTTTCCAGCCGGAAATCAGATCGTATCCTTCATTCATTTTCCTGATCATTCCGGGGATTTCGGAGGGATCATCCTGAAGGTCGGAGTCCATCGTGACCACATACTCCCCCGCCGCTTTCTCGAAGCCAACCGAGAGGGCGGCTGATTTTCCATAGTTGCGCCGGAAGCGGATGATCCGGACATGCCGGTGGTCGTTTCGCTTCAGTTCGCGCAGGACCTTATAGGAGCCATCGGTACTTCCGTCGTCCACGAAGAGCATCTCGTAACGGCGTCCTGTCTTCCCCAGGGCATCCCGTATCTGCTGGTGGAGTTCCTTCAGAGATTGTTCTTCGTTGAGCAGAGGTATCACAATCGAAATTTCAACGCGCTGCTGCCGGTCCGATCGCGGCTGCCGGTTGGCCGGCGTGTCCTCGCTGCTCTTTACTTCAGCAGGCGATGAACCTTCGTTAGCCGTTTGGGAGGATTGAGAGCGCGGACGTCTTCTCCGTCGGTTCCTTCTCCGCCGTTGCTGTTGCTCATCAGGTGCGGATGGAGTGTCGGGATTTCGTGGAGTTTCTTTGGGTTGTTCGTCGGCCATCGGCCGTTTGAGGTGTCGTTTGAGAGATGAATTTTCAGAAACCTAACCAATTCCAGAACCAGATGCAATGAAGCGTCGGTAAGACCCCTCCCGCGCGGCGGTTCACGTTGACATTCGAAACGCACTTCTCTATATTAAGACTCGAAAAACAGAATTTCCGCAATGACAAGAGCAGCAAAGGGAGGTCTTGATGGCACTCGGTCGACCGGCAAAGGTTTGGCTGATAGTACTGAGCGTGCTGGCTCTGCTCCTGGTCGGCGGGATTGTAACTCTCAAGCTTCTTTTCTCCGGCGAGCGGCTTAAAGCATTCATCATCCCTCCCCTCGAGGAGGCGACGGGTCGTACCGTCACCCTTGCTGAGGTCTCTCTTTCGATTTTTCCCACTCTGGCAGTACAGGCGGACAGCCTTACCATCTCCAACAGGCCCGAAGAGGGTTTTTCATCACGTCCGTCCTGCACGGTTGATCGCCTGTTCCTCGACGTGAATCTGTGGCCGCTCCTGAGCGGCAACATCGAAGTTCCGACGTTACGGATCGAGCGGCCGGTGGTCTACCTTGAAGTAACTGCGGATGGACGGAAGAACTATTCCGGAGGAACGACGGAGGCTGTCGAGCCGGCTCCCGGTGCTTCACCGGCCAGAATGACGGGAGGTGCCCTTGTTCTCTCTGATATTGCCATCCTGGACGGATCGATCGAATATGTCAACCGGAAACGGGACAGCAGGACCGCTCTGGAGGGAATCCGCCTCAACACCTCAGTGCAGATCGATACGTCAGCCGGGACAGCGGCAATGACGATCGACGCAGCGGTCGGTGCAATCAGTTATGGTACAGTAGACAACGCGATGATTTCCGGACTGCCACTCGTCCTGACACAACGGGTGGTGTACCACGAGATCCGGGACAGCGTCGAGTTCGCTGAAGGCAGCGGAACTGTCGGTACCATTCCGGTGAATGTGAGCGGGTTCATCGCCCATGCCACCACAACTCCGTATATCGATTTTCAGATGGAGTCGACAGAGGCGAATATTGCTGATCTTTTTTCGCTTGCTCCTGCCGAATACATGAAAGATACGGAAGGGCTGGCGGGGGAAGGAAAGGCCCAGGTGCGAATCCGGATGGCCGGGCCGGTGAGTGATTCGACCGATGCCGGAGTGACAGGGTCTGTTTCCTCCCGGAATGCATCGGTTCGCTATGCCTCACTCCCGAAACCGATCACGAATATTACTATCGTCCTCGATTTCACCAGAATCCCGACGAAACAGGAGTTCCGGATTACCACATTGACGGCGAATCTCGGGTCAAATCCGATCAGCGCCACTCTGAGTGTCGTGGATTTCGATGATCCGCTGATGAACGCAGCCGTTAATGCGTCACTCAACCTCGCGGAGTTGAAAGACTACTATCCCCTCGATGAGGGGACCGAACTTTCCGGCACGATGAAAGCAGACGTCAAGGTGTCCGGCAAGGTAAACAAACCGAAGACCCGGAAATCGTCCGGTTCGCTCGATTTCAGGAATGTCACGATCAAGACCGCCGGAAATGCCAACCCGATAAAGAACCTCAACGGGAGCATTAGTTTCAACGACCTGACGGTTCAGTCGCGCCAGCTGACCATGATGATCGGATCATCCGATCTTGATCTGGGATTCACCGTCTCAAACTATCTGGGAATCCTTGCGGACGAAAAGCAGGCGGCTCCTCCGTCTGCTTCGCTGACCCTCAAGTCCAACCGCCTTCGGACGGCGGATCTCACGGGTGAACCATCAGGAAGCACCGGTGGTAAATCAAGGAAAACCGAAGGAGAGAAGAAGGGGCTCCCCTTTCCCGGGGTTGACATGTCCGTGACTGCAACCATCGGTACTTTGACGATGGAAAAATTCGAACTGAAGAATGTCCGGGGTGCGATGAGGATACGGGACGGGGTGATCACCATAGAGAATTTCTCAGGATCAACCTACGGGGGGAATATTGCGACAAAGGGGACGATCGACATGACCCCCCCATCCCCCCTGTTTGATCTTACGATGGACATGAACGGACTGGATGCGCATCACATGCTTCCGCAGTTCACGAGTTTCGGGAGCCGGCTGTACGGGGATCTGACCATGAGCACGAGAATCAAGGGAGCCCTCGACGATACCCTGGGGCTTGTGCCGCAATCTCTTGCGGGTGACGGTACGGTGAAGGTTGTGAAGGGAAAGGTGGACGGCGTTGCAGTCAATCAATCGCTCGCCAGTATGCTGAGTCTCCCTGACCTGAGTGTCATCAATTTCAACGACTGGCAGAATTCATTCACCATAGCGAACGGCCGCCTCGCGCTTCGGGATCTCAGCATCAAGTCCGCAAAAACGGAATACGGCGTGAACGGGTCGATCGGTTTCGACGGATCGCTCGACTACGCCCTGACTCTCCTCCTCGCTCCCGAGACAGCGGACAAAATTAAACTCCCGGGCGTCGCCGGTTATGTTGGCCAGGCCGCCGAGCTGTTCAAGGATGAATCCGGGAGGATCCGGCTCGACTTCAGTGTGACCGGTACGTCAGACAGCCCGAAACTGGCACTGAAGACAGATCGGGCTCAAAAGAAGGCGGAAGATCTGGTCAAGCAGAAACTTGATGCCGAGAAGAAAAAACTCGAAGAAGAGTTAAAGAAGAAAGCGGGTGACCTGCTGAAGGATTTCGACCCCTTCAAGAAAAAAGATGGTCCCTGACCGGGCAGGGTTCCTCCGTCCGCGAAAATCACTCGGACAGAACTTCCTGGTTGATAAGAACACTGCGCGCAAGATCATCCGCGCCGTCCGTCCTGAGCGGTCGGATGTGTTTGTGGAGATCGGCCCCGGGCAGGGTTCTCTAACCGAGCATCTGGAGGGGAATGTCCGGCATCTGGTTGCGGTGGAGATCGATCCGAGGGCGGTTGAGAAACTGAGTCTACGGTTCACAACAGGCTCCGTCGAGATCATTTGTCAGGACTTCCTGCAGTTCGATTTGAAGAGTACTGCCCGGAATCACGGTACGACCGTGAGGGTCCTCGGAAACATTCCGTACAATATCACAAGCCCCATTCTCTTTCATATCCTTTCAAGCAGGAGTTCAGTCAAGGACGCCACCCTGATGGTCCAGAGGGAGGTGGGTCAGAGAATTGTTGCAGGACCCGGTTCAAAGGAGTACGGGATCCCGTCGGTTCTTTCTCAGTATTATGCCTCAGTCAGCAGGTTGTTCGATGTCCCCCCGACCGTTTTTGTTCCGAGGCCGGAGGTGTGGTCATCCGTGATTCAGCTTACACCGTATGCCAGACCTCCGTTCCCGGCACGTGATGAAGAATTCTTCCGCCTGATGGTCCGGGCAACATTCGGGCAGAGAAGGAAGATGCTCCGCCATTCGTTGAGGAGTTTCCTCGGCACGCAACCTCCGGAGGTCGGGGATCAGTTCGACCTCCGGAGGCGGCCTGAAGATCTCTCGGTGGGAGAGCTCGTGGAATTGAGTAATTTGTTGTATGACAGGAGAACGATTGTCAAAGGACTCTAACGCAGAGGAACGGTCCGGACGGACACACGCGCCGGCCCGCGTACGGACGCTTGAGGTGGATGATGAGCTGCTGGACGATATCCGGGAGTTGATCCGGGACGGCGCAGGAAGCAGCCTGCTCAACATCTTGGCTGACCTTCACCCTGCCGACATCGCTGACCTTGTCGAGAATGTGGACCAGGAGGACCAGCAGTATCTCCTGGGACTCCTTTCTCATGAAATCGCTGCCGAGGTGGTGTCTGAACTGGGAGAGACCGCGCGTGAGCAGGTTCTGGCATTTCTTTCCCCCGAGAGGCTGACCTCGATTGTCGGTGAGCTCGAGTCTGACGACGCAGCCGACCTGGTTGCTGATCTGCCGGCCCCTGTTGCCGACAAGGTTCTTGGAACGATCGAGGCCGATGAAGCGGCGTCCCTCGAGAGTCTTCTTCGGTATCCGGAGGACAGTGCCGGCGGCATCATGGGGACGGAGGTGCTCAAGGTGTTCTCGACGGATACCGTGAAAACCGCGATCAGAAAGGCGCGGGAGTTTGCGACGAAGGGGCTGGACCTTGATGTTCTGTATGTGGTTGACCATGAAGGAGTGCTCCTCGGTTTTCTCCCGGTAGGAAATCTGATTATCGAGGGTCCCGGAAGGCGGATGTCGCGCGTGATGCAGCCGGCGGTGAGCGTGAAAGCGGACATGGATCAGGAAGAGGTGGCGAACATCATCGAGAAATATGACCTTGTGTCGGTTCCCGTTGTCAACGAGAATAACCATATCATCGGCAGAATCACCATCGATGACGTCGTGGATGTCATCAAGGAAGAGGCTACGGAGGATATCGAACGGATGGCCGGTCTTTCGGGGACGGAGGAGTCTTCGTCGTCGGTCCTTGCGACCTCCCGCATCCGTCTCCCGTGGCTGATTCTCGGCTTCATCGGCCAGCTTCTGTCCGCTCTTGTTCTCAAGCAATTCGAGGCTCCGCTCAGCGAGATCATCGCCTCCGCGTTCTTCATACCGATCATCATGGCGATGGGGGGGAATGCCGGTATCCAGTCATCAGCGATTGTGGTTCGGGCTCTCGCCGTCGGTGAGATCAGATCGGCTCATATCGGACGGCGGTTTCTCAAGGAGAGCCTTGTCGCGTTCGTCAATGGAATTATCCTGAGCATGTTCCTCTTTGCGTTTTCGTACTACTGGCTCAGCGATTTCTGGTTCGGAATCACAGTGTCCCTGGCCCTCCTTGCTGTCGTCATCAACGCGACGCTGGTGGGTTCCCTGGTCCCGTTTGTTCTGAATACCTTCGAGATTGACCCGGCCATGGCAATGGGTCCGTTCATCACGACTGCAAACGATGCAATCGGTTTGCTCATCTATTTCGGGTTCATCACATGGCTATATATATGACAGGACGCCGGTGAGCAGCCTCCGGAGTATTACCAGAACGCTCCACACGGCCGATGTACTCGTCATCGGTTTTCTGGGGATCCTGTCCCTTGTCAGCCTCGTGTTTGCGTACCGGATCCCGAACTGGTACATCCTTGTCCTCATCAACTGCTGTGCGGTTGCACTTATCCTGATTCTCGGTGCTGCCAGACAGCGCTCTGATTCCGCCACGCTGCGCCTCATCCACAACTGGTATGTTGCCCCGATCGTGTTCTTTTCCTTCAAGGAACTGTATTTCATCATCAAGCCGTTGCACTTCGGGAATGATTATGACGACTGGTTGATTGCCGCTGATCGCTGGTTGTTCGGAGTGAACCCGACGGAGTGGATCATGCAATACAATCATCCGCTGGTTACGGAAGTGCTGCAGATCGCATATACTTCGTTCTATTTTTTGTTCTTTCTGCTCGGCTCCGAATTCTTTCGGCGCGACAACCGTACGCTGTTTCATTACTTCATGTTCACCGTCGTATACGGGTTCTTCCTGTCATACCTTGGCTACTTTATCCTGCCGGCTGTCGGCCCGCGGTTTACTCTGCATGAATTCAGCCAGCTCGATACTGAACTCCCGGGACTTTTGCTGACCCCGTATCTCCGGTGGTTTGTCAATGCAGGGGGATCCGTTCCAATGGGCGTACCGAACGAGGTGGCAATAGCCGGTACACAGCGGGATGTCTTTCCGAGCGGGCATACCATGATGACCCTGGTGCTGATGTATATGAGTGCCCGGTTCAACGCGAAGGTTCGTTACGTGATGTATGGAATCGGAACGCTTCTGATCATCGCCACGGTGTACCACCGATATCACTACGTCGTTGACCTGATCGCCGGGGCAGGGTTTATGATTGTCTGTGTGGCCACGTCGTACCCGCTGTATCGCTTCATTGTCTCCCGCCTTCAAACAGTAGAGCGGGAATATCCTCCGTTAACCGGGTGATCCCTCCGGGATCGCCACTCATTTCCCTGTCCGTCGAATTTCAGGGAAGGAAACCGTCCTGCATCTCCAACGCTGTCGACCGGCGCGATCTCCCACAGGGTCGCTGCTCTTGACCGTCCCACCCCCCGCTTGTTGAGTCTTGTCGCAAGCATCTTAGCTACATTCAGTGCGGGACAATTCCCGGGCCAGAACTGCAGAGCACGGAATCGCCTTGCAGGGGTCACTCTTGTCGGTGACAAATGGGAGTGAGGCGATACAACAGTTCGCTATTTTCGAAGCGAGCTTCGAGAATTCATAGCGGGAAATTGACTATTTCAGTGAAAACTTGTTCTTTGGTACATATCTGAATATATGCTCATATATCACATTGATGAGGTGTTGTGAAAAGGAAGAATATCGAGACCTGTGATGTAACCTATGTGCACAGCAGGGAGGTGGCCTCTGCGCGCAGGGCCATTCCTGCAGAATCGACGCTGGAAGCACTGACCGAAACATTCAAGGTCCTTGGTGATATGACCCGCCTGAAGATCATGACGGCGCTCTCGCGGGAAGAACTCTGCGTGTGCGATATTGCCAGCCTGCTGGGAGTTTCGGAGTCTGCTATTTCTCATCAGCTCCGGTTCCTCAAGACGATGAGGCTGGTGAAATACCGGAAAGCAGGCAAGATGGTGTACTATACGCTCGATGACGATCATATCCAGGACCTGATCCGCGTTGGAGTCCATCATGTGAAGGAAGCCTCCGGAGGCAGCCGGGGATGAAGGAGAAGAATGCAGACTCCCGCTACTACGTCTCCGGCATATGTTGCGCGTCAGAGGAGGTGTTGCTTCGCAAGAAGCTCGATGCCCTGGTCGGTGAGGGATCCTACCGGTACCACGTTCTGACAGGGGAACTAGTCATAGACAAAGGGGTTGAAGAAGCCAGACTGAGAAGTGTGATCACCCGGGCAGGGTTCGGGATCCGGAACAGCCGTGACAACCAGGATGGGGATTCCCTGTGGGCGCGCCACGGGGATGCGATTGTCGTCGCGGGCGCCGCGGTTCTGGCCCTTTCCGGCATCATTGCTCAGGAAATGACGGGGACGTCTCTTCTTTCGAGAGGAATGCTGCTCGTCTCGATCGTGGTGGGCGGCTGGAACGTGTTTCCGAAGGCATGGAGGGCCCTCCGCTCCGGCGCGCTCGACATGAATGTGCTGATGACGGCCGCCGTCGGCGGAGCGCTCGCCATTGACGAATGGGCGGAAGGGGCTGCTGTGATTGTCCTTTTCGGACTCTCACTTGCGCTGGAATCATACAGCATTGCGCGGACACGAAGGGCGGTGGAATCGCTGATGGAGTCAGCGCCGAGCGAGACGACCGTTGTTCGGTCCGGCCGGAGAATTGTCGTCCCGTCTGCTGAGGTTCAGCCGGGAGAGATTGTTCTCCTGCTTCCCGGGGAGAGGATTGCCCTGGACGGAGAGGTGGTTGAAGGATCCTCAGAGGTGAATCAGGCGGCGATCACGGGTGAATCTCTGCCTGTGCTCAAAGGACCGGGGACCGAGGTCTACGCCGGATCCTTGAATCAGCGCGGCTCTCTCCATGTCCGGGTGACGAGGAGATTTGAGGGGACGCTTCTTTCCCGCATGATCCACCTCGTGGAGAGGTCTGAGGAAAAACGAGCTCCCGTTCAGATGTTCCTGGAGCGGTTTGCCGCTGTGTACACCCCGGCGGTATTCGTTCTGTCGGTTCTGACAGCCCTCGTCCCTCCTCTGATCTTTTCCGAGCCGTTTGCAGACTGGTTCTATCGGTCACTCGTGCTCCTGGTGATCGCCTGTCCGTGTGCTCTTGTCATTTCTACCCCCGTGACGATTGTCAGCGCGATCACCAGTGCTGCCAGGAGAGGGGTTCTGATCAAGGGAGGTCTTCAGCTGGAGAAACTAAGCCGGACGCGGGTCATCGCTTTCGACAAGACCGGAACGCTCACCGAGGGCCGGCCGGCGGTCACGGATATCATCCCGTTCGATGGTACGAAGCCTGAATTTCTTCTCACCGTTGCAGCGGCCCTGGAGGACAGATCGGAGCACCCGGTGGCGGCTGCTGTTCTGGTGGCTGCGGACCGGGCGGAGGTTCCGTTCCGGCAGCTGTCGGTTGAGGGATTTGAATCCTTTCCGGGGCTTGGTGTGAGGGGTGTCGTCAACGGGGAGCGGTGTTTTGCAGGGAACCTGGAGTTCACGCGGCGGCATGGGGCGGTGAGTGAGGTTTTCGAGGACAGGCTCGCAAAGCTTTCGGCCCAGGGAAAAACCGGCCTGGTGGTCGGCGGGGCGGCTGGTCCTCTCGGCATCATCGGCGTACGTGATACTCCCCGCTCGGGTGGGAAGGAAGCGCTTGCCCGGCTGAGATTGTCGGGCATCGATCAGATGGCTCTGTTCTCCGGCGACCGCGTGGAAACGGTTCACGCATTAGGTGAGGAGCTGAACGTGAACCAGGTGCAGGGAGAGATGCTTCCTGAGGCGAAGGTCCATGCGATCAGCAATCTTCAGAATGAATATGGTCCTGTGGCGATGGTGGGCGACGGCGTGAACGACGCGCCGGCGATGGCGGCTGCTACTGTCGGCATTGCGATGGGTGTCAGCGGGGCTGACACGACGCTCGAGACGGCGGATGTTGTTCTGCTGTCGGATGACCTGAACAAGCTGCCGATGATCTTCCAACTGAGCCGGAAGGCGATGAATGTGGTGCGGCAGAATATCGCGATCGCGCTTGCCGTGAAGGGTGTGTTCCTGGTGCTTTCGATGACCGGTTACGCGACTCTCTGGATGGCAATCCTCGCCGATGACGGGGCTGCACTGGCCGTTATCCTGAACGGACTGCGCTTGCTGATTCCGGAAGAGGGCGGAGATCAGCTGCCGGTCAGATAATACTTCTGCGCATATTCGATCACCATCCGGTGGGTGTTATACTGCGGGGCCAGCGTGGCGATGGAGTGACGAACGCGTTTGAGCCATTTGTGCGGAATACCGTCCGCGCCACGGTCAAAGAACAGCGGGATCACCTCGTTTTCAATCACATGCCGGAGTGATCCGGCATCTGCCTCATCCTGTGCGGTTTCGCTCTCGTAGTTTTTGTCCTCCCCGATCTTCCATCCGTTCATGCCGTCGTACCCCTCACGCCACCAGCCGTCCATTGTGCTGACCTGCAATCCCCCGTGGATGATTGTTTTCATCCCGCTCGTGCCGCTGGCCTCCATCGGCCTGCGGGGTGTGTTGAGCCAGATGTCAGCGCCTGCAATAATATGCCGGGCAATATTGATGTCGTAGTTTTCGAGGAAAACCACCTTGCCGAAAAGGTCCTGGCGACGAGAGATATTGACGATCTGCTGAATGAATTGTTTGCCGGCATCGTCGCGCGGGTGAGCCTTTCCCGCAAAAACCATCTGGACGGGCCGGTCCTGGTCGAGCAGGATGCGCAACGCCCATTCAAGGTCCCTGAAGAAGAGAGGCGCCCGCTTGTATGTCGCAAAGCGTCGGGCAAAACCGATAGTGAGGGCATGCGGGGAAAGAACGTTGTCAAATGAGCGGGGACCGATCGGGGCTCCTCCGGCGATGACATGGGACTCCCTGAGCCGCCGCCGGGCTGCCTCGACAAGTTCACGGCGGAGGATGGTTCTCAGTCCCCAGAGATCCTCATCCGTCACGGTTGCTCCGCTCAGAACCCGCTTCCAGAGGGAGGGATCGTGAAGTTTATCGATCCACTGTTCGCCAAGGCGGACCGTCCAGAACTGCGACGCGGTATGTGCCGCCCAGCCGGGCGTGTGAATCCCATTGGTTATCGAGCCGATCGGAATCTGGTCTTCAGGCTGGCCGGGGAACAGCTCCTTCCACATGTTCCGGCTGACGGACCCATGTAGCGCACTCACGCCATTGGCACCGCGTGACATCTTCAGAGCCAGCACGGTCATGGTGAATGTTTCATCGGCATTCCCGGGTTGAATTCGTCCAAAGTCCATCAGGGCGTCAATGGTGAGACCGAGCGATTCAGCGAACCCGGTAAGAGCCCATGCCATGAGTGACCGGTCGAACCGGTCATGCCCCGCCGGTACCGGCGTGTGCGTCGTGAAGAAACAACGCCTGCGTACGTGACGGACCGCGGCCTCCATCCCCTTCTTTGCATGAAGCTGTTCGCGAAGCAGTTCCAGTGTGAGGAAAGCGGAATGGCCCTCGTTCATATGGAAGAGGTGTGGTTTGACGCCGATCGCTCTCAGCATCCGAACGCCTCCAATGCCGAGGAGGACCTCCTGGCCGATTCTGTTCGCCTGGTCACCTCCGTACACATGGGCAGTAAGATCCCGGTATCGCTGCTCGTTCTCCGGGAGGTCCGTATCCAGAAGGAGAACCCGCGCTCTTCCGACTTCCACGCTCCATGCGCAGAACGCGACGGTGGCGTTGTCGATTTCAACCGTCGAGAAGACACGCTTTCCCTTCTTGTCCATAACAGGCCGGATCGGAAGCTTGGCAGGATCATAGGCAGGATACTGTTCCTGCTGCCAGCCGTCATTCGAAACAGTTTGCCGGAAGTATCCCTGCCGGTAGAAGAGCGTCACCGCGATGAATGGAATTCCGAGATCGCTCGCGGATTTCGTATGGTCGCCGGCGAGGATCCCGAGGCCTCCAGAATAGATACGAAGGCTTTCATGAAGCCCCAGCTCAGCACTGAAGTACGCAATCGGTCCCTTCAGAGCGGCGGCATGTTTTGCCGCCCAGGTATTCTTCTTGTCGAGATATGTCCGGTATTTCTTGCAAACAGCTTCTACCCGTTTGAAGAACGCGGGGTTCTGCAGCCGCCCTTTCAGTTCCTGACCGGAGATCCAGTCCAGGACCTCGACGGCGTTATGAGTGCTTTCTTCCCAGAAAAAAGGTGAAAGTTCGTGAAACAACTGTTGTGCGGAAGGATGCCATGACCACCAGAGGTTGTACGCAATCTCCCGAAGACAGGAAATCAGTTCAGTGATCTGCTTCTCTGAAATACGCTGACGGGCCAAGCAAAGCTCCAAGGATGGGTGAAAAGGAATGGCTAAAATAGCCGGACAAAGGCAGATTGTGGTGAGACTGGAACGATCAACCTGTGAGAATATAGAGAATTGCGCTCTGAGTTTCCAACAGGGGGAAACAACCTATTCGAGGAATTTGCCGAGACGGAGTTTCGAGAAGAAAGTCAGCTCGGCTCGCGGAGGCTTCTGATGGGATTGGGCAGGTTTGACAATGATCTTTGAAACAGTGCCATCGGTGAATGCATTTCTCGGGGTTGACGCCCGGAGCCACGCTTCCCTCTCCACTTCACGGCGTTGAAGTTCTTTCTGTAATTTCAGTAATTCAATTCGCCGCACCTGGTCGGCCGAGAGGGGTGATGACGAGCCATTGTGCGGCTTCAGAGGAAGCGGGTTGTTGGAGTTGGGCTTTGTCATGATGTCCCCCGACAAGATTTTGTCCGATGATTCCTGCGAGTAAGCGAATGGGGGACTTGATTTACCCGCTTTACTCTTTTAACCTATTCGCAATTAATTTAATAAGAAATATCCCGGTTGTCAAGCGGTTTCGTAAATATTCACGATAATCCTCACAACTCTTTGTAAAACAACATGTTAAAGCAGGTTGCCAGGCAGCCTGGAAGGGACGAGAGCCACATGCTTGAAGGAAAATCAGCGGTCATCACAGGGGCATCATCCGGGATCGGCGCAGCTCTGGCTGGATTGATGGCCACGGCGGGTATGAAGGTGATACTGACCGGCCGGAGGCAGGAGATGTTGGACGCCGTCGCCGGGAAGATCAGGCAGGAAGGCGGCACCGCGACCGTTGTTTGCGGTGATGTCACAAGGCGGTCTGAGGCAGAAGCGATGGTGCAGACCTGCATCTCGAAGCACGGGTCGGTCGATGTTCTTGTCAACAATGCAGGGCGAGGGCACTTCGGCTCCGTCGAGGATACAACGGATGAAGTCATCGAACATATGTTCGCACTCAACACGTTTGCCCTTTGGTACACGACCAGGCCGGCATTGAGGGAAATGCGCCGGAGAGGGTCAGGACATATCATCAACGTGGCAAGCATGGCTGGCAAGGTCGGCTATCCCTACAACAGTGCCTACGTCGCAGCGAAACATGCCTGTGTCGGTTTTACACATGCTCTTCGCGCGGAACTGGCGGAGACCGGCATTCATGCGACGGTTGTCTGCCCTGCAGGGGTCATGACGGAATGGGCGAACGTGACAGAGGGTCGCCCGATGCTGCCGTTTTTTTCCGAGTCCGGACCCGCTGTGAAACGGATCGCCGCAGAAAGGGGCACAGCTCTTCCTCCGGTCGAAGGAGTCGTTTCACCTGAACGTGTTGCCAACGCCGTTCTCGACTGCCTCAGACATCCGGTGGCCGAACTTTATACCCATCAAGGATCCGAGGAGTTCGTGAAACTCATGGCGACGGACCGTGCCCGGGCAGAACGCTATCAGCTTCCTGTCATTCTCGGCGAGCGCGAAGTGTATGAACGTCAGGAAAGGAAGTGACACCGCCCGACGGAGACGACGGATCGGAATGAGCGCCATGCGAATACCAAAGAAAAAGCCGGAGGAGATCGACCGGAGCCGACTGATGGAACCGGTGTTGGGGGAGAGTGAGCAGAGTGCGTATCGAAAAGGGTGGGAGCTTTTCAATAACAGGAAGTTCTGGGATGCTCATGAGGCCTGGGAAAGCGTATGGCTCAGGGTGCCCGATGAAAGCAGAATCTTCTTCCAGGGCATTATTCAGATCGCTGCAGCCTACCATCTCGTCCTCGAGAAGAAACGGTATGGAGGAGCCCTGAGGAACTTTGAGAAAGCGGAGGAGAAGCTCAGGCTGTTTCCTCCGGCGTTTCTGGGGATCAGCGTCGATCAACTTCTCGACGCGATCGGATCGGGAAAGAAGGAACTGAGAGAGAAGGGGCCGGACGGCATCGAGCGGTTTGATCGCTCCTTCATACCCACCGTTGCCCTGGATGTCGACTAGCCCGTGTTCGGGCGACCCGACCGATCCGCTCCTGTTGACAGGCTGTTCGTATGAAGCATTACGCTACCTGCTCAGGATCATACGGCGGACCACCGATCGGTTCCCTGTGCTGAGCCGGTACAGGTACACGCCGCTCGAAAGCTGTTCCGCCGAGAATTCTTCGGTGTAGCTACCCGGCGGCCTTGTTTCATTGACGAGCGTTGCGACTTCCCTTCCAAGGAGATCGTAGACCCTCAGGCTCACACCGGCGGTTTCGGAAAGATCGAAGAGGATATGGGTGACAGGATTGAACGGGTTCGGAAAATTCTGTGCCAGCCTGAAGGCAGGGAGCGGCCGGTCCGACCCGACCGAGGTTGTCGCATCCTCGGGACGGAAGGCGATGCTTCTCGGCACCTGCAACCCACCCTCGTTGATCGTCCTGACGTACTGGTCATCTCCGTCGAACTCCACAACGGTGTTCAGGTAGAACGATGATGAGAAGAAATGTCCCCTCTCGTCGAATGCGATTCCCTGCGGACCGGTGAGATCAGGATGCGTGAGCTGCCCGAGGTATGTTCCCTCCGTGTCAAACTTCACGATATTATGGGAGCCTCCTCCCGCGACATAAAGGGTATCGCCTGCATCGCGGGCAATCCCCATCGGTGAGGAAAGGCCGCCGCCGGTGAACTCCATGAGAAAATTGCCGTCAGGGTCAAACTTGATCACCGTTCCTGTCAGTGCGCTGGAAACAAAAAGGTTCCCTGCCGAATCAAACGCACCGCAGTTCGGTCCGTTCATATTCCCTCCGGTGATCGTCCGCTGGAGGTTTCCGTCCAGGTCGAAAACAACGACTTGATCGTTGTTGAAACTGCAGATATAAAGTTCTCCTGAGGGGCTGATCGCCATTCCTGTTGGATTGTTCAATGCCGGGTCGCTGAAGCTCGCGACGAATTGCTCGTTCTCGTCAAACAGGAAGATCGTACTGTTGTTCTGACTCGCAATGTACAGAAGACCGTTCGGGGCGAAGACGATTCCGCGCGGGGCATCGAGTCCGGATGCGGAAAAGCTCCTCTGGTATACTCCTGTTGAGTCGTACACGGCAACCTCGTCGCCGCTGTAACTGCTGACGTAGAAATCGGTCGTCCCTCCCGGGGGGAGCTGGCTCATAGCCGGGATGCCAATATGGAGCAGAAGGAGAGGAACGTATGAGAGTTTCATTTCAGGCTTCCAATATTGTCTGAACATGTGAGGGGAAAGAACAACGAAGCGAACGAGCGACACCTCCGGCTGCCATGGAACGTCGGGTGACAACAGAGGGTGAGAGCAATATAGGAATCACCTCCTGAAAAGACAAATCACGGAAAGCGGGAGTTATTTCATGTCACCTGTCGATAGGTGAACCCTATTTTGCGCAGGGTCTGATTTTCGAGGTGTTCAGTATCTCAACCGGGCGGTTGACCGGAAGTCCGGCGGCCTTGTGTTCCTGAAGACGCACCCGGGCTGGGACAGTCTCCGTTCCGATGCGCGGTTCCGGGACCTGCTTCGACGAATCGCCTTTAGAGAGTAGGAATATCGCCGAGGATCAGGCGGCGGCAGAAAAGGGAAGCCCTCTTTGAATTTATCAAAGAGGGCTTCTTGTTCAGCGCCTTTCGGCCGTTCTAACAGAGTGTGTCAGTTTGTATCGACGCCCGGCTCGATGCCCGGTACTTCAATCCAGAGATCGATCAGTTCCATTCCTGAGCCCGATACGCCGAGCTTGACGTGCAACACTGCACCGTCAGACCGGCCGCTCAGGACACAGGGGAGCGCGACGGTTGCGGGGTATTGACCAAGCGAAACAGAGTTATCCTGTTTGTCCGAAAATGTCCAGAGGACCAGATCATTGTTTGCAGGTGAAATGTTGCCGTGAATTTCACTCTGAATCGTATAGCTGCTCAAACCCGGTCCATCAAAACCCCTGGCTGCGCGGTTCTCTTCCATCGTGTAGCGAATCAGACCCGACACAAAGTATGCTTTCGTCACATCTGCATTCTCAAGCAATCTGCTGATGACGATGGTCTTGACATGCGGGCCGTCCTGATTGTCGGCAATCGCCTGACTGACAGTACCGGACAGTGGCTCCTGGACAGGGTCCATGATACCCTGGTTGTCGCAGCCCATGACAGTAACGGCACACACCAGCACGAACCCAAAGAGTAACTGTTTCATTGTGACATCCCCCTGACGTAATTGATTATTGTTGAATGTTGTTCTCGTCGTTTTCGTGGTTCCAATATACGGCGGACAACAGGGGGGGGCATATCAGCGTGGTTGCAAAGAAGTAGTACTCATGTTGCATTCTGGCCGTGACAATTCTCACATTGCCGCAAATGAGCCGCAATAAGCGTTTTTTGTAGTGTAGCCTTTTTAGGCCGC
>Ga0224505_10001224_pt1 | contig 16508 bp, 15 predicted proteins | sample SF_Jan12_sed_USG_FD_169102 | JGI IMG/M metagenome (GOLD analysis project Ga0224505, IMG submission 169102) | Sediment microbial communities from San Francisco Bay, California, United States - SF_Jan12_sed_USGS_4_1 | ecosystem: Environmental > Aquatic > Marine > Sediment | place: USA: California... | reverse complement strand
GGGCCAGCTGCCGGTCGCCGCAACGGCACAGATCCGGGTTCCGGCCGATACGCCGAACCTGGTTGAATCAAAATCGTTGAAGTTGTACCTCAATTCATTTGCGATGACGCAATTTGCCAGCCGGGTACAAGTTGAGGAGGCCATCAGTCGCGACCTGAGTGCCGCGGCGGGCGGCCCCGTCAATGTTCGTGTAATTCCTGTTAGCGAGACCGAAGCCGCTTCCGTATCCCGCTTACCCGGTCTTTGCCTCGACGAACTTTCCGTCACCTGCAACACCTGGGAGCTCGATGCCGGGCTCCTTAAGGCCGACCCTGCCACGATAGTCGAAGAGGATTTGTACACGCATCTTCTGCGCAGTCTTTGCCCGGTCACCGCGCAACCGGATTTCGGCAGTGTCACCGTGCATTACCGCGGGCCAAAAATTGATCCCACGTCCTTATTGCGGTACGTCGTTTCGTTTCGCCAGCACGAGGACTTTCATGAGGCCTGCGTGGAACGAATGTTTGCCGACATAAGCCGGCACTGCAAACCGGAGCGACTGAGCGTCTTTGCCCAGTACCAGCGACGTGGCGGAATCGATATCAATCCGTTTCGCAGTAATTTTGACGATCAGCCGCGCAACCTTCGCCTCTGGCGTCAGTAATCAGTCAACGCCGATATCGCCGGCGTCCAGCTCGTGCCCCCACTCCTGCTTGGCCGTGAGGTAACGCCGGTTGTTGTCCGACACGCCCGAAACGTGTTTGACGCGCGTGATGTTGCGTAGACCGAATTTCGTCAGGTCTTCGACTTTCTTTGGATTATTGGTCAGCAGTCGCAATGGCCGCCCGGCGCCAAAGTATTTGAGTAACGACGCGGCATCGCTGAAGTCACGCGAGTCGTCGGGCAATCCCAGCGAGCGGTTGGCCTGGTAGGTATCCTCGCCGCCATCCTGCAGCAGATAGGTTGCCGCTTTAGCCCAAAGCCCGATGCCGCGACCCTCATGGCCGGACATGTAGACGACCAGGCCGCCCTCCTTGTCGTCCCGAATGCGCTCGATCGCGGATCGCATTTGCGGACCACACTCACAGCGTTCCGAGCCGAATACATCGCCCGTGAGGCAACTCGAATGCACTCGAACCAGCGGCTTCGTCCAGGCCTTCGGATCGCCGATAACGAGAACGCTGTTCACGGCCATGAACGAGGCCAGCGTGGCAAACGACTGCTGGCCGTTCTGTTCGCGAAGATCATCCGCCAGCTCTTCGATCTTGCCGAGCTCCGTATTGCGAACGCAGGCATACCAGTCGACGTCGACCCGGGTTTCGCAAAATGCCAGCGGCAAGGGAATCGGGCCCAATACGCTGATCAGAAAGCCATGTGCCTTGGACTTGCCGGGCTCGACGCGGACGCCGTCACGGTCAATTTGAAACAGCTTGCCCTGCTCGGTCAGGCGCTGGCGGACCGTGGGATCGATATAGGTGAACATGCGAGGAATTATGCCGCATCGCGCGAAATATGTGAGCTTTGTCACTTGCTGACCAGCGAGTCATTAACTATACTTGCTGACTCGTAAGTCATTAAGAGCAGAACATTGACCAAACCTCGCTATCGCCGGCGCAAAAAGGATCGACCGAAAGAGATTACAGCGGCCGCCTTTGACGCTTTCGCCGAACACGGATTTGCTGCGACGACCGTCGATGATGTCGCAAAGCGGGCCGGCGTCAGCAAAGGGCTGATGTATTTGTATTTCAAGACCAAGGAGGAACTGTTCAAGGCGGTCGTGAAAAGCGTGGTCGTTCGCCGCGTTGATCAGCTCATCCTTGAAGTGGAAACGACCGAGCTCTCGTCGGAAGCATTTATCCGCGGGCCATTGTTGTCGTTCCTGCAGAAGATTCCCGGGTCGCCGGTAGCGATCGTCGTTCGCCTGCTGATTTCCGAGGGACCAAGGCACCCCGACCTCGTCGACTACTACTATGAGAACGTCGTGGCCAAGGGACTCGCCGCCATCTCCGGTTTCCTGACGCGTGGCGTAGACCGAGGGGAGTTCCGGCAAAGCGCGGTCACCGGCCTCCCGCACCTGGTCCTCGCGCCGGTGATGCTCTCAATCATCTGGGGAATCATTTTTACGAAACAGGCGCTGGATACCGACAAATTGATCGCCACCCAAATTGACATGTTACTCGCGCATATCAAGGCGTGAGCGGAGAAAGGCAGTGAAAGGAACATTGGTAATTCTCGCGGCTGTCCTCACGATCACCGCTTGCAACTCAAACAGCAATGGCAACCGGGTCGTCGGTGAACTCGCGTCCGATCGAATCGAGCTAACAGCCGAATTCAACGAAGCAATCGTAGAGATCGTGGCTGCCGAAGGCGACGTCGTTTCTGCCGGCGACGTATTGCTGCGCCAGAACGAGGCACGCGCAGAGGTGCAACTCGCCGAAGCTGAAGCCGCCTACCAGCAAGCCAGGGCACGGATGGACGAACTACTGCGCGGTCCGCGCAAGGAAAAAATCGTTGCGGCGCGCGCGACTGTCGAAGGTGCCACGCAGGACCTTGATTTTCGCCAGAGCGAGTTCACGCGTATCCAAAAAATTCATGCGCGCGGCCTCGCGTCCGCGGATGCGCTGGACACCGCCAACGCTGCGCTTGATGCTGCCCAGGCGACACTCAAACTGCAATTGGCACAACTTGAGGAACTGCTGGCGGGTACGACGATTGAAGAACTTGCGCAAGCCGAGCAAGCCGCTAAACAAGCGCAGGCAAGACGCGACGCGGCCACACTCGATCTCGCACGGCACACATTCCTTGCGCCGGTCGATGGCATCGTCGACAGTCGCTTGTTCGAAATCGGCGAGCGCCCCGGAATCGGCCAACCCGTGCTCGTGATGCTGGGCGGCGCGCAGCCTTATGCGCGTGTCTACGTTCCCGAAAATTTGCGTGTACAAATACAGTCCGGCACGCGGGCGCGCATTTATGTCGATGGTCTGGAACGCACGATCGCAGGACGAGTCCGCTGGATTGCCAGTGAATCCGCATTCACGCCCTACTTCGCGCTCACCGAAAGAGACCGCGGACGCCTGAGCTACGTCGCCAAGGTCGATATCCTCGACGAAACCACCCGCCTGCCGGATGGCGTGCCGGTCGAAGTTGAGTTTGAACTAAATTGACGATGCCTCCCGAGTTAGCAATTGAAGCTCGCGGCCTGAGTAAGTCTTTTGGCGAGCTGCGCGCCGTCAGTGGACTCGACCTCGACGTTCCGCGCGGCCAGATATATGGATTTCTCGGGCCCAACGGGTCCGGGAAATCAACCACTATCCGCATGCTCTGCGGGCTTTTGACACCCAGTTCGGGAACTGCGGATGTACTCGGCACTTCTATCCCGGGAAATGCAAAACTGCTAAAGCCGAAGATCGGCTACATGACGCAAAAATTCTCCCTGTTTGGCGATATGTCGGTACAGGAAAACCTGCAATTCATGTCGGAGATCTATTCCTATCCGGCGAAGGAAAGGAAATCGCGTATCGATGAACTGCTCTCGAAGTACGACCTCGTGCCGCAGCGAAAGCAACTTGCCGGGACTATGAGCGGCGGTCAGAAACAGCGCCTCGCGCTCGCCTGCGCCGTGTTGCACCACCCGGAATTGTTGTTGCTGGACGAACCTACGAGCGCAGTCGATCCGCAAAGTCGCCGCGACTTCTGGGCGAACCTGTTTCGGCTCGCCGGGGCCGGCACCACGATTCTCGTTTCGACGCACTACATGGACGAGGCCGAGCGCTGCCATCGCCTGGCGATCCTGGACCGCGGTGTGAAAGTCGCTGACGGCACACCGCAGCAACTGCAGGCTTCGACCGGCATGCACATCCTCGAAGTTGTCGCGGACGATCCTTACGCGGCTCAGTCCGCGATCAGTGCGCGGCCCGAAATCGCGAGTGTTACGCAACTGGGCGTGCGGCTGCGCGTTCTCATTCCCGAACGTCACCCGGATCCGGTCGGAATAGTGAAGAGTGCCCTGGCGAGCCAGGGGGTTTCGGGAGAAACACGAATGGCTACGCCATCTCTTGAGGATGTGTTCGTCGCTGTTACCATGAAGCCTCTGGATCGGGATCGATGAAGTCGCTGTCGCGCCTTGGCGCCATCATCAAGAAAGAAGTGCGGCAGCTGGCGAGGGACCGGCTGACTTTCGGCATGGTTTTCGGTTTGCCCATTATCCAGATTCTGCTTTTCGGCTACGCCATCAACACCGATGTCAGGCACCTTCGAACGGCAATCGCAAACCAGGCCGGTACCCACCTGTCGCAGCAATTCGAATCGGAGTTGCGCGCATCACAAGTTGTAAAAGTTATAGCTTCAGCTGACACGCCTGGAGAGCTGGAGAACCTGCTGCGCCGCGGGAAAATCTCTCTCGGCATCGTGATCCCGGCCGATTTTGACCGGCGCGTGGCGGACAACAATCGGGCGGCTATCCACATACTTGTCGACGGCAGCGACCCCACTATTCTCAGCGTCGCGAATCAATTGCGATCGATGCCGATCCGTTTCGACAGCGCTGAAGTGCAGCCGCACAAGCAGGACCTGATTGAAATTCGCCCCTACTACAACCCGGAGCGCCGCACGCCGGTCAACATTGTTCCCGGGCTCATGGGCGTCATACTGATGATGACGATGATGCTGTTCACGGCGGTTGCGATCGTGCGGGAACGCGAGCGCGGTAATCTGGAGCTGCTGATCAATACTCCCGTGAGCTCGGCGGAACTCATGATCGGCAAAGTCACGCCCTATATCGCCATCGGGCTGTTTCAACTGGCGATTATTCTCGGCGTCGGCCAGCTGCTGTTTGATGTTCCGATTCGGGGCAGCGTGGTCGACCTCTACATCGCCGGGTCGGCCTTTATTGCGGCAAATCTCTCCCTGGGTCTCCTGATTTCGACCGCCACCCATACGCAATTCCAGGCCATGCAGTTGACTGTTTTCATCCTGATGCCCTCAATACTCCTGTCCGGTTTCATGTTTCCGTTCGACGGTATGCCAGTCGTTGCCCAGTACATCGGCGAGGCCTTACCAACGACGCATTTCATCCGGCTGTCCCGAGGCATCATGTTGCGAGAGGCGCCAATAGCAGAACTTTGGCCGGACCTGCTTTTCCTGCTGGTATTCACATTGCTCACTATGACCGTCGCTGCAATGCGCTTCTCAAAGCGTCTGGACTAGATTTTCTTGCGAAAAATTCGCAAAACTTGATTCATTCTGGTCAAATCTAACGCCAATGACGCCTCAATCGAAACAATCTCCGACGGTTTTCATCGTCGATGACGACGCCGCCATCCGCTTCGCCATGCAAGCGCTGATGGATTCGGTGAACCTCAACCATGAAATTTTCGCATCTGCCGATGAATTTCTGGAAAAAGTCGGTGACCAGCGACCCGGCTGCCTCGTGCTCGATATCCGCATGCCCGGCCTCGGCGGTCTTGAGCTCCAGGAAGAGCTGATCAAACGCGAAAGCACGCTGCCGATCATATTCATTACAGGACACGGCGACGTGCCAATGGCGGTCGAAGCGATGCAAAAAGGCGCCGTCGACTTTATCCAGAAACCGTTCCGCGACCAGGAATTGCTCGACCGCATTCGCGAAGCCCTGGCAACCGACGAAGAACGTCGCGAATCCCAAAAACACCATGCAGAAGTGTCATCTCGCCTGGAACGATTGACCAATCGCGAGCGCGAAGTGTTCGACCTCGTTGTAACCGGCAAGCCGAATAAGGTGATCGCTTACGAACTGGGTGTCAGCCAGCGAACGGTCGAAATTCACCGTGCCCGTGTCATGGAGAAGATGCAGGCGAGATCGCTGGCAGATCTCGTCAAGATGCACATGGAAGCCTAGTTTCGGGCCCTCACGCGCTCTTCATAACGCGCACAATCAATGCACTCATCGGCGTAGGGATAGACCTTCATTCGGTCGGCGCCAATAGGTTCGCCGCATTCGGAACAAATGCCATAACGACCGCTCTCCATGCGTGTCAGCGTTGAGGAAATCCTGGCGATTTCCTCACGTGCCTCGTTCCCGAGGGCATCGACCACCTCCGAGTCCTCGAGCTCTTTCGCCATCTCTTTGGAATCTGAATCGAAACCACGCCGCAGATTCGCGCCAATTCTCTCGAGACGCGCCAGCAACTCCTGCTTCTTGGCAATCAGCTCCGCGCGTAGCGCGTCATAAGGCGCGACGGACATGTGATCCTCCTCAGTGAACTATCAAAGTATCGTATCCACCCCTCTCGTGGTGCGATACGTACAAACCGAGATCGTTTAGGCAACACGACTTATAGATAGTCTTCAGGGGGCGAGTATGCTTTCCGTGAATCATTGAATCTCTATCGCTATTAAGTCCGGTACGAAAATGAAGGAAATTTCAAGTATCCTCGCGGTCATTGATCCGACTACCCAGCATCAGCCGGGTTTGCATCGTGCATCATGGCTGGCGAAAAAAACCGGCGCCAAACTCGAACTCCTTGTCTGTTACTACAACGAGTACTTAAGTGGCGACCGGCTGTTTGATTCGCCCTCGCTCGAGAAGGCTCGAGAGGAAGTCTTGAAGAGCCAGAGGAAACACATCGAGGCGCTGGCTGCACCGCTGCGCGCAGACGGAATAACGGTCAAGACGTCCGCGATCTGGGATCACCCGCTGCATGAAGGCATTGTCCGACACGCCATCAACACCCAGGCGGACCTGGTCATCAAAGACACGCATCATCACTCGGTGATCACGCGCTCCCTGCTGAGCAATACCGACTGGAATCTGATTCGGATCTGCCCGACTCGCTTGTGGCTGGTGAATCCTGTGGAAATGTCCGAGACGCCCGTGTTCGTTGCAGCCATCGACCCGATGAACCAGCACGACAAACCGGCCGCCCTCGACGACGAGATTCTGCTGCTCAGCAAAACGCTGGCCAACAAGGTCGGCGGCGAGGTACACGCGTTTCACTCCTACGACCCGCGAATAGCGGTCGCGACTGCGACGGCCAACGCCTACATCCCCGTGTCCTTGCCCTTCGATGAGATCGAGCAGCAGATGCACGAGGATCATCAGAAGCGGTTCAAGGAAATCACCGGGTTTCACAAGATCGACAACGATAAATTGCACCTTGTTGCCGGCCTGACGCACGAGGAATTGCCGGCCATAGCCGACAAACTTGGCGCTAATGTGGTCGTCATGGGCGCGGTCGCCCGAAACCGCTGGAAACGAATGTTCATAGGGGCTACCGCCGAGCGCACGCTCGAACATTTGCCGTGCGATCTCCTGATTGTCAAACCTGACTGGTTCAAGACGCCGGTTGGTCTGGACAAGCACGACGCGGCCTGATTAATGGTATCCTCCCTGCACCTCACTGGAGGTGCAGGGAGCGCCTTTGGCCGACACAAACTCATTCTTTTCTGAACTGAAACGACGCAACGTCTATCGCGTCGGCATTGCCTATATCGTCGTCGCCTGGCTCGCGCTCCAGGCCCTCGATATCGTGGTGCCGATTCTGCGCGCGCCGGAGTGGTTTTCGCAGCTGATCCTGATTCTGCTCGTCATCGGCCTGCCGTTCGCCCTGATCTTCGCCTGGGCCTTCGAGATGACCCCGGAAGGACTGAAGCGCGAAAAAGACGTTGACCGTACCGAATCCATCACGCACGAGACCGGCCAAACGCTGAATCGCATCATTATCGGCGTGCTGACCGTGGCGGTGGGACTGTTGCTGATCGACAAGTTCTTTCTCAGCGACGCAAACGTCGAGCCGGTCGCCGGCAGTCCGGCAACGGAAGCGTTCGAAGTGACGGCGACGACATCGCCGTCAATCGCAGTACTGCCCTTTGCCAACATGAGTGCTGATGAGAGCAGTGTCTACTTCTCCGATGGCCTGGCGGACACGTTGTTGCACATGCTCGCGCAGATACGCGAAATTCGTGTCGCCGCCCGCACGTCGTCGTTCCAGTTTCGGGACCAGAATACCGACATCAAGGAAATCGCCAGCGCGCTCAATGTCCGGACAATATTGGAGGGCAGCGTGCAGCGCGCCGGCAACAAAGTTCGTGTCACCGCGCAGCTCATCGAGGCCGATACCGGCTACCACCTCTGGTCCGGCAACTACGACCGCGACATGGACGACATTTTCGGCATTCAGGACGAGATCGCAACGGAAGTGGTTGCAGCGCTCAAAGTATCCCTGCTCGGCGAAACCGTCGAGAAACTGAAGCGGCACGACACAGAAAACGTCGAGGCCTATACCGAATACCTGCTCGCCATTAATGACCTGTCACAGTTCAGCTTCGAGTCTCTCTCAAGGGCAGAACAGCATTTTCGTGAGGCGGTGCGTCTTGACCCGAGCTACGCGCTGGCCTGGGCGCGGCTGGGCGACACCTATTTGCAGACGGAGGAGACGGGTGCAGGCTCTTCCGGCCCCATGCTGGAAGCCGCGCGCGATGCGGCGTCTCGCGCACTGGCGATTGATCCGGACCTGTCGGCGGCTCTGGCCGTTCTGGGTACGGCTGAGTTCCGTGCAGGCAACGACGAGATCGCGGAACAACTGCTACTTCGAGCCGTCAGGCTGGAGCCGAACGATATTACGGCCAAGCGCTACTATGCGCGGGCACTGATGTTTCAACTTCGACCTGAAGAAGCCATAGCGCAACTGGAACAAGTGCTGGCCCTGGACCCTTTATCCGGCGAAGCACATAACCAGCTCTCGGTGGCCCTCAAATTGCTCGACCGTTACGACGAGGCGAGCGAAACGAACCAGCGCATTATGGAGATCAGTCCAAACTCGCCAGTCGGTTACTATCGAGACGCGGAACTCGAGTACTCGCGCGGCAACTGGGCAAATGCCGTTGTAATGGCCATGAAAGCGTTGCGAATGGATCCGGACGATCCGGAGATCGCGATGTTGATTGGCGACTATTACGTCGCGATGGAGATGTGGGGTGATGCGCGGCGCTGGTACGATCGGTCAGCAGAAATCGACGCACAGCATGCCGTGTCCCGGGCATCACCGCTTGCGCTGCTCATGATCGAAGACAATGATACGAAAGCTGCAGCTCACCTCGCCCGGCAATTGCTCGACGAGGGACTCGAAAATCGCCAGGGCTCGCAACTCCTGGCCCTGTGGGCCATCTGGCGTGATGCCGAAAAATACGCTACGCAGAAAGAAGCGGTTGCGTATCTTGAGGACCATTTTCCCGCGGTCTACGCTGATGATGCGAGGTGGCAATTCGAGTACCGGCACCACTGGTACGTTATTGGCTCGATGATGTTCAAATCGGGCGAAACGCAACGTGGCCGCAAACTGCTAACCGAATCCTTGCGCCGTTCGGACGCCGCATCTCACGTATTTGGTGCAGGCATCAACGGAGTCCGAATGCACGCCGCTTTGGGCAGCAGGAAAGAGGCCATGGACGCTTTTCGGGCTTTCGCGGAGCGGCCACGTTACCCGGACTTCTGGCCGATCTGGCTGCAGCGCGACCCGGGCCTCGCCGCTATTCGCAACGAACCCGAATTTATCGAGTACATCGCCAAACTTCAGGATAAGGCGGCGGAACAACGCGAATTGTTGCCGGAACTGCTCGCTGCACAATAAAAAGGCGGCCCCCTCGCGATCAAATACGTCGCATCGACGAAGCCGGGGTTGAGCAAGTATCGGCCTATTCTGTTGAAAAACTCTGTTTTGCGAGCGGAGCAAAAATTCATGAAGAATTCGATTCGATCCTGCGCGCGAGCGCCAGTAATGGTTAGCGGCTCTTAGCTGCGCCAGGAGGAGTTTTCATGGGGATTGCATTACCTCCTCGTATCTACGATACGAATTTGGCGGCAGATCGCAAATGAAATGTTGCTGAAATTCAAAACGGAGTTTTTCAACAGAATAGGCCAATACTTTCCGCTTGAGCTCCCAGGGTGATCTACTGAAACTTGCCGCTCGCGAATGGCCGCTTTTGCTGAATGGCGAGGTCTGCTTCACCCTCGATAGGAGCCGCTCGAACGGCTGCTTTGGGTGTATCATTGATTTCCGCAAATGACCCGAAGAAGACATTGACTCGCAGTCGGTTACGAGTCGTTGCTGGCCGATCCGGAGTATTGAAATCGATCTAGACAAGCTCAATAAGTGGCTCACCTTGGTGGCAAATATCGCGATTCTCGGTGGCCTTATCTTTCTTGCATTGGAGATTCAACAGAACACCAATGCAATTCGGTCTACGGCAGTTCAGGAGGCCACAAACGTCGCGCGCGAACACCCGCTAATGTTTGTGCAGTATCCTGAAGTAAATCGTCTCGCAATGGCTGACTACGACTCTTTGAGTGAGGACGACCAGCAGCGTCGATTCTGGCTTGCCGTATCGTTTTGGCATGGAATGCAAGGCCTCTATCGACAGAACGAACTGGGTACTCTTCCTGAATCGGAGTGGGAAGTTTGGGTTCGCGTAATCTGTGCAAATTATGAACGGTCGGAGCCTCAGCTATGGAAACGTACGGCTGCAACGCATTCCTCCGACTTTGTTCGGTTTGTCGAAAACTGCGAGCCCGGATACGCAGACTTACTCCCAAAATAGCGGCTGTTTCTGGTCGGTCTCAGCCATTTACACGGTGAAGTACTTAGCAGGGTTTTGAATAAGGTGTTTCCGATGAATGAGCTTTCCACCAATCTTGCGGTTCTTTGTTTGGCGGCAGTGATTGCTACTGGCTCAATCTCAAGAGCTGCGGATTCTGACGAATCGTCAATTCATGATACTTACAACGCATGGGTCGAAGCATCTAACGAGAGGGACATCGAGAAATGGTCGACTTTTCTTGCAGAGAATCCCTATTTTTCGCCAGCGGATTCGCCACCCATTTCCGGCACAGAAGAAGTGATCGACTACTACAAACGGTCATTTGCTGATCCGTGGTTTTCGCTCGATTGCGAACAAGAACAGGTGGAAGTATCCGCATCGGGGGAAATGGCTTGGTCCAGTGGCATATGTAAGGCGACTTTCACCGGCCCAGGCGGGGAGAAGGCCAGAGGCAGAAGCCGTTGGTTTAAAGTTTGGGTAAAGCAGTCGGATGGCTCGTGGCGATGTCGTGTTAATACCTGGAAGTACGTGAATTAGCCTAGACGGGAATGTCCGGTTTTGGCCGAGCTGAGCCGGTGGCGTGGATCTGATTCGACCGGCTGCTTCGCCCCTGAAAGCCGCCAGTCGTCTGATTTGAGGTAATATCTCTGCTACTGACCCAAAACAGACCTTCGCGTTTTTACCGCGACTCTGGCCAGAGGCTAACTTCACATCTCATGAAACTTAAACTTTCCGAGCTTGCCAACATTGCCGAAGTCATTGGTGCTTTTGCAGTTGTAGTGTCTCTTATTTACGTTGGCGTTCAGGTGAACGACAGTAACATTGCTGTTCGATCGGCCTCCGTTAATGATGCGAATGTCGCGGTGCAAGAATGGTACCTGCAGATCGGCTCGGATCAGCAAACGAGTCGCCTGTTCTACAGCGCACTTATGAGCGATGAGGCATTGCCGAACGAGGATGAATTTCAATTCATCATGATGTTTCATGGCGCCTTTCTCGCCTTCCAGAGTAGCTATTTGATGGCCGAGGAAGGCACCATCGATTCGGACTTGGTGGATGGCCTGACAGGCGCAATTCTGGCGGTCAAAGACACACCAGGCCTGAGACGCTATTGGCGGCAACGCCGCACTACTTTGCACCCCCGATTCGTTCGCTACGTGGACGATTTGCTGCAAGTAAAGGGGGAGACACCTATGGAGGTTTATCGCTTTCCGAAGTCCGACGAGGCAAATCAATAGGTATGCCCTGACTGTCCGCCTCTGGCCGACTGGCGAAGTTCGCCAGGATGAATTGCGAGGGGCCGGTGTGCGCCCGGAAGCCGCCGGCCACGTGTTTCAGGCTATAATTTCCGCCACTGACCCCAGGCAGCCGTCCATTCAATGGTGCTTAGACTTCATCTAGTCTAAGTAAATCCCAGAATTGACAATGCTAGACGTAGGCGGACAATCCGTGCCGAGACAAAGGCAAATCCAGCCAAAGCTGGTGACGCAAAGCCACGGGTCCTCGCCTCCTCCGCGACGCATTCTGCTACGCCACGAAGGATCCCAAGATCGCCGGGCTGCCGAGGCAGCTGGATTAAGCGGCGGTCACCTCTCTCGTACGCAAGAGCCGCGAAGGAGGAAAATCATGCTCAAATCAAGCGTCCTAATTTGTGCACTGTTGACACTTGGCGTCACTACGACAGTGGGTGCTGGCGAAGAGGCACGACCAAACGCTGTTGTGGATGTCGAGATGCAATGCAACACCATGGTTGGTGCATTCGAGGTTGACCCGGCAGCGGCTCGAGCAGTTCTGCCAGCCCAGTATGAGCTGGCCCTGCAACCGAGCGGGAACGCACTTGTTTATCTGCAAGCATCGAACTGCGGAGGCTCGGGGAACGGCGATCTTCTCGGGGCGTTCGACCTTGCTGACGTATGGCTGGCAATCGAGGGACCTTTTGACGTAACCCCCATTCCTGGGGCGTACGCCACAATCCCGACCATTAACGTGTACGTTCTCAAGGCCCAGACAACGAGCAAGTGGATTAAGACTCACTGCGCTGCCATTCACTTTCCCAAGGAACTCATACGGTCATTGGAAGTTGGCGGGCCGATAGTGCCCGGACGGCAAGGCTATGTTGTCGAAATGACGGGGCGGGCCTACTCATGGACTGAGGTTTTCCCCTGCATGGAATACAGCCTGCAAAATCCGGCGTGCTGGATGTTCCCCGACCCGGCACCGAAGATTCCGGTAGGATTTCTAGAGCCACCATTTATGCTCGGCACGAATGTGCTGGGCTACATTGACCGTAGTCCGGGCAATGCGGCCAAAAAGGAGATGGGGTGTCTGATGGACGTAGCTGGGCAGGGAATCGTCCAGTTGCAACTCGACAAAAATTCAAATCTCGCCGAACTTGGCATTTTCCAAGATGGCCAGCTGGGCTTTTTCTGGGACTCGACAGCCACCTGTCATTTAGTCATGACCGCCAATTGATTTGTCGTCGTCAAATGACGGCAATATGGAGAGCGGGCCCAACGTGCGTTGGGCCCATTCTTAGGGCCATAGGTTTCAACAAGAATCGCCATTCTCGCAATGGCCTTGTCGCCGTGCATCGCTAACGAATGGCCGCTTTGGCCGTTAGCTGCCCCTGAATTTGGGGCTTTTCCTCCTGATTTAATGTCCGCTATCGGTAAGACCGGACATTCAGCCAGGCCGAATCTCCGCTTTACGCGCCGAACAGGACATTAGGCTAGAATGACCGAAAAGGGCCGCTTGTGAACCCTTTCTGGTCGCTGGGTACAACTGCGTCGAATCGAATATCAAAGGTCTATTCGCTAACAAAAATGTGAGGATCGGATAATTATGTCGCCCCGTCTCAATTGGCGTCTTCTGCTAGGGGAGTTTATTGTCATCGTGGTCGGTGTTCTGATGGCGCTCTGGGTAGATGGGCTCCGGGAAGCTCGCTATAACGCGGCGCTGGAAATCGAGTATATTGCGTCGTTTGTGACCGACCTCGAAGCCGACCTGGCTCAGTTTGATGAGACCGAGGCTTGGATGCGCAGATCGGAAGCGGCCGCGGCGACCGTGCTCGCGCTCTATCAGGGATCAACGCCGACGGAGAACGCAGCAGACCTTGTCATGGCGGTCGAGACGGCGGGCTGGCAGGCATGGCCTGTCATCACGCGAAACACGATCGACGACCTAAAGTCGACTGGGAATCTTCGCCTAATTCGGGACAAAAACTTGCGGCGCGCGATCGCTGCCTACTACACGATTATCGAGAATGTCAGCATTCCCAATGCGAATATGCGAGAACGGATATGGGCCCAGTATGATGCCCGAGTTCAATACGTGCTGCGACCCGGTGAACGAATGGCCGTGCTGCAGCGGCCGGAAAGCTTTGGTCACGGGATTACGTCCGATGCTTTCGAAGCTGGCGAGCTACCTTCCGTTGAGGGGCTGATCGTTGCGCTGAAGGCGTACCCGGAGTTTGAGCGCACGGCAGGCGAGGTTTTATACCTGACCATCAGCATGCGAGCTGGTCTCGGGGCCATGCGTGTAGCGGCTCTGGACCTAAAGGCCGAACTCGAACAATGGCTGGCTACCAGCGATTAGCCGAGACCTGTGCGATGGACGATCCTGCTTGTCTACCGCGTAGCTAATTCATCGTCTTCTTTTGGCCGTTCTGAGACGGTCGCCACGAGGCTGGCTGAGAGGCTGCTTTACTTCGCTTAGCAGCCGGCCGAGAATTCTGAGTTAATATGACGGCTACTGACCCACAGCGGACTTCGGCTAAACCTTCCGCTATTGCCAACAACCTGTCTGTCTATTGATCTGAGTGGGCAATTTACCAAGTGAAGACTCAACGATTTATCGGGAGCGATATGAATGGATAGGCCTGTGTTGATACGCATGTTCAGCGAAGGACTCCTAATTATTGTCAGTATTCTTTTGGCCCTTTCTGCAGACGCATGGCTTGACTCACGGAATCAGGCTGCCCAACTTGACTCGCACGTGGTAGCGCTGGGCCGTGACTTCGATACGATGCTGGAGCGAGTTAATGCCTCACATAACGCCGCAAAACGCGGAGTTAACGCTGGCAGACAACTTTCAATTTTCATGCAAGATGGCTCTGAAATAGACCCTGAATTAGCTCGGGAATTGCTCTGGCATCTTGTTTTCTACGAAGTTTTCACAGCGAGCCCTGGCGCATACCAAGCGTTAGTTGCGTCGGGAAACCTCGAGCTTCTCCAGAATGATCGATTAAAAATTGAACTCGCAGATTTTTTCGGATCATTTGAAGATGTACGGGCAAGTGAGAAACTGTTGCTTGAGACTCAAATTGTTTTTTTTGCATCCAATACTTTTAGTCAACTAGCCGGTTGGCATCGCATGGGTCAGGCAGGCATTCCCGTGGCAGGCGATTTCCCTGTCGACCAATGGTCTGGTTCCGACGAATTCATGAACGCGGTGGGCATCTACACGGTACGCCAGGCCGACGTGCTGGAAGATTATGAGTATCTGAAAAACCGCATCCAGAGCATTGTTGCCATTATCGCATCGGAAGCGTCGAACTAATATCTGTTAGCGAAACCTGAACGACCGCAATTGGCCGCACTGCGACAGTTGCCCACGTTGCTTGGCGACTTCCGCTTTGCGCACGAAAGCAGTCGGTGGTTGAATTTGCGTTATAATTTCCGCCGTTTGGTCCTGCTTCGCTTTGATGGACACCTTAGAATGAGCACGAGGGAGTGCTGGGAGGTGTCAGATGACAAAGAAGAAGAGATACAAGCGCTACAGCCCGGAGTTCAAGCGCGAGACCCTGAAGCGAACCGCTGAAGAGGGCATTACGGATGTTGAGGTGTGCGAAGAGCTGGGTATCAGTGCCCGGCAGCTTCGCCGTTGGCGAGACGAGTATCGATTGCTCGGTGACGAAGCGTTTCCCGGTCAAGGCAAGAGTCGCGACGAAGAGCTGACCAAGCTGAAGCGAGAACTGGCCAAGGTCAAGCAGGAGCGGGATTTTTTAAAAGATGCGGCGGTGTTCTTTGCCAAGGAGTCGAAGTGAGATATCGCTGTATCGCTCGACGCCGCGATCAATACCCGATCAACCTGATGTGTCGAGTGCTACGGGTGTCCAGGAGTGGATACTATGCTTGGCAGGTGCGGCCTGAGAGCAACAGGAGTCACTCAGATCGTGAGCTGACGGCAGTGATCCGCCGCTTGCACACGGAAAGTAACGGCGTGTACGGTAGCCCCAAGATGACCAGTTTGTTGCAGACGTCCGGTTACTGCTGCGGTCGTCGCCGGGTTGCCCGATTGATGCGGATAGCGGGCTTGCGGGGATGTCCGAAGCGGCGTTATCGGGTCACGGTACCGAGCGATCCCAGTCATGCCGTTGCCGACAATCTGTTGCGTCAGAACTTCAGGGCAAGCCGCCCGAACGAGCGGTGGGCTGCTGACATCACGTACATATCGACACATCAGGGTTGGTTATATCTGGCGATCGTGATGGATCTATACTCGCGTCGCATTGTCGGCTGGTCGATGAGTCAATGGATCAGTCGGCACCTGGTGATAGACGCACTGGTGATGGCGATCGAGTCACGACGGCCGGAGGCCTTGCTGATCCATCATTCCGACCGCGGCGCGCAATACACCAGCGATGACTTCCGCAACGAGCTCGCAAAACACGGCATCCGCTGCAGCATGAGTGCTCGCGGTAACTGCTACGACAACGCTGTGGTGGAAAGCTTCTTCGGGCTGCTCAAACGCGAATGGGTGAACCGTGTGCGGTATCGCACGAGGGATGAGGCGAAGGCCGATATCTTCGAATACATCGAGTGTTTCTATAATCGAAAACGTCCACACAGTTATCTTGGTAATATGAGCCCGGTAGCGTTCGAAAAGCGGACATCCGGTCAATATGAAACTGTCCATTAAACTGACGCAAGACCAAATGACCCATTGCGGACGCTCGT
>Ga0224505_10001220_pt1 | contig 16536 bp, 14 predicted proteins | sample SF_Jan12_sed_USG_FD_169102 | JGI IMG/M metagenome (GOLD analysis project Ga0224505, IMG submission 169102) | Sediment microbial communities from San Francisco Bay, California, United States - SF_Jan12_sed_USGS_4_1 | ecosystem: Environmental > Aquatic > Marine > Sediment | place: USA: California... | reverse complement strand
CACCTCCAGATAGTGGTTGCCCGATCCGAGCGTGCCCATTTCGTCGCGCTGGCGACGCCGCGCACGTGCAGATATGGCCGCGGGGTCGGCGCCGGCCTGGCGCCCGTTCTCCTCGATCCGTGCGAGGTCCTCATTGCCGCCATAACCCTGGCCGACGGCCCATCGCGCACCGCCATCGAGCATGTCGTCCATTTCGCTATCGTTGAGGTGAACCCGCCCTGTGCTGCCGACGCCGGCGGGAATGGCCCGGGACAGTTCGTGCGCGAGGTCTTCCTGAGCGCCTGTGATATCGCTACGGTCCAGGCCCGTGTCGATCAGGCGAACACCACAGGAGATATCGAATCCCACGCCGCCCGCCGAGACGATGCCGCCCTCGTCAGGATCGAAAGCGGCGACGCCGCCGATCGGGAACCCGTAGCCCCAGTGGGCGTCGGGCATCACCAGCGCGTTGCCGACGATTCCCGGCAGGCAGCATACATTGCTGATTTGCTCGCGGACCTTGTCGTCCATCTCCTCGACGAGGACCCGGTCGGCGAACACGACTGCCGGCACGCGCATTCTGCCCGCGGCCGGGATTTGCCACCGGTATTCGTCGAGCCGCTTCAGCCTTGCCGTATCCAATTCACCTGTCCCGGGCCGGAGACAGCGCTCATACGTCGACCACGCATTGCGCGACCCAGCCCTCGTCCTTCTCATCGACCAGGATTTCAGTATAGGTGGCGCCCTTCACCTCGACTGCCGGTTCGTGCTTCTCGCGATCGACCGTTTCGCCGCGAATCTCGGCATTCAGTTCACCGTCGTCGATGCGGACGTCGAATTCGCGGAAAACGCGATTGCCGACCGCCATCTCGAAGATGAGCGCGTTGAGCCAGTCGAAGAGCAGGGTCTCGTCGGTGGGTGCCTCGCATCGAACCGACACAACGTCAGTCGGGCTGACGCGCTCGGGATCCGTGACAACCGCCGTCAATGCGAGGCCGATCGCTGCGAATGCGCCCGCCTTGTCGGCACCCGTGCCGCGCAGGCCGATGTCTGCATCATGAGGAAAATGCGACCAGCCCACACGGCCCTCCTGCGCCAGGGGGACGCGCCTTCGCATCCGATAAGGCGACTTTATCGAAGTATCGCGTGGAGACACATCGGCAGAATCACCTATGAAATCCTCGTAAGTAGTAGCCGCAATACGCACGCATTTCCCAAGCATGGATTCTGGCCTGATCGTCCTCATACTTGATGGGGAAGGCAATGTTTGGAGGGGTATAGCCATGCAAGTCGTCAAACGAGTCCGGCAGTTCGTACTGTCAGGGGCGGTGGTCTTACTGGCCGGATCGATCGCCGGCTGTGCGACCATTCGAACCGGGTCGCACTTTGATGAAACAACGAATTTCGGCGCCTGGAGCACGTTCGGCTGGATCGATGAGGAACCTTTTATCCCCGGGGGTATGTCGCTCATGGTCAGCCCGCTCGCGCGGGAGCAGATCGAGAGCGCGATAGTGCGCGAACTCGAAAATAAGGGCTATTCGTTCACGCAGGATCGCGGCAATGCCGACTTCGTCGTGTCGTATACGATAGGTACCCGCGAGGAGATCCGGATCGACTCCTACCCGGCCCGCTATCGCGGTGACTGGGGATGGCACGTTCCCTACAGCTACTACTACTACAGCGACGTTTCGGCGCATTCGTATACGAAGGGTACGCTCGGTGTCGATATCTTCGACAACGAGTCGGGCAAGCCGGTCTGGCATGGCTGGGCCGAAAAGACGGTGACGGAAAGCGATCGCCGGGACCCGAAACAGTCGATCGACGACGGCACGAGGCTGTTGTTCGCCGACTTTCCGCACTAGGCGGAGACGGTCCCGCCGCGTAGGCGGCCGGGCTCGGGCAGCGATCCACTGGGGGTCTCGCGTCGTTGCCTGAGCCGCCAAACCAGGGGCCGAATGCTTCGTTTAAGGCCTTTTTCCTGACCCCTATTTGGGGTTTTCGTCTTGAAGTCAGTGGCTTGCCGTGGTCCGACCCCCAATTGCCCGGCCTCCGCGCGTTCGATACATTGGATGCGTAATTGAGGAAACCGGGAGACGAAAGCCATGCGACAAGTGCTTGCCACGATAATCGGCATCATCGCCCTGAACGGCGTACAGGCCCAAGAAAACCTGCCCGTGCCGGGTTATGACGCGGGGCGCGATATACCCGGTGCGCTGCTCGCGCCGGACCCTGACACCGAATACAAGGTGGTCTTCGATTTCGTGATGACCGACGATAACCTCGATGATCCGTACCCGATGCTTCCGCTGGTCGCGACTTATATCAACACACTCGCGAAGTTCGGCGTGCCGCCGGAAAACCGCAAGATCTCGATCGTCCTGCACCGGGGGTCGGGGCTCATCGGACTCAGGAACGACGAGTTCAGGGCGCGCCACGACGGAAAGGACAATCCCAACATCGACCTGATCAGGAAACTCCACGCGGCAGGCGTGACGTTCCACCAGTGCGGGCAGGGCGTGCTCGCACGAAACGTGGACGAGGACGACCTGCTCGATGAAATCCAGGTGGACTACTGGGCGCTGACGACCCTCATCGAGCTCGGGCGGCAGGGCTACGTCAAATTTGGCGGATAGGCGTTACCGTCGGGCAGCGTAACGAGGGAACCGGCGTAAACACGATGGTGATGCGACGACGAACATTCATCAAGGCTGCGGGAGGCGTAGCCGCCGGTGCGCTCGCGTTCGGCCAGGAGCCTTCGCTCTCGATCGGCATCGTCGGCGGCGGCATCATCGGCGCATCTGTCGCCCTGCATCTGTCTGCAGCGGGTGCTGACGTCACGCTGTTCGAGAAAGAGGCGCCGGCCGCCGGCGCAACCGGCAAGTCCTTTGCATGGATCAACGCGCACACGAACGACCCGCACTACCGGGCGCTGCGAATGAAGAGTATTGCTGCGTACCGGGAGCTCGATCGGGCACTCGGCCTCGATGTGATGTGGGGCGGGGCGATCACCTGGGTGACGAGCCTCGCCGAAGCAGAGCAGCTAAAGGCGAGCTCGCGTGAGTTCAGCCGTGACGGCTATGACTCCCGCGTCATCTCGGTCACAGAGATGGCCAGCCTCGTCCCGAACGTTAGGCTCGGTGCACACGAGGCCGCGATCTTCAACGCCATGGATGGGCACATCGACCCGGTCTCGGTGACGAAGAAGATGCTGGCGAAGGCCACGGAGCAGGGCGCCCTGCTCGTGCATCCCTGCGACGTGACCGAACTTCGCTTCGTCGGCAATCGCCTGCTGGGCGTCGACACAACGTCCGGTGAATATGCGCTTGACCGGCTCGTCATCGCCGGCGGCACGGACACGCCTTCGCTCGCGTCGCAGGCAGGCTTCGCGTTGCCGCTAAAGCATGCGCCGGGCATTCTGCTGCACACGACGCCGCAGGCGGCCGTGCTCAGCCGGGTGATGGAATCCCCCGGCACGTACTTCAAGCAGAATCCCGACGGACGCATCGTAGGCAGCGATGCGCCCTATGCGCCGGATCTCCCGGTTCACGTCGAGATCCTGCGCGCGGCGACGGAGATGCCGGCGGAAATCAGGGCGATGCACGGCGAGCGCATCCTCGGGAAGGTCAGTGAGATGATGCCCGGCGTCGTCGATGCCCGCTACGATTTCCTGACGCTGGGCTACCGGCCGTTGCCGGAAGACGGCTTGCCAGTGGCCGGACCGGCTCCCGACCGCCCTGACGTGTACGTCGCCGTCATGCACAGCGGCGTCACCCTGGCACCGATCATGGGCCGATACATCACGCAGGAGCTGCTCACGGGCGTGCCGGTCGATGAGCTCGCGCCCTACCGACCCGGGCGGTTTCGAGGCTGACGGGATAAGCGAGCTGTTGCGGAACGTGCGCGAATCGCTATATTGACGCGGCCAATCGGGCGACGATATCCGTTGACCGACCCACACATCGCCATTTCATGCAGTCATTCAGCCGCGACCCGGACGTCGACCGCTCGTTGAAGCATTCCCTCAAGGATGCGACAGCGTTCGCGGCCATGACGGGCATGGGCGAGAACTACCTGTCGGCGTTCGGTGTCTTCCTGAACGCGACGGCACCGCAAATAGGCCTGCTTGCGTCGCTGCCGCCACTCCTCGCGTCCTTCGCGCAGCCGTTCTCCGCCTGGCTTGGTCGCGCGACGGGCTATCGCAAGCGGATCGTCCTGCTGGGTGCCGGCCTGCAGGCCTTCGCCTGGCTGCCCATCCTGTTCCTGCCGATTCTCTTCCCAGTGCAGGCTGTACCGCTCCTCATTGCCAGCGTCGTGCTTTATCACGGAGGCGCGCACCTCGTCGCGCCGCAATGGAGCAGCATGATGGGCGACATCGTGCCCGAGCGTCGACGAGGACGTTTCTTCGGCTTGCGCACGCGCATCGTCACGCTGACGACGTTCCTGGCCCTGATGATCGGTGGCATGCTGCTGCATGTCTTCAACGGCAAGGGGAAGACGCTCGAAGGTTTCGTTCTCCTGTTCGCTGTCGCCGGGCTGGCGCGTGTCATATCGGTTTATCACCTGTCGCGGATCCGGGATCCTGGCGGCCACGTCGCCGCGCTCGAACTGCCTGTAGGCCGGGAGTGGTGGCAGCGGCTCCGGCACTCGAACGCCGTCAGGTTTTCAATATTTTTCGCCCTGATGCAGTTCGGTGTCGCGATCGCGTCGCCGTTCTTCACGGTTTACCTGCTGCGCGACCTCGGATTCAGTTATCTCGAGTTCACACTCAACTCCGGCGCATCCATCTTCACTCAGTTCCTGACCCTTTCGCAGTGGGGCCGGATCAGCGACGTCTTCGGCAACCGCCGCATCATGACCGTGACCGGGCTGTTCATCCCGCTGATGCCGATCCTGTGGACCGTATCGACGGACGTCTGGTACCTGATCGCAATACAGGCACTGAGCGGATTTTCCTGGGCCGGCTTCACACTGGCCGCCGGCAACTTCGTCTACGACCTGATTGCGCCAAACCGCCGAGCGACCTATCTCGCGATTCACAATGTGCTGGCGAATGTCGGTATCTTCGCGGGCGCGATCCTGGGGGGCTTTCTGGCGACTGTCCTGCCGACCGAGGCGCTATTGTTCGGTACGACGTATGCCTGGCTCAGCCCGCTCTACGGCGTGTTCGTCATCTCGACGCTCGTGCGCGGCGGTGTTGCGGCGCTCCTGCTGCCGAAGCTGCGCGAAGTGAGGAACGTACGCCGGATTTCGACGCCGCAGGTCATCTTCCGTGTCATGCGTATCAACGCGCTTGCCGGCATATTCTTTGACATCGTCGGCTCGCGCTCGAGGCAGGACGGCAAGTAGAAATCTGCCTTGCCCGGGCGGCCCGCACGGCAATATCAGAGAGTGGCCGCGATATCTCCCGCGATTCTGGTCGCAAGCTCCCTGGCTGCCGGCTCGTCGGCCGGCCCGCCATGTATCTCAACAGAGAATACGCCGTCGTCACGGCAGACGTGGAGCTGCGCCCAGCCGAAAGAACCCTCGAAATTCCACACGGCCCGACCACCCAGCATTTCCTCCGGCGTCCCTGGCATGGCGCCGAAGCAATGTACCGCATTGTCGGCGAAGTGCTGCGGACGACTCACCCAGACGCTGAGCGTAGGTCCGTCGCTCCAGTCCGACCAGCTGCAGGCTTCGGCTTCCCAGGCGTCGTCGTTGAACGACATGTGCTCGTAGGTATAGTTGGGCGTATTCACCTCTCCGCCAAGCATGACACTGGCGACGGTCGCGTCATATAACGTGCAAGGGTACTGCACGGCACTGCGTGCCACCTCGCGTTCGAGTTGCTGCTGAACGATGGGCTCGACGGATTCGAGTATGGCCGCGACATCGGCCTCGGGCGCGGGAGGCGCTTCCGGTTCGCTGCCGCCACAGGCGGCGAGGCTTGAGAGTGCGACTGACAGAGCAGCCTGCTTAACGAATTTCATGATGGTTGCCTCGACAGGTTGGGGTTCGGCATCCCTGCGGCTTACCGCGTGCCTGCTGACCGCAGGCCCGGCTGGGGTGGCGGATGTTGTCCCCGTACCTCGCACCGTACCAAGTCGCAGCTACGATTACGCCTGCCCCCTTTCGCTGTCAATCCGTAGCAATACCGCTGGCATCAGCCAGGCTCCCCGACAATCGGCGGGCGGCCGGGCCCGGACACGCGCATAGTAACCACCCGGGCCGGACCACTGCCTGTTGCTGATATGCCCCGGCTACCGAAAAAGTCGATCAGCGCCGCTTTCGGTCCCGCCATGTGCGCTCTCTCGTCTGGTGTCAGGATCCTGCCGGGGTACGGCCCGAAACATAGCGCACGATGCCGATCAGACTGATGGCGAGCCAGAACGCCTCGACGATGAAGGCCGACAGGTTGAAGTCGATCATCAGCGAGACGAGGATCAGCGTCGCGCCTGTGCCATTCAGCAGTGAGTACGAGAGCCCGGTGCCGGACATTCGGCCGAGCTGCAACAGGAGGTAGGAGACGAGGATCATCGCCGCGCCGGCGGATCCTGCCACATCGTGCCAGGCCATCGAGCTCTCCGTTTGGTTACGACCGCGCCCGGCGACTGCGCAGCACGCGAGCGAGCATCAGGCCAATGAGCAGCCACCAGTCCGCCGAACCGCCCCCGCTCCCGCCTGCCGATGGCTGACGCACCGTCACCGATACCGCCGCCGTATCCTGCAGCAGGCCATCGGACACCGTGAGTTCGAACCGCAGCAACAAGTCGGAGGCTCCCGTCGGCGCCGTGAATGACGCAGTCGCGGAATCGGCGTTCACGATCGTCACCGGTGTGCCCGCGGCCTGGGTCCATTGGTAACCGAGCGCGTCCCCGTCAGGGTCATTGGATGCGCTACCGTTCAGCGAGACGGTCGCACCGCCGTTCACCGTCTGGCTCGCACCAGCGCTTGCGTTTGGCGCCCGGTTCACACCAGTCCCGTCGCCGATCAGAACTGTGGACGCGCCAATCCCGCCGATGTTCGCACCAGTGGCATTGCCGAGCGTCAACTCGATGAATTCCTCGCCCTCGACGGTGCCATCGTCCGTAATGTCGAGCTCGATCCATTTCGGATCGGCATCGCCCGCTGCCCAGCTGATCGTGCCGCTGGTCGGGCCCTGGAAGTCCGAACCTGCTGTGGCGCTGCCTGCTGTGACCGCAAAGTCTACGCTGGCCGCGGCGGCAGCACTGCCATGGCGCTTCACGACCACGACGGCCGTGGCAAAGCCGCGCTCGGCAACGGGAACCACCGCCCGGTCGAACTCGACGACCGCGGCCGCGCCGGGCTCGCCGATGTAGACGCTCGCGACCCGGTTCGTGTCGAGCGTCGCCCCGCCCGTCGGCGCGATCAGCTGTACCAGGAAGCGCTCGAGTCCCTCGCCGTTGTCGGCGTCGCTCGCAATGTCGATCGTGATGGCCTTGTCGGCAGTATCGCCGTCGCTCCAGTTCAATGTGCCGCTGGCTGCCAGGATGTCAGCGAGGCCCGCGGTGGCCGGCACGATCTCGTAAGCCGTGCTCACCGGACCGCTCCCGCCGCCGAGGCGCCGGACCGTGATCGTGAGCTGAGCACCCTCGGTCGCGGCATAGGAACGGCTGGAGAACGCGAGCCGGCCTTCCGGCACGTCCAGCGTGCGGTCTGCCACCATGTAGAAGCCGCTGTCGATGTCGCTGATCGCGACATTGCCGCTGTGGAAAAACGGGTAAGCGCCCCATGCGCCGACGAAGGCCGTCGCGTCGGAACCGGGATACGTGTCGAGGCGGCCGACGACCTCCATGTTCGTGACGTTCGTGATATCGAGGATCGTAAGCCCCCGGCTGTAGTTCGACATGTAATAACGGTTGCCGCGCACGAAACCGTTGTGATCGATCGCGGCCGTCGGCCCGGTCCACTGACCCGCGAACGACGGCGTCGCGAGGTTCGACACGGCGAACGCCCGCAAGGTCGTATTCAGGCCGCGATCGCGCTCGTCGAGTTCGTCCTGCACGAATACGTACTGCCCGTCCTCGGACGGCCAGCCGGAATGCACGTAGCCGGTGTTCGGATAGACCGTCCGATTCAGCCGGACGGGCGATGCGGCGTTCGTGATGTCCCAGGTGTCGACCGTCGACTCGTTGAAGTCGAACAACACCTCGCAATACGACGTCCCGTTGACGCATTGTGTGTCCTTGCGCGCATCCGTGATGATCATGGATGCCGCGTCGTGCGTGTAGTCGCTACGCCCCGAGCCCGGCATGGCGCGAAAGCCCGGCGCATCGGGATCCGTGACCGAGTAAACGCGGAATGGCCCGGACCCGTTGTTCGAGCCTGCGACAACGACTGCCGGCGCCGCGCCACCGCGTGGCAGCCCGGTGCCGAAGTCGGTGCCCGCCAGGTAGACGTTATGCGCGGCGAGGAAATCGCCGCCGTACGCCACCCGGCTTACCTGCTGCGGCAGATCGCTCAGGTCGATCACGAACAGGCCGTCTGTCGAACCGTCCGTCGTGATGTAGGCGCGGGCGCTGAAGCGCGAAGCCCCTGCATCCCAGAACTGGTACACCTTGATGTCGCGCCACAGCGTCCGCTGTCCGTCGATGAATCCTACCTCGCGAGGGTTCTCTGCGTCCGTCACGTCGAATATGGCCGTGCCGATGTCGAAGCCGACGATGGCGTACTCTCGGTTCGTATTCATGTCCACGAAACCCCAGACGTCGGCTGCATCGCCGGGTCGGGCGCTGATGTCCTGCGAACCGACGTGCGACAGCAGGTCGACGTTCATGCATGCCATGCCACTGATGTTGCCGTTGACACAGGGGGTGGCGGCGATGCTGGACTTCAGAGCCTCGTGCTGGCCGAGCTTCTGCTGCACGGATTGCAGTATCCCGCGGTCCGTCGCCTTGTTGTCCGCCACGACCTGGAAGCCACGATCGACGAGGGTCCCGGCAAACTCCGCCGGTACGCCGGCAAGCACCGTCGGGTTACGCGCCGCTTCGCGGAAGTCCTTCCCAAAGCCGCCATTGATCTCGATCGAACCATTCAGCAGCTGGAACAGGTCATCGCGGTCGGTGACCGAATACTGCCCGGCCGCCACGCGAATCTCGCCGCCCTTGCCGAGGCGCCGGAGTGCATACCCGATCGTGCGACAGGGGCGGGACGCATCGATGCATTCACCGGCATCTGCGCCATCGATGGCCACGAACAGCGCCTGTCCGTCGCCAGAATGTGCATGCGCAGTCCGCAGGCACGCGATAAGCACCAGTACCATTATGTAGAGTCGAGTTTGCATTTCCGGCATTCCCGGGTTGGCCTTCGCGAGACATGACGTTCGGCGAATCAGGTTACACTATTCCGACTCCGGATATTGTGAAGGGTTCGGCATGCGGCTGCGGCTCGCCGGCATCGTTTTCTGTGTACTGGGCATTGCCGCCTGCACGGAATCCAGTGCGCCGGTTTCGATTCCCTTCGAGGCGGCCTATGCCGGCGCGCCGATCGATTGCGCCGAAAAAGCGAATGTCCGGATGACCGACCTGCGCTTCTACGTCTCGAACCCGAGGATCCGCGACGGTGACGGTAACTGGCACGAGGTCGCGCTCGACGACGACGATGCATGGCAGCAAACGCATCTCGCGCTGATCGATCTCGAGGACGGAGGCGGAAGCTGCACGAACGGTACGGCCGACCTGTACACGACGCTCTCGGGTACCGCCCGTGGCCGATCCTGGCGAGGTCTCGAATTCACGCTCGGCGTACCGTTCGAAGTGAACCATGGTGACCCGCTGGCGGCGGAACCGCCGCTCGGCGACGCAGCGATGCACTGGCACTGGCGCGGCGGCTACAAGTTTCTGCGCGCCGGGCTGCGCACTGCGGACGACGGCTTCTGGCTGCACCTCGGCAGCACGGGTTGCCGGGGCACGATCGGAAACATCACGTACTGCGACGCGCCGAATCGCGTGACCGTCAGGCTCGACGACTTCGGGCCCGGCGACGCCGTGGTCGTCGATCTGGCCGAGCTTGTCGCCGGTGGCGCGCTCGAGGACAGGATTGCCGCCGACTGTTCTTCCGGTCCGGGCGAAGCGCATTGCCCGGCCGCTTTCCGCGCGCTCGGGCTCGATCATGCGACCGGCGCGGCCGATGGCGTACAAAAGCTGTTCCGGAGCAGGGCACGTCCGTGAAGAAGGCGGTGATCATCGGCGTGGTAGCCGCTGTCGTTGCGGGCCTCGTTATCACGATGACGGTGCAACGGGAGTATCGCTGGCCAATCCCGGTACAGATGCCACGGCCGGAGGTGCCGGCTGACAACCCGATGAGTGATGACCGGGTGGCGCTCGGCCGGCGACTTTTCTACGACACTCGTTTGTCCGTCAACGGGACGATGTCATGTGCGAGTTGTCACGTGCAGGCGCTGGCGTTCACGGACGGCAGGCCGCGTTCCGTCGGCGCGACCGGCGAGTTGCATCCGCGCGGTTCGATGACGCTCGTCAACGCGGCGTATGCCAGCCGGCTCACCTGGGCGAACCCGCTGCTCGACCGCATCGAGGACCAGGTCCTCACGCCGCTGTTCGGCGCCGATCCGGTCGAGATGGGGATGGGCGGCCGCGAGGGCGAGCTCGTCGAGCTGCTGCAGAGGGACTCTTATTATTCCGGTGCCGTTCCGGACGCATTTCCCGGCGACGCCGATCCGTACTCCGTGCTGAACGCCGTCCGGTCACTGGCCGCGTTCGTGCGCAGCATTGTCAGCTTCGATACGCCCTACGACCGTTACCTCGCGGGTGATCAGTCAGCGATAAGCGCGGCCGCGGTTCGCGGCATGGATCTCTTCTTTTCCGAGCGTCTCGAGTGTTTTCATTGCCACGGCGGATTTAATCTGACGGATAGCACGACACACGAGAACGACCGGGTGGATCGGGTTGGCTTTCACAACAACGGCCTCTACAACACCGACGGGAGTGGCGCTTACCCGGCGGACAATACCGGGCTCTACGACATGACAGGGGAGCGCCGGGACATGGGCCGCTTCAAGGCGCCGACGCTGCGGAACGTCGCACTGACCGCGCCCTACATGCACGACGGGAGCATTGCATCGCTCGACGAGGCGATTGCGCACTACGCGCGCGGCGGGCGCCTGCTGGAGGAGGGAGCGAACAGCGGCGACGGACGACTGAGCCCGTACAAATCGGAGTTCATCCGCGGGTTCGAGCTATCTGACGATGAGCGTGCGGATCTTCTTGCTTTCCTCGACGCGCTGACCGACGAGGCCGTCCTCCGACGCGAGGACCTGTCAGACCCGTTCTGACACTGCTCCTCGCCGCGCAAAGCGGTAAACTGTGCGGCCCCTGCCAGGTCCCGCTCCGGTGAAAAACGTTTCGTCCCCCGCACAATCGGGCTACCTGATGCCCGCAGAATGGGCCCCGCACCAGGCGACCTGGATCTCCTGGCCGCACAATCGCGCGAGCTGGCCGGGCAAGTTCGAGCCAGTGGAGCCTGTCATGGCGGAGTTCGTGGGCGTCCTGTCCGGAAGCGAGCTCGTGCGCATCAATGTGCTCGATGCCGCACACGAAAAGCGCGTCCGCAAGTTCCTGGAGGGCAAGGCCAATCCCCGGAACGTCATGTTTCATCACTTCCGGACCAATGATGCGTGGTGCCGGGATCACGGCGCAATCTTCCTGACCCGCGATGGCGATGCGCCGCTCGTGGCGCTCGACTTTAGCTTCAACGCCTGGGGCGGCAAGTACCCCCATGACCTGGACAACGCAATCCCCCCGCAGATGGCCGCGGCACTCGACGTGCCGTGCATGCCCATCCCGGCGGTGCTCGAGGGTGGCTCCATCGACGTCAACGGCGCGGGCGCGCTCCTGACGACCGAGAACTGCCTGTTGAACCCGAACCGCAACCCGTCGATGTCGAAGGCCGAGATCGAGGCGATGCTCACATCCTGCCTCGGGGCGAGCCAGGTGATCTGGCTCGGCGATGGCATCGTCGGAGACGACACCGACGGCCACATCGACGACCTGACGCGCTTCGTCGCCGAGGATCGCATCGTCACGATCATCGAGTCCGACCGCGGTGATGAAAACTACGAGCCGCTCGCCGAGAATCGCGCGCGACTGGAAGGCCTTAGGCTCGCCGATGGCCGTCCGGTGGAGATTGTCGAGCTCGGGATGCCTCGCCCCGTCGAATTCGAGGGGGACCGGCTGCCGGCCAGCTATGCTAACTTCTACATCGCGAACAGGGTGGTTGTGATGCCGTCCTTCAACGACCCGGCGGACGAACCGAACCGGCAGGCGCTGGCCCGCTGTTTCCCCGGTCGCGAAGTTGTTGCGATCGACTGCACCGACCTCGTCCTCGGGCTCGGTGCTTTTCACTGCCTGACACAGCAGGTTCCCGCGGTCTGACGCTGTAATCAACCGGAGACACATCCTGAAATGACCACGATCACCGACTTTGTCCATCACCACTACCGGCATTTCAATGCCGCCGCGATGATCGACGCAGCAGACGCCTACGTTCGCCACCTCGACAACGGCGGCGTGATGTTCATGACGCTCGCGGGCGCAATGAGCACGGCCGAGCTCGGCTTGTCGCTCGCCGAGATGATCAGGCAGGGCAAGGTGCACGCAATCTGCTGCACCGGCGCCAATCTCGAGGAGGATATCTTCAATCTCGTCGCCCATGATCACTATGTGCGTGTGCCGAACTACCGTGAACTCACGGCTGATGATGAGGAGAAACTCCTCGCCCGGCACCTGAACCGCGTGACCGACACCTGCATCCCGGAAGAAGAGGCGATCCGGCGCATCGAGGACGTGATCCTCGACCTGTGGCTCGAAGCGGACAACAGCGGCAAGCAGTACTTCCCGCACGAATTCATGTACCAGATGATTCGCTCCGGGCGGCTCGAGGAGCACCACCAGATCGACCCGAAGGACAGCTGGCTGGTCGCCGCCTGCGAGAGGAACCTGCCGATCATCGTGCCGGGCTGGGAGGACTCGACGCTCGGCAACATCTATGCCTCGCACTGCATTACCGGCGAGATAAAGAACGTGCACACGGTACGCTCGGGCATCGAGTACATGATGATGCTCGCCGACTGGTACACGAATACTTTCCCGGCCTCGTCGATCGGCTTTTTCCAGATCGGCGGCGGCATCGCTGGCGACTTCCCGATCTGCGTCGTGCCGATGCTGCAGCAGGACCTGCGGCGCGACGACACGCCTCGCTGGGGCTACTTCTGCCAGATCAGCGACTCGACCACGAGCTACGGCTCCTATTCGGGCGCCGTGCCGAACGAGAAGATCACGTGGGGCAAGCTTTCGGCCGATACGCCGAAGTTCATTATCGAGTCCGACGCGACGATCGTCGCGCCGCTGATTTTCGCCTGCGTCCTTGGCCAGTAAAGTGAGCGCAGTGTTGCCCGGTACACCGTCGCAAGTCGGCTGGAGTGTCGAGGATGCGACCGAGCACTATCGCGTCGACGCGTGGAGCGACGGCTTCTTCGTGGTCAACGAGGCCGGTCACATGGCAGTGCGCCCGTTCGACGATAGTGACCTCTCGATCGATATTACCGAGGTCGTCGCCGAGCTGCGCGCGCGTGGCGTCGCCTTCCCGGCGTTGCTGCGTTTCCAGGACGTGCTGCGTGCGCGGGTGCGCCGGCTGAATGAAGCCTTTGCAAATGCCATTGCCGAGATGGGCTACCGGAATGTCTACCGGTCCATTTACCCGATCAAGGTCAACCAGCTCCACGAGGTCGTCGAAGAGGTCCTCGATGCCGGCAAGGCGTACGGCCTCGGGCTCGAGTGCGGCTCAAAGGCCGAACTCGTCGCAACGATCGCTCATCTCGAGTCCGACGAAACGCCGCTTATCTGCAACGGCGTCAAGGATGCGCAGATGCTGTCGCTCATCCTGTCCGGGCAGCGACTCGGCAAGAACGTCATCCCGGTCATGGAGAAGTACAACGAGTTCAGCGAGCTCATGCGGCTCGCCGACGAGGCGGAGATGCCGACGCAATTCGGCGTGCGTATCCGCCTGCGGACCGCGGGCTCCGGCAAGTGGGCCGAGTCGGGCGGCTACCAGTCGAAGTTCGGCATCTCGCTGCCGGAGCTCGTGCAGGTCGTCGAATCGGTGAAGGCCAGCCGTCTCGAGCACAAATTTGTGTTACTGCACTTTCACCTGGGCAGCCAGATCTCGGAGATAAAGCAGCTCAGGCAAGCGGCCAAGGAACTTGGTCAGATCTATGCCGAGCTCATCGGCGCCGGCTTGCCGATCCGCTACATCGACGTCGGCGGCGGTCTCGGTGTCAACTACACGGGCGCCTTCGAGAAAGGCAGCATCAACTATAGCCTTCAGGAATACGCCAACGCCGTCGTCTCCGCGATTATGGACGTGTGCGACGAGCGCGAGGTCCCGCACCCAACGCTGATGTCCGAGAGCGGCCGCGCGATGACCGCGCACCACTCGGTGCTCGTCGTCGAGACGCTTGGCGCCTACCGAAAGAATTACGCCGGCAGCGAGTTCGAGATCAAGGGCGAGGCGCATCGCGTGACGGATTCCCTCGCCGCGACGCTCGACTGGCTGAATTCCGACGCGGGGCAGGGGGCCGGCGTCGACGAAATCCTCGAGGCTTATCATGACGTGCTCGAAACCCACCAGGAAGCGATCACGCTGTTCGGCATGGGCTACCTGCCGCTCGACCAGAACGCGCTGATCGAGCGCATGTACTGGTCGAGCTGCACGACGATACTTGGGCTGCTGCGCGCTGCCGACCCCGAGCCGCGACCGCGGGAAATGCGCGAGCTCGAGGAGCTTCTCGTCGACCAGTACCTGGTCGACTTTTCTGTGTTCCAGTCAGTGATCGACCACTGGGCGATCGACCAGCCATTCCCGATCGTGCCGCTGGGCAGGCTCGGTGAGAAACCGGAGCGCCGCGTGATTCTGGTTGACCTGACCTGCGACTCCGATGGCAAGATCTCGCAGTACGTGTCGGCCAACAAGGACAAGAATTTTCTTGAACTGCATGCGCTGGAGGAGGGCGAGCCGTATTTCCTGGGGTTCTTCCTGATGGGGGCATACCAGGACATCATGGGCGACTCTCACAACCTGTTCGGCCGTGTGCCCGAGGCGCACATCTATGGTGACGCGGAGGAGGAAGGCAACTTCTGGATCGAGAAGGTGCTGCCCGGCGCCCGCGTGCAGGACATGCTCGCGCAGGTGCAGTATTTCCCGAACGATCTGCAACGGCGCATGCAGGCCCTCATCAAGGAGAAGGTCGATGCGGGACTCATTCGACCGAAGCGTGGTACGGAGATCATGGACCAGTACATCGCCTGCTTCGATGCCGGTACTTACCTGGAGAGCCATCGCAAGGGCCGCAAGGAAACGTCATGAGCAAGAACGGCAAAGCGGGGAGCGTCAGCGTCGGCCTCGTGCAGATGCGCTGCGCTGAGAATCCCGAGGAGAATATGGCAAAGGCGCTCAACCTGACGCGCGAAGCGATATCGAAAGGTGCACAAATCATCTGCCTGCAGGAGCTGTTTCGCTCTCGTTATTTCTGCCAGAGTGAAAACGACGCGCATTACGCGCTCGCCGAGAGTATCCCGGGGCCGAGCACCGACGCGTTCGCCGAGGTTGCGAAGGAGCATGGTGTCGCGATTATCGTAAGCCTGTTCGAGAAGCGGGCGGCCGGCCTCTACCACAACACGACGGCCGTCGTGGATCGCGACCGCGGATACATTGGCAAGTACCGGAAGATGCACATTCCGGACGATCCCCGGTACTACGAGAAATACTATTTCACACCGGGCGACCTTGGCTTCAGGACTTTCGAAACCGACTGCGCGACGCTCGGTGTGCTGATCTGCTGGGACCAGTGGTACCCCGAGGCCGCGCGGCTGACGGCGATGCAGGGTGCAGAGATCCTCTTTTACCCAACGGCGATCGGCTGGCACACCGAGGAGCGGGCGGACGTTAACAAGGCGCAGCACGAAGCCTGGCAGACGATGCAGCGCGCACATGCAATCGCGAACGGTTGTTACGTCGTCGCGGTCAACCGGACGGGCTTCGAGCCCGACCCGACCGGCAAGGGCGGCCTCGAGTTCTGGGGGCAGAGTTTCATTGCCGCGCCGGATGGCAGTCTCGTTTGCCTCGCACCGCCGGACGAGGAATGCGTCATGGTCGAGACGCTGGACCTCGGCGCCGTTGAGCGCCAGCGCCACGGCTGGCCGTTTTTTCGCGACCGCCGTATCGATGCCTACGACGACCTGACGAAGCGCTTCCTCGAGTAAGGGAGGGGCCGACCTAGGGGATGGGTCGGACCACGGTAAGCCTCTGAATTATCTTAGAATTCTTTCTAAATGCCGGTGCAAATCGAGCTTAAACCCGGAATTCAGCGCCGTTCTTGGCGCCTGTAACCACCGCCGCGCCGGGTGTTGTCCCCTTAAACCGTCCAGTAATGGCTCAGAATCGCCGTTTCAAGGGTGCTTACGGCCACTCCAACGAACATTTCCGTTCGGATATCAGAGCCTTGCCGTGGTCCGACCCCAGAATGCAGCTATTCGGACTCGCCGG
>Ga0224505_10001219_pt1 | contig 16562 bp, 12 predicted proteins | sample SF_Jan12_sed_USG_FD_169102 | JGI IMG/M metagenome (GOLD analysis project Ga0224505, IMG submission 169102) | Sediment microbial communities from San Francisco Bay, California, United States - SF_Jan12_sed_USGS_4_1 | ecosystem: Environmental > Aquatic > Marine > Sediment | place: USA: California... | reverse complement strand
CTAGAGCTTCTTAAACTGCATCTGCCTGCCACCCGAGAAGACGGATGCCCGTGTCATCAGCCTGCAGGCCACCAAAAACCGTGGCTTCACGTACCACCTGATGCTGTGCTCTCTACAGTCAAAAAGTGGTGTACGGAGGCTCGAAGAGTTAGGAGAATGATCCGGAGCAGGCTCTGACCATATTTTCAGAAGAAGATGGTAGCGTGACATATCATCAAGCGATATGAGAGACCACAAGTGGCGTGAACGAAGGAGAATTATGAGGGGGACCAGAAGTACTGCCATCCCACCGATTTGCAGTGGGATGGCGTGTGAGACACTAAATGAGGTTATGGCCTTACGTCAAAGTGGATCGACAGGCCTCCGTGCACAAAGATTGTTCTCATTGTGGATGAATAATTATCTAGAAATAGATCTTGCCCACCAGGTGTAGAAATCCCGAATCGATCCGTCGCCAGCTCATCGTGAGAGGCCTGGACATACTTCGCCTCCACAAACGCCGCCACGTACTTGAAGAGATGCGCTTTAAAGCCGCCCAACGCCATAAATCCTGGAGCCGTATTTCGCTGGTCGGCGATCGCGTTCTCAAAACCAGCCCCTCGGAATCCTCCTGGCCGTTGCGCGATCTGATGTGCCCCTCCACCGACCCCGACGTACGGAAACCACCGGCCGTTGGGATAGGCCTCGGAAATCCCCATCGGGTAGCGCAGCATGACATTGGCGCCAACGTAGATCCCTTGCGTTTCCGTCGTGGTTCCCTCAAACGATCCGTCTGGGTTCAGAGTCCCATTCACTCCGTGCCGGCAGCAGGCAATGTCCGGGTACCAAACAAATCCGCTGATTTCAAGACCGAGATCGAATCCCGCCATCTTGTTTCTGGTCGGAAACCAGATACCCGCATTGCCACCGATCGACTGTTTCATCTGATAGTCGACATTTCTCTCCACATCGCCATTACGAAACGTAGCGTCCTGACTGAATGGAATTGCCACGCCCGCCATAAATGACAGGTAGGGCTCAAGCGTCCCGGAGGACATGGTTGGGGGATCAGGCGATAGGGCATAGGGATCAGCCACCCGTTGGTTATAGGGATCTTCCGCCCAAGTAGCCTCAGCGTAGCCAAAGGCACAGAGAAGGCAAACGATTGCCAAAATTCTCGTTTTCATTCAATAGCCTCCCACGGTAAAGAAAACATTCTCTTGGACGAATTTGGGTAGCGAAACCTGACATCCGTCAGGATGTCGTCGATAGTCAGTACGGTAATACAAGATGATTGTGCCTTCCTAATACTCAAATCGACGCCCCAGTTCAGCTTTTGTGGTTATGGGCATAAGCCTTCACACATTCGCCTCTCAGGGCGACCAGGAAGGGAGACTCTCCTCCCGCCGTAGAGGCAGACGGCGCCAACAGTAGCAACCCGACGTTCAGTTTTGAAAATAGATAAAACGGATTGGAACTATCGGTAAATCCAATACTCCACAAACATGTGGACGGACTGCACTGATGGGTACGTTGACGTTTCTCCACCCTTTAAGCACGAGGTCACGCCGACAAATAGGACGGCAACAGTGCGGAAAACCCGTTGAAAGCTTTAATAATTACCTCGCTGCATGTCATCGCACAGGGACTATGATCACCCCGTGAGATGACAGCGACGAAGTTGTGAGAGAAGGGGATGCCGACGGAAGGGTCGTATCAGAGAAATTAGCGTCCCAATGCTTTTTTGACCGCCTCACCGATCTCTGCCGGATTCTTCACCACCTTGACACCGGCGGCTTCCAGCGTCTTCATCTTTTCCGAAGCCGTGCCTTTCCCACCGGAGATAATCGCTCCGGCATGGCCCATGCGACGACCAGGAGGCGCCGTAATGCCGGCGATGAAGCTGATCACCGGCTTCTTTACGTTCTTCTTGATGAACTCAGCCGCTTTCTCTTCAGCATCGCCGCCGATTTCTCCGATCATGACGATGGCCTGTGTTTCAGGATCCTTTTCGAACAAGGGCAGCACGTCGACGAAGCCTGTCCCGTTCACGGGGTCCCCGCCGATGCCGACACAGGTGGTTTCACCCAATCCAAGCGTCGAAAGCTGATGCACCGCCTCATAGGTGAGGGTCCCACTGCGGGACACAACCCCGACGACACCCTTTTTATGAATGAAGCCTGGCATAATCCCGATCTTCGCCTCATCGACCGTAATCACCCCGGGGCAATTCGGACCGACCAACCGGACCTCGCGACCACGCAGAGCCCGTTTCACTTTCACCATATCATTCACCGGGATCCCTTCCGTGATACAGATCACGAGCTTGATCCCGGCGTCAGCTGCTTCCAAAATCGCATCGGCACAAAACGGCGGCGGCACAAAAATGAGCGAGGTATCGGCCTCGGTCTTCTTCACCGCATCCGCTACTGTGTTAAACACGGGAATGCCTTCGACTTCCTGGCCGGCCTTCCCCGGCGTCACACCGGCGACAACCTTTGTCCCGTAGGCCTTGCACTGGGTCGCATGGAAGGACCCTTCTTTCCCCGTAATCCCCTGCACCACCACCCGCGTATGCTTATTGACGAGAATGCTCACGGTTAACCTCTTTTTCTTTTCGGTCTCTCTCGTGGAAGGACGCAGGGCTGAGCCCTACACTGCGCGCAACTTTTTCACCCACCCAACCCTCGTCGCGCCGAGACGCGACTTTCACCCTGCGAGCACCGACCTATGTCTGACAATCTAATTTGACTCATGTGTGCGCGGTGGTCGAGCACTGAAGACTTCCCCGGCGCACCTTTCGCTCACGCTGCTTTTCCAGTCAGTTTCACGATTTTTTGCGCGGCTTCCCATAGATCGTTGGCGACGTCGAGCTTCAGCCCGGAGTCCGCCAACAACTTGCGTCCCTCTTCCGCATTCGTCCCCTGCAGTCGAACAACGAGAGGCACGTTGATTTTGACTTCCTTGGCCGCTTCGATGACGCCGTGGGCAATCCGCTCACAGCGCACGATTCCACCGAAGATGTTGATGAAGATGCCCTTCACATTCGGATCTTTCAGCAGAATGCGGAATCCCGCCGCGACTGTTTCCTTCGTTGCACCACCGCCGACGTCCAAGAAGTTCGCCGGCTCGCTGCCTGCGAGCTTAATGACATCCATCGTGGCCATGGCGAGACCAGCTCCGTTCACCATGCAGCCGATGTTCCCGTCCAGCTTGACGTAGTTCAGGTTATTGGCCGTGGCTTCGATCTCCAGCGGTTCTTCCTCGTTCAGATCCCGCATCTTCTGCACGTCTTCATGCTTAAAGAGTCCGTTATCGTCGAACGACACCTTCCCGTCCAGCGCCACGACGGTCTTTTCCTTCGTGATGATGAGCGGATTGATTTCAACCAGAGCGCAGTTCTTCTCCATGAACAGACGATACAGATTCCCCAGCATTTTAATGAAGGGATTCATCGCCGTCGGTTCAATGTTCTGGAGCCCGAGCGCAAACGCGATGTTCCGCCCGTTGTATCCCTGAAATCCCACGGCCGGGTCGATCGGTTCCTTGATGATCTTTTCCGGTGTCTTCGCGGCCACTTCTTCGATTTCCATCCCGCCCTCGGTGCTGGCAATGAACGTGGGCCAGCCCGTGTCACGATCCACAAGAATCGACAGATAGAGTTCCTTGGCGATATTCGCGCCTTCTTCCATCAACAGACGGTGAACCTGACGCCCCTTCGGTCCGGTTTGATGTGTCACCAGCGTCTTACCGATGAGTTCTTTGGCGAACGCTGCCACGGCTGCCTTATCCTTGGTGATTTTTACTCCGCCGGCCTTCCCTCGGCCTCCGGCGTGAATCTGCGCCTTGACGACAAAGACTGGGGTATTCAGTTCATTGGCCCAGGTGGTCGCCGCTTCAGGAGAGGTAATTTCCTTCCCTCGCGGCACCGGGACACCGAACTGCGCAAACAAGGACTTGGCTTGGAATTCATGAACGTTCATTCTTGACCTCGAAGAGCTAATAGCTGATGGCTAATGGCTTATGGCAGGGACTGAGAGCAGATCGGCTTCCTTGCCGTTCGCTATCAGCCATACGCCATAGGCTCCTTATACTTTCCTTGTGTAGGCCGGCAGGATCATCGGAGAGATGACGCCACTGGCGTTCCCGTGCTTCTTGCCTTCAGCGCGGAACCGTTGCACATGCTTGAGGGTCAGCGCGCCCTGCTTCATCGACTGGACACGACCGGCTGCCGTCAGGCCGGATCGCTTCCCGAACACCATGAGGTCCAACAAGGAATTCCCCATGAGGCGGTTCCGCCCATGCAAGCCACCAGACGCTTCACCGGCGACAAAGAGATTTTTCACATTGGTTTCCGAATTCGTATCGATCTTGACCCCACCGTTCTGATAGTGCAGCGTCGGGTAGATCAACACCGGATCTTTACTGATGTCGATGCCGAATCGATCGAACTGCATCATCATGGCGGGGAAATGCTTTTCGACGGTACCTGGCCCATGTTCGGCGTCCAGGAGCGGCGTATCCAACCAGACGCCGACGCGGCCTGACATCGTCCTGATTCCACGTCCTTCTTCACACTCACGAATGATCGAAGAAGACACCACGTCGCGCGTGTCGAGCTCGTTGACGAACCGCTCACCCTTGGCATTGACGAGATGCCCGCCTTCCGAACGAATGCCTTCGGTGACGAGTGCGCCGATCAACTGTTCAGGGTAGACCGCGCCTGACGGGTGATACTGGAAGGTGTCGATATGAGCCAGTTTGGCCCCCATGCGATAGGCGAGACAAAGCCCATCACCAGTTGCCCCATAATGATTGCTCGTCGGAAATCCCTGAATATGGAGCCGTCCAATGCCACCGGTGGCGAGGATAACGGTTTTGGCGGCCACGACGACGTGCCGCTGATTATCGAGGTCTTTGAAAATGGCCCCGCTACAATGGCCTTGAGCATCGCTCAACAATTCAATGGCCGCCGCAAATTCGAGCAGCTGAATCTTCTGATTAATGACCTCGTCCTTCAAGACTCGCATGATTTCGAGTCCGGTATAGTCTGAACAGGTCAGCAGACGCGGCTTTGAACTGCCGCCGCCCTTCTTCACATGGAGATTGCCGTCGGCTTGACGGTCGAATAGCACGCCCAACTCCAACAGCCATTTTGCGATCGACGGCCCCTCTTCGACCATGACTTTGAGCAGCTCATGGTCGTTCTGCATATGGCCGCCCTTGAGCGTATCGAGAAAATGCGTCACGGGAGAATCTTCGGGCGCCACGGAGATCTGCATGCCACCCTGCGCCATCACACTGTTCGAGTCACCCAGGCGGAGTTTCGTGGCCAGAATCGTCTTCACCCCCGCTCCATGAGCATGGAGTGCCGCGGCACAACCGGCCCCTCCACCGCCGATGACCAAGACATCGCAAGTGTAATGTGGGATGAGATCAGCGTTGTCCTGAATGGAGCTGTCGCCTTCGAGCAGCGTCGCCAATTCCACGACGGTTTTGTCGCCTTCATTGGGACCGAAACGGATCGGCCGGTAGGCGCTCGCTCTAAAGTCCGGATGGTATTTATGAATCAGCTGATCGCGGTCTGCAGGAGAAAACTTGGGGATGGTCTGCTTGCGGCGGGCATCCCGCGTCTTGTGTACGATCTGTTGGAGCGCGTGAATGTCCATCTCGGAAGCCTCACTGCTGGGATTACTTCACCGTGGCACAATGATCGGCCAGTTCCTTCTCGCTCATCTTGAGAATCTTGTTCCACTCATCGTTGTATTGCCCGTCCTGAATTTCCTTGATCCGAGCGTCGAGTCCGACCGGTTTGTCGCTAAAATGTGCGCCCTGCGCGCGGCTGACATAGAGGGCAACGAGATTCGGGGCAATATCGGCAATGCATACCGGCGTACACATGCCGCACATCACGCAATCCATGAACATCTCGGAGACGCTCTTGAAGTCTCCGAACACGGCCTTCCAGACCCCTTCCCGCACATCGATCTTCTGCGGGCAGGCTTCCGTGCAGGCATTGCAATTTCGACAGAGCGGCGCTTCAGGATAGAGATTGAACAGGTCTTGTTTCGGATCTTGGAGCTTCTGAATGTCGTAGGTGGCTTTTCTGGCGGGAAACGGCGGCATCATCGTAAACGACATCCCGTCTTGCACCGCCATCTGACAAGCCAAGCAGGTTCGAACCTTGGGATCGTCCTTCGTACGATAGTAGGTGGCACAGGCTCCGCAGAATCCACCGAGGCAACCGACGCCGCGGACGACGTCCATGCCCGCATACCACATCGCTTTCACAACCGTGATCCCTTCCGGCACATCCACCTTCTTGCCGGCGATCTCGATGGTGACCATCCGAGGTTTCATCACCTCAGGTTGGTCGATCACATTGACATCTTCTTCAGCCATAAGTTCCTATGTAACACGCGAGGCGTAAGGAGCGATAGCCCCTCACGCCTCACCGTGAGTCGAATTTAGGCGATCGCGTCGATGATCGCGTTCAAGGTCGCGCTCGGCCTCATCGCCTTCGCGGCCTTGGCATCGTCCGGGTGATAGTAACCGCCGACATCCTGCGGCTTCCCTTGCGCGGCCAACAACTCGCCGTCGATCTTCTTCTCGTTGTCGTTCAAATCTTTTGCAATCTTGGTAAACCGATCGGCGATCCGCTTATCCGCCGTTTGTGCAGCCAGCGCTTGCGCCCAGTAGAGGGCCAAGTAGAAATGGCTGCCGCGGTTGTCGATCTCACCGACCTTACGGGCTGGAGACTTATTGCTCTCCAGGAACTTTGCATTGGCTTGGTCCAGTGTATCCGCCAGAATCTTGGCAATCGGGTTGTTTCCAACCTTCGCAAGGTGTTCCAATGACGCCGCCAACGCAAGGAATTCACCGAGCGAATCCCAGCGCAGATAGCCTTCTTCCTGGAACTGTTGCACATGCTTCGGCGCGGACCCACCTGCACCGGTCTCAAATAATCCCCCGCCGTTCAGCAAGGGGACGATCGAGAGCATCTTCGCGCTGGTGCCGATCTCAAGAATCGGGAACAAATCCGTCAAGTAGTCGCGGAGCACATTGCCTGTCACGGAGATCGTGTCCTTGCCTTCCTTTGCTCGCTCAATCGAGAACCGGCAGGCATCGGCTGGAGACATGATCTTGATCTCAAGACCGTTCGTATCGTGCTTCGGCAAGTAGGCATTGACCTTCGTGATCAACTGGGCATCGTGTGCACGGTCCTTGTTCAACCAGAACACCGCCGGGGATCCGGTCGCTCGCGCACGTGCTACCGCCAACTTCACCCAGTCTTGGATCGGGGCATCCTTGACCTGGCAGGCACGCCAGATGTCGCCCTCTTCAACCTTGTGCTCATGCAATGTCTTGCCCGCCGCATCCACGATTCTGATCGTGCCGTTCGCTGGCGCCTTGAAGGTTTTATCGTGTGAGCCATACTCTTCCGCCGCCTGGGCCATCAACCCGACGTTTGGAATCGTGCCCATCGTGCGAGGATCGAAGGCGCCCTTCTGCTTACAGAATTCGACGACTTCGTGATAGACCGGCGCATAACTGGCATCCGGAATCACGCACTTGACGTCGGCAAGCTTTCCATCCGGCCCCCACATCTTGCCGCTGTCGCGGATGACCGGCGGCATCGAGGCATCGATAATGATGTCGCTCGGCACGTGAAGATTCGTGATCCCCTTGTCGCTGTTGACCATCGCCATCGGCGGCCGCTTCTGATACACCGCCTGAATGTCGGCCTCGATCGCCTTTCGTTGCTCATCCGGCAACGCCTTGATCTTGGCATAGACGTCCCCGAGTCCGTTGTCCGGATCGACGCCGAGCTTCTTGAACGTTTCGCCGTGCTTCTCGAAGACATCTTTGTAATAGACCGTCACCCCATGCCCGAAGATCTTCGGGTCAGAGACCTTCATCATGGTGGCTTTCATGTGGAGCGAGAATAGGATACCCTTGGCCTTCGCATCCTCAATTTGCTCTTCCAAGAACTTCCGCAGCGCCTTCACACTCATGAAGGTTGCATCGAGTACCTCGCCTGCCTGCAAAGCGACCTTTTCTTTCAGGACCGTCGTCTTGCCGTCGGCTCCCACAAATTCGATCTTCGCCGTGGTTGCGGCAGGAATGGTCAGCGACTTTTCATTTGAAAAGAAGTCGCCGCCCTTCATGTGGGACACATGTGTCTTGGAATCAGAGGACCAGGCTCCCATCTTATGCGGATGCTTCCGAGCATAGGCCTTCACGGACAAGGGAGCCCGACGATCGGAGTTCCCCTCGCGCAACACAGGATTAACCGCGCTGCCCTTGACCTTGTCGTAACGCGCCTTGATGTCCTTTTCCTTGTCATCTTTCGGATTTTCCGGGTAGTCCGGCAACTTGTAGCCCTGGCTTTGTAATTCCTTGATGGTGGCCACCAGCTGGGGAATCGAGGCACTGATGTTCGGCAGCTTGATAATGTTGGCTTCCGGCGTTTTGGCCATTTCGCCTAGTTCCGCCAGCGCATCGGGCTGCTTCTGGGCCGGAGTGAGATATTCAGGGAATACCGCGATGACACGACCCGCGAGCGAAATGTCGCGCAGCTCGACGCTCACGCCTGCCGCCTTCGAGAAAGCATTGATGATCGGCAGGAACGAATAGGTCGCCAGCATCGGAGCTTCATCGGTTTTTGTATAAATGATCTTGTCTGCTTTGGCCATAATGAATTTCCTCCGGATTATGGGTTGGATTCAGCGTCTATTGCACTAAATCAGCCTTGACTCACCGTTCACCATAATGGTGAGCGCACTCCCATCCGCCTTGGATCTCACCACTACCATCTCACCTGCGAGGCTTACCCTCGTCACGCTGATGGAGAGCTGCGCTGCTGAATCTTCTCGCCATCTCCCGTTTTTATAAAAGATGCCGCCAAGATCATAAATCCCCGATTGACTCAACATCAGTTCAGCGCGTTCAACGCTGAGCCGGCCTTAAACCAGGTGATTTGTTGTGCTGTCATACTATGGTTCGCTTGAACCTTCACGTCGCCGCTTGCCTTATGAACCACCACTGTCACCGGCTTGCCGGGAGCCAGATTATTCAAGTCGAGCACGCTCAACCGATCATTCATGTCGATCTTGTCGTAGTCTTTCGGATCGGCAAACGTCAGTGGCAGGATGCCCTGCTTCTTGAGATTCGTCTCGTGAATGCGTGCAAAGCTCTTCGTGATGACGGCTCGAACATTCAAGAACCTCGGCGACATGGCCGCATGCTCCCGGCTGCTGCCTTCACCGTAATTCTCGTCGCCGACCACGATGGAGCCAATACCCTTGGACTTATAAGCCCTAGCAATTTGCGCGATCGTCAGATTCGACTCGCCGGTCAAAACATTCGTCCCCTTGCCAGGCTCAGAGGCAAAGGCACTGTTGGCACCGAGGAACATGTTGTCGCTGATCTTGTCCAGATGACCGCGAAACTTGAGCCAAGGACCGGCGGGCGAAATATGGTCCGTCGTGGTCTTGCCCTTGGTCTTGATCAAGAGCGGAAGCTTGTCAAAGTCCTTGCCATCCCACTTTGGGAATGGTTGCAACAGCTGCAGCCGTTCGCTGGTCGGTGGAATATCTACCGTCAGGCTAGAGCCATCTTCAGCTGGAGCCACGAAGCCTTCTTCACCCTTGGCAAACCCCTTCGCCGGCAGCTCTTCACCGACCGGGGCTTGTAGCTTAAACTCCTTGCCGTCCGCGCCCTTCACCGTCTGATTCACCGGGTCAAAGCCCAAATCCCCGGTAATGGCATAGGCTGTTACGACTTCCGGACTGGCCAAGAACGAGAGCGTTTCGCTGATCCCATCATTACGACCAGGGAAGTTACGGTTGAAGGAACTGACGATCGAATCCGCCTTCCCCTTCACACCATCCGCACGCTTCCATTGCCCAATGCAGGGACCGCAGGAGTTCGACAGCACGGTGCCGCCGAGCTGCTCGAATGTTTCGAGGAATCCGTCGCGCTTCATCGTATGATAGATACGCTCCGAGCCAGGAGAAATCAGGAACGAGGCCTTCGCCTTCAACCCGGCCTTCAGCGCCTGTTGCGCGACATGAGCCGAACGGCTGATGTCTTCATAGGATGAATTGGTACAGCTCCCGATCAACGCCGCCTTCAGTTCGACCGGATAGCCTTTCTCCTGCGCTTCGGCTTTCAGTTTTGAAATCGGGCGAGCGAGGTCCGGCGTGTGCGGCCCAACCACGTGCGGCTCCAACTTCGAGAGATCGATTTCAACGATCTGATCGTAATACTTCTCCGGAGCCTGCATGACTTCGGGATCCGCCATAAGGAGAGCCTTGCTTGCCTGGGCCAGCTTCGCCAAATCTGACCGATCGGTAATGGTCATGTAGTCAACCATCTTCTGATCAAACGGGAACACCGATGTGGTCGCACCGAGCTCTGCACCCATGTTGCAAATCGTGCCCTTGCCGGTCGCACTGATAGTTTCAGCACCGGGGCCGAAGTATTCGACGATCTTGTTCGTTCCGCCCTTCACAGTGAGCAGGCCGCAGAGATACAGGATCACGTCCTTGGCAGACGCCCACCCACTTAACTTGCCGGTCAACTTCACGCCGATCAACTTAGGATGGAGCACTTCCCACGGCAGACCGGCCATCACTTCACCGGCATCGGCCCCACCGACGCCGATCGCCAACCCACCTAAACCACCGCCGTTTGGCGTATGTGAATCGGTGCCGATGATCAAGCAGCCAGGGAATGCATAGTTCTCCAACACGACTTGATGGATAATCCCCGCACCAGGCTTCCAAAATCCAATGCCATACTTCTTCGCCGCAGACGCGAGGAAGTTATAGACTTCCCGATTTTCATCCAAGGCTCGCGTCAGGTCCTTCTCCGATCCCATTTCAGCACGGATCAAGTGGTCACAATGGATCGTGCTCGGCACGGCCGCCTTCTTCTTGTTGGCCTGCATGAATTGCAGCACTGCCATCTGAGCCGTCGCGTCCTGCATGGCCACGCGGTCCGGGCGCAGCGCCAACATGGCCTTGCCCCGTTCCCAGTTCTGGGTGTCGAAGTTATCGGCGTGCGAAACCAGTACCTTTTCGGCCAGCGTTAACCCACGGCCGAATTTCTTTCGAGCCTTCTCAAAAACACCTGGCATTTTGGCGTAGAGGTTCTTGGCAAGATCCATCGACATGGTTTTCTCCGTTGTTTGAGTATCCGCTTCTGAAACAGGTCGCTCGTATCTCGTGAAGCGTCTCTCGGAATCGAGTTGCACTTCACGAACGACGCTTCACGTTTCACGCTACTTCAGCGGTGGCACTTCCCGACGCTTTGGCGCCGCGTAGTTCACCAAGTAATCGAACAGCCGGATCAAGCGGCTGTCCTGACGCTTCTGATCGACCCAGTGGCCGATCAACCCGATTGTGCGAGACAGGATGAAGAAGCCGTTTAAACTGTCGACCGGGAATCCCAGATCGACCAAAACCGCTGCCATCGTGCCGTCCACGTTCAGAATCAAGTTATCCTTCTTAACCGCCGTGACCTGCTCCACCGCCAAGGCGAAATCAAGACAGGGCGTTTTGATATTCAAGCTCTTCACATAACCGACCAGTTCCTTCACCCGCTTATCTGGATTGCGCAAGCTCTTCACACGATGACCGATACCAGGCACCGGACCGACATTCTTCTTCATGTAGGCCAAGAACTCGTCGACCGTCATCTTGTTGTCGACCGCGTACTTGAACCAACGGCCGGCATCCGTCACGGCGCCGCCGAAACGCGGGCCAATCATGATGAGGCCGGCCGCCACCGCTTGGGAGAGGCCGATCCCCGCACAGGCCGCCAGGATCGTCGCGTACGCGCCGCTGACGCACGGACCGTGATCCGCCGACAGCATCATGATCCGCTTAATGATTTCCGCTTCCTGCTTCGAGATGAGCCGCTTGTCCCAGAGCAGACCGATGACATGCGGAATCTCGTAGCCCTTATTGATCAATTCGGAAGCTGGATAGCCGTCATAGCAGGGCTCGTCGCCACGATCGTCGCTGATCGTGGTCCGAATCAACGGAGCCACCATCACTTCATCGGCTTTCATCGCCTCCTCGACCGACTTTGGCAACTTCGGCAGAACGGCGGGCTCCACCGGCTCCTTCACCTGACCGGACTTGAGCAGCTCTTGATAGGCTTCCTTGATCGCCGGACCAAGTGCTCCGAACGTCGGGGGAACAATGGCGCCGGATTTCTTGAGTGCATCCGACTTCGACCGGGCAGAGCCCTCGCCCTTCATCCCTTCCTTCGCGCCGGCATGGCCGAACTTCATGCCCTTGGGCAAGCTCTCCTGGCAGAATCCAGACACCACACCAATCAACTTCACTCGACGCTTCTTGGCCCCATACCACTCAGCAGCCCGCTCTTCAAGATCGCCGCCCATCTCACCGACGATGACGACCGCCTTGGTCTGCGGATCGTTTTCGAACATTTCGAGATAGCTCACATAATCGGTACCAGGATAAGCATCGCCGCCGATCCCGATGGCCGTCGTGATACCATCGGCAAATTGTGAACAGATCCAAATAATTTCATTCGAGAGACCGCCCGATTTCGTAATGACGCCGAATGAACCTTCGCGATACAACTTCGAGAGGACCAGGTTATCGAATGCGCCACCGATCACGCCCAACCGGCAGGCTCCTGCTGAGATGATGCCGATTGACGACGGCCCGTTGAAGACCTTCCCGAGCTTTCGGGCATGGGCACCGAGTAGCTTGGCATCCTTCTCCGGAACACCCTCGGTGATCATGGAGACGACTTTAATATTTGGATCATCCAACGCCTCCATGCCACCCTTCATGGCGCGGTCGGCGCCGATGTAGACGAGGCTGGTGTTGATGGCTGGGTGATTTTTCGTCGCTTCCGCAATCGTCTTGTAGATAGGGATCGCAATCAGCCCGCTGCCGTACGGCACCTCATTCGTCTTGCCGGCATCAGGAGGATACACAAAGGCTTCGACTGTGAGGGGGCGCTTGATCAGGTAACAGAACTCCGCCATACGGCGGGCTGCATTGACACCAGCGGCACCGCCCTGAATCACCACGCGGGTGTCTTTATTTGCCAGAATGCTCATCGCAATCTCCTCTTTCTTCAGTGCTGAGTCCTGAGTAACGAGTGCTGAGTTGAGAGGCCCTCTCGCCGCTCAACCCTCAGCACTCAGCACTTTCTTGTCTTACTTTTGAAGCGCTTTGTCGACGATGTCCGTCAGCGGGGTGTTACGGTCGAAGACGTTGATATCGAAGCCCTCGTCCTTCAGAGCGCGCATCGCATCGAGACCTTCCTTCTCACGCGGTCCACCGCGACGCACCCAGATCTTCACGCCCTTTAACTTGCCATCGCCCTTCGCCTTGCGGAAACCATTAATGATCCCACCAAAGGTCTTCTTCACGTCGGTGAAATTCGCGATCGCGCCGCCGACGATAATATTCTTGATCCCAGGCAATGAACAGACTTTTTCCGTCAACACTTCCACGGCCCAGTCCGGGGGATCACCAGAATACTCAGCATAGTTGGCGAGTTTCCCGCCGCGCGCCACCACCGCATCAGAGTAGTACACACTCGCGCCGCCGCCGGCCGGAAGCATCGCCGTATCGCCACCAGGAATTTCGATAAACTTCACCGACCCCTTGATTTTGCTGTCGACCGCCATGACTTCCATTTCGTCCTTGCTGTAGGACCGGCCAAATTCCGCGGCAAAGGCAAAGTTCCAATCCGGATGCCGGAACTTGGCATCGCCATCCAGCAACGTCACCGCATCCAGTGCGACCAACTCGCCGTCACTCTCTCGGGTGACGACGGGATTGACCTCGAGATATTGGGCATCCTCGCTGTCGAAACAGGTGAACATCTTCCCGGCAAAGTCGGCCATCTTTTTTGCGAGTGGGCCGGTAAATCCGGCATCTTTGGAGAGCTTTTCGAGTTGAGCCGACGAGGGGGACTGCCCCACTTCCAAACACAAGCGCTTCACTCGATCCCAGTTCGACTCGACCTCGATCCCCCCGCAATTGGCGACCAGAATCTCGCTGCCTTCGCGGGTAGACTTCACCGCACAGTAGTATTCCTCTTTATGTGGAACCATCTCCGACACAATGACCTGCGAGACGGTAATGCTGCCGACCTGGCGACCGATCATTTCCTTGGTCGCAGCCACCGCCGCATTGAGATCGAGTCCCACCTTGACCAGACCGAGCTTGAAGCGTGAGCCGAGCGCCTCGTGCGCCTTCGCCACCAACTTCGAGGTCTTCATCCAGTCATTGGCTTGTCCGAGCTTGGTTAGTTCGTCAGCGGACGTGACGACGACATAGTTGGGGACGTGAATCCCCCACTTCTTCATCAGCCCCATACCAGGGCCTTCCAACACCTTAGCCATGCGAATTCTCCTTCGTAGTAACTCAGGCAAATAGGGGAACGGGATTCTAGCTGAAATCGACAGGATGACTCAAGCTGCCAGAGGGACTAAGGAAGAAGGGAGCAAAAGGCCTAGCAGGTGACGTCTTGCTGAACTATCGTCTTAAATATTTAAAAGTATGGATATTTTTATAGACTACGGCCCCGTTTCTTACGCAGAGCCTGGCAGCGGGGGCAAAAATATGAGCTTCGCTCACCGCGAAGACGCTGAATCACTCCGTCGCATCGATTGGGACAGGGCTGCCCCTCTTTTCCATAGACCAGATGCCGCCGCTTGTATTGCCCCTCGCTCCCGTCCGGCGCAAAAAAATCTCGCACGCTCGACCCTCCGCACCGAATGGCCTCATCCAGAACCTCGCGCATGATCGAGTAGAGTGTTTCGGCCTGGCTCACCGAGAGCTGACTCACCTGACGATTTGGGTGAAGACCAGCCCGGAAGAGAATTTCGTTCGCATAGATGTTCCCAATGCCGGCAATGACTTGCTGATGCATCAATAGGGCCTTGAGCCGCCCACGACGCACCTGTAGGAGTCTGACAAAGTCTTGCTGAGAGGCCGCCATTGGATCTAGTCCAAAGCGGCGAGTGAGATACCGATCCAATCCGGCCTTATCCAAGAGCGACAGGCGTCCGAATCTTCGGGGGTTCCAATATCGCAGTTCTGATTCGTGACCCCCTTCGAACGAGAGCCGCACATGAATGTGCTGTGGATGTCGCGTCGGGGTCGATCGGAAGAGTAGCAACCCCGTCATCCCCAACTCGGCCACGACATAGCGACAGGCCTGGCCGTTCACAAATCCCAAGGCCACACTCTTTCCATATCGATCGACCGATTGCAGGGTGGCGTCTCGATACCAGGACCGGGTGTCATACCCCTCTCGAACAATATCCGCACGTCCGATCCAGACATCGGTCACCTGCGCTCCGAGTAGACGCGAACGGATTTGTCGAGCAACGACTTCAGCTTCGGGCAGTTCTGGCATGCTTGACCCTGGTCACGAGATGGCCCCGGAAATGATTAGGCCACGTGTCGCAGGGAAAGGCAAGACGGCCTTGCGGGAAAACCGACGGAATCGAGGGCGGGCAAGATAGACCTAAGCGGCACGCCGAAGCTGTCGAACCTGTTCGATCGCAACTTGCAGATTCGGAAGCGGTATCGCACTCGGATGACGAGTCATGACCAGATTCAAGACATCCTGGTATGTTCGGCCCTCCACACAACAGAGATAGGCCATGACCACCGACACGGATCGGCCCATCCCAGCCCGGCAGCAGACGAGTGTCCGCCCTTTCGGCACTCGCGGTTCAAGCCACGCAACGGCTTGGGCCAGGTTTGCCGGATCGGCCTTGGCAAACTCTCGAAAAGGAATGTGGTGGTAATCCACCCAGGAGACAGGGGTCACGGTCAACTCCTCGGCGACCAGTAGCAGAGTGCCCACGACCACCGGAGGCTGCTGTGCATCGTTGATGTTCCCCACTAAGAGGTGGTCCGTGATCATATGCATCGTAGGTTGAGTATAAACCTGCGCACCGGCGCGTCAAGGCATTCATACTTCTCAAGACCGGAGTTGCGATTTCTTTTCCTCCCCCGCTATACTCTCCTCATGGTCACGTTGACGCAGCAAGAAGTGGAACGGCGCCTGAACACGGTCCCATGCGCCATCTGTAAACAGTCGAGCTTTGCCATCGATGAACGGTTCATGGGTGCCGACGGCGACTGGCGCGGGATCTGCAAGAAGTGCTTTTACACGTTTCCCGTCTATGCGGACATGGAATTTTATCTACGCACACAACCGGATATCCCGTTCAGGCTCAAAGAAATCTCCTGCACGGCCTGCAATCATCGTGGGGTGAGCCTCGACCTTCGAGCGACATTGTCGGTACGGGACGCCTACTATTTTGTCACCTGTAGCGGTTGTCAGCGGCAATTCGTGGAGAAGTCGTCATTAGAAGCCTTTGAATAACTGTTCCCAACGTTGGTGTATACTGAGACTATGAGTGACACGCCAAAACAACCTGACCCGTCAGCGGAAGAAAAGCCCAAGGTGAGAAAAGAACTCCCTGTCTTCGCCATTCAGGACGATGCCGAGATCATGGCCGAAGAAATGGCGGACCTCTTCGAAGAGGACAAGGTCTCCCACCA
>Ga0224505_10001218_pt1 | contig 16574 bp, 16 predicted proteins | sample SF_Jan12_sed_USG_FD_169102 | JGI IMG/M metagenome (GOLD analysis project Ga0224505, IMG submission 169102) | Sediment microbial communities from San Francisco Bay, California, United States - SF_Jan12_sed_USGS_4_1 | ecosystem: Environmental > Aquatic > Marine > Sediment | place: USA: California... | reverse complement strand
CATCACCGAGGACGATCGGGAGGGCGCGCTCGCCGATCTGTCCGCGCTGCGCCAGGCCATCGTCGGCGCTGCCGTGGTCCTGCCGGTAGGGCGCGAGCCCCGATGATCGTTCTGATCCTCACGATCGCCGCGTGGGCGGGCGCGATCGCCAGCATCCAGGCCTTCGTCGGACTGCGGCGGATCCTGCCCACCGAGCCGCGCGCCCGCGATCTGCACACGGTCGGCGGGGCCGACGGGTCCGTCCCGCCCGAGCTCGCGACGCTGCGACGGGTGGCGCTCGACGCGTGGCGGGGTGACGGGGTTGCGGTCGCCCGGCTGGCCTCGAGGGTCGGCTCGCTCGCTGCCGACCTGGACGTCGCCGTCGGCTCGCTCGCCGGCCCGAGCGCCATCGCCGAGGCCGTGGGGCGGTTGGAAGGGAGCGTCCGTGACGACGAGGTGCGCTGAGCCGGGCCCGGCGGCCCGGCTTGGGGACGAGGGCCACCGGGCGGGTCCCGAGCCCCGCCTCGACGCCTCACGGTCCGCGGCGTGGGCGGCGCAGCGCCTGGTCGTGCGCGCCGTCGTCGCCGACGTGGGGGGTGGCGGCTGGCGCCCCGAGCGGGTGCCGCGGCCTCGGTGGCAGGTCGTCGCCTTCGCCGCGGGCGCGGCGGCGGCGATCGCGGTCTCCGTGCTGGTCCGCCAGGCCGTCCGCTGACCGCTCGGCTCGCGGGCCGGGCGCTCGGCTCAGCGGCCGAGCAGCTCGTGGACGTCCCCGTAGGCGCAGAGCTCGGCCACCCGCTCGTTGCGGTCGAGTCGGGCCACGAGCGCGAGCTCGCCCCGAGGCGTTCCGAGCTCGTCGATGCGTCGCCGGTGCGGCGCAACCCCGTCCCGCATCCGCAGCCTCGCCGCCATGCGGTCACCGTCGCCGAGCACCTCGACCACCTCCAGCGCGGTCGGGCGGTCGGGGCTGACACCAGCGAGCTCGGCCCTGTCGATGATCTCCCCGCTCGCCTCGATCGACACCCGGGCCGCGTCCGACAGCAGCGACGCCCAGCCGGCGGCGGCGTCGATGGGCCACGCCTCGGCGAAGCGCACGACCAGGTTCCGGTACCAGCCCTGACTCCGCGGGGGAGGAGGTTCGAGCGAGGCGCCCGCCAACGGCGGGGGCTCGGCATCGTCGTGGCTGCGGTCGGGGCGCCGCGCATCCCAGTCGAAGTCGAGCTCGATGCGCCGGGCCCGTCGCTCGGCATCGAGGTCGGCCCAGATCATCAGCGGGGCGCGACTGGTGCCGACGTCGCCCAGGCGTTCGCCGACCACGACACCGGCGAGGACGGCGCGGAGTCCGTCGACGAGCACCGTGTGGAAGCGCAGCTCGGCCCGTGCCGTGGCGAAGCCGAACTCGCCGACCGCTCGGCTGAGCTCGCCACGGTCGTGGACCGAGCCCTTGCTGGCGGGCGCGAACAGCGGGCGCAGCTCGACCTCGCCCGCCAACCACGGCGCGGTTGTGCGGACCGGGTCGGTCGGCCATTCGCCGGCCGCGGCGCGCAGCCTCGAGGCGATGTCGAAGGTCGCAGCGACCGAGCGGTGCTCCACGGGGCGCCCAGTGTAGGTGGCGGCCGCTAGCGTCGCGTGCCGTGATCGAGCTGGTCGACGTCCAGGCCGCCGCCCGCCGGCTCGACGGTCGGGTGCACCGCACGCCCGTGGTCGTGTCGCGCACGCTGGACGCGCAGGTGGGCGCCGAGGTGTTCTGCAAGGCCGAGACGTTGCAGCGCACGGGTAGTTTCAAGATCCGCGGCGCCACCAACAAGGTCCGCCGCCTCGTCGGCGAGGTCGACGAGGGCCGTCGCCCGCCCATCGCCGGGGTGGTCACGATGTCGTCGGGAAACCATGGGGCGGCGCTGGCGTGCGCGGCGTCCGAGGCCGGCCTGGGCGCCGTGGTGGTCATGCCCGAGGACGCACCGAGCTCGAAGTTGGCGGCGACGGCCGGCTACGGCGCAGAGATCGTGCGCTACGACCGCTATCGCGAAGACCGTGACGCCATCGCGAGGGCCATCGCCGCCGAGCGACAGCTCGTGTTGGTCCCGCCTTACGACGACCTCGACGTGATGGCCGGCCAGGGCACCCTGGCGTTGGAGCTGTTCGACCAGGCCGGCCCGCTCGACGTCCTGGTCGTCTGCGTCGGTGGCGGTGGTCTCATCTCGGGGTGTGCGACCGTGGCGAAGGGCATCGACCCGGCCTGCCGCGTCGTTGGGGTGGAGCCCGCCGCGGGCGACGACACGGCCCGCTCGCTGGCCGCCGGGCGGCGTGTCCGGCTCGACGAGGTGCCACGGACGATCGCCGATGGTCAGGCGGCGGTCGAGCCGGGGGAGCTCACGTGGCCGGTGATCGCGGCCCGGGTCGACGAGGTCGTCACGGTGCACGATTCCGAGATCGTCGCCGCGATGCGCTTCTGTTTCGAGCGACTCCGGCTGGTGGTCGAACCCTCCGGCGCGTGCGCGCTCGCCGCGCTCTGGAGCGGTCGCGTTCCCGGCGTGGAGGGTAGGCGTGTCGGCGTGACGTTGTCGGGGGCGAACATCGACCCCGACCGCTTCGCCCAGCTGGTCGCTTCGGCGTCCGAGCGCTGAGCCGGCTACCGGCCCGCACCGCGCGGCTCAGGTGGGGTCACGACGACCACGCCGAGTGGCGGTACGCCGGGGCGGGTCCAGTAGCGGACCGCGCCGAGCAGGATCTCGAGCAGCGTCGCCGTCCACGCCGTGCCGGGGGCGCTGGCGGGCAGCCCGTCGAGAACGATGAGGCGGGGGGCGGGATCCAACCACGACAGATCGATCAGGCAGTCGGCGACGGCATCCCAGTTCGACCCGGACCACGACGGGAAGGCGAGCGATCGGGCCAGGGCGGCGCGCGCTCGGTCGGCGTCGCCGAGATCCTCCGCTCCGATGCGGTGGACGAGGGCGCCGTCGGAACGGGCGGCCGCGACGATGGGCGCGGCCGCGTTGGTGCTGGGAACGAACCGGAGCGAGGGGATCATCGGCCGACATCCACGCGACTGAACGACTCGTAATGATCGGCCGTGAAATACACTTCGTCCTCGTTACCGACGACAAGTCGTCTGGCCCCACGGTCCCTCTCCTCAGGAGTGGGGACGGTGAACTCACGATAATAACCCCGCTCGCGCAGTGGCAGGAGCCGCTCGCGATTGCCGAACACGGTGCCGTCCTGGAGGTAGGGGTATGGCCCGTCGGCCAGCACGAGCCGCCACGTCTCCTCGGCCTCGGGCGGTAGGTCGCGCCAGCGCACGATGGGCAGTCGCTGGCGGTCGGCGGCGGGGCCCCCAGCGGCAGATGCCGCCGCCGTTGCCGAGCTGCCACGTCCGACGTTTGCGCTGGTGGCGGGGCTCGTCGCGGTGTCGGTCGACCCCGGGCTTGACCCGTCGACCGCATGCCCGACCGTCGCTGGCGCGCTCGGTGTCGTCGCCGGGCCGGCGGCGTCGGCCCGGGTCGGCGGGGTGGCGGCAGCGCTGCCGGCCGCGTCGACGACGGCCGGATCCGGCGATGAGCCCCCGACCAGCAGAACCAGCGCGACAGCCACGCCGACCGCGACGACGAGGCCCGCGGCGAGCCTTGACAATACCTTCATCACATCTTCACCTGGGTCGAGCGGCGAGGTATATCGTGGCCTCGGCGAGCGGATTGGAAAGTGGTAATCGACGCACCCATTTGACGTGGATTCTTGGGTTAGAGGGATCGACTCTCGGAATCGTGCCGATAGCGTGATCGTCGTTGGAAGGTGCGGCGCAAGCCCACTTGCCGAAGCGGCGCGTCCCGATCCAGAACCTGGCTCGAACCGCGCTCGGCGCGGGCCTGATTGGTGGGAGGCGACGATGAGACTCGTGGCTCGAAGGCGGCCGTTCACGGCCTTGGTGGTGCTCGCCGGTTTGGTGGCGACACTGATCCTGACCACGACGGGCGCGGCGCGTGCAGCCGATCCCGTGACCGGCCAGGTGGATACGGCAGCCGGCCCGTTCGGTGGCGTGGTCACCGCGGTCGCGCTCGACGGATACGGGAATACCTATCTCGCGGAGAGTGGCACGATCACGCGGATCGACGCGGGATCGGGGGCCCACCGCACGGTGGCGAGCGGTCTCGGCCGAGTCGACGGCATGCAGGTCGTCGCCGCCGGAGACCTCTACGCGCTCGAACGTACGGGGGTCAGCACCTCGCCGAACCCCCCGGCGCGGGTCGTCAAGGTCGCGGCGGCCGCCGCGCTGGTTGCGACCCCCGTCACCGTGCTCGACAACCTCCAAATCCAGCCTCCTGGACAGAGCCCGCCCGAAGGGCCGTCGGCCTTCGCCGTCGCGCTGAACGGCGACATCTACCTGGGCTGGTACTACACGGTCTACCGCGTCCCCGCCGGGACCCAGGACGTCGAGACGGTGGCCGGCAAGCAGGTCCCCGCCCCGAACAACTTCGAAGACCTCACCGCGCCGGGCGCCACCCCGCTCACCAACCGGCTGGGCTCGGTCCGCGGGATCGCACTGCACCCGACGACCGGCGAGGTGTACTTCTCGGACTCGCGGGGAGCGGTGTTGCGCATCCACGCCGGCGTGCTCGAGCGCTGGGCCGGCGGCGGTGGGCAGAAGAACCGCCCGACCACCGATCCGCCGTCGCCGGTGAGCGCCCGCGACTTCGATCTCAGCGGCCCCCAGGACCTGGCCTTCGGGCCCGACGGTGCGCTGCTCGTGTTCGAGGACTCGCGCAACAGCATCATCCGCGTGGCCCCCGATGCCACGACGTTCGTGCGGGTGATCGGCGATGAGGGTGGCGCCGGGTTCTACGGCGACGGCGGGCCGGCCTACGACGCCGAGTTCCACATGCTGTCGCCGACCGGCGCCAGCGACATCTCGGTTGCGGCCAGCGGGGACGTGTTCGTGGCCGACGGCGGCAACAAGCGGGTCCGTCGGGCCACGCGCATCGTGGGAGGGGGCAGCACCGGCCGTGGCCTCGGGCCGGGTGGTGACGCCAACCCGCCGACCGCCGCCTTCAGCTACCTTCCGGCCGCGCCGGTCGCGGGGGAGCCGGTGTCGTTCTCGCCGACCTCGCCCGACTCGGTCAGCTGGTCGTGGACCTTCGGCGACGGGACCGCGACGTCGAGCGCCGCTGCACCCAGCCACGTGTTCGCCAACGCGGGTTCGTACACCGTTGCGCTCACCGCCACCAAGGTCGGCAACGGCAAGAGCGTCGTCGTCGAGAAGGTCGTCACCGTGGCTCCCAGCGGGGCCGGGCCCGCCGACTACCGCGGGATCGTTCCGGTGCGGATGCTCGAGACGCGCGAAGCGGAGGGTCTACGGGGTGTGACGAGCCCCGGCCCGGTCGGCCCCGGCCAGTCGGTGGCACTCGACGTGGTCGACCCGCTCGGCTTCGTCGACGGCAACGCCACGGTCGGCGCGGTCGTGCTGAACGTCACCGTCATCGCACCGAGCGCCGACACGTTCGTGACGGTGTACCCGGACGGCACCGAGGCGCCGCGGGCCTCGAACATCAACGTCGGCGCCGGCCAGGTGCTGCCCAACCTCGTCGTGGCCAAGGTCGGCGCCAACGGCAGGGTCCGGTTGCGGAACCACGCCGGCAACACCGACCTGATCGCCGACCTCATGGGTTGGTTCCCCGCAGCGTCGGACTACCGCCCGCTCGCACCGGCCCGGGTCCTGGAGACCCGCGCGTCCGAGGGGCTGGTCGGCGTCGGCACGCCGGGCCCGATCGGGGCCGGCCCGAGCCAAGCGATCACGCTCGACCTCGACGGCGTGGGCGGGATTCCGGCGACCGGCGCCGGGGCGGTCGTGTTGAACGTCACCGTCGCTGGGTCGACCGATGGCGGCTACCTGACGGTGTTCCCCGGATCGCTCGCCTCGGCGCCCGGGGCGTCGAACCTCAACTACGCCCCCGGCGAGGTGACGTCGAACCTCGTGATCGCCAAGCTCGACGACAACGGTCGAGTCAAGATCGAGAACGCCTTCGGCACGACCCACGTGATCGCCGACGTGGCCGGCTGGTTTCCCAAGAGCTCGGCGCTCTACACCGGCCTGGTGCCGGCCCGGCTGCTCGACACCCGGCCCGACAGCCTCACCGGGGTGAGCACGGCGGGCCCCGTCGGCGCCGGGCAGAAGGTGGACCTCACCGTGCTGGGCCGTGGCGGGGTGCCCGCGTCGGGCGTCGGGGCCGTGGTGCTGAACGTCACCGCCGCCGACATCACGGCACCCAGCTACGTGACCGTGTTCCCGTCCGGGGTGGCGAGGCCGAACGCATCGAACCTCAACCTGGTGCCGGGCGACATCGTGCCCAACCTCGTCGTGGCCAAGGTCGGCGTCGACGGCCGGGTCAGCCTCTACAACCACGGGGGCACGGCCCACCTCATCGCCGACGTGGTCGGCTACCTGCCCGGTTAGGCCGCTCACCGCCCACGGCCGGCCAGGTAGGGTCCGGCCGTGGGCGCGCAGGCCGAGGTGGCGACGACATCGCCGAGCCGGGTGATCCTGGCCTCGGGGTCGCCCCGCCGGCGCGAGCTGCTGGCCCGGCTGGGTCTGCGCTTCGAGGTCCGCACCTCCGGCGTCGACGAGACCCCGGGGCAGGGGGAAGCGGCGCTCGACCTGGTCAGCCGGCTGGCCATGGCCAAGGCCGCCGCCGTCGAAGTCGACCACGACGCGCTGAAGATCGCGGCCGACACGGTCGTCGAGATCGACGGCATGGCTCTCGGCAAGCCAGCCGACCGCGCGGACGGACGGGCCATGTTGGCCCGGCTCAGCGGTCGGGACCACCGCGTGCACACGGCGGTGGCGCTCGTGCGCGGGACGGCCAGTTCGATCGAGGTCGTCACCACGGTCGTGACGATGCAGCCCTACACCAGCCGCGACATCGACTGGTACCTCGACCTGGGCGAGTGGCATGACAAGGCGGGCGCCTACGCCATCCAGGGGGCCGGCGGCGCGCTCGTGTCGCGCATCGAGGGCAGCTACTCCAACGTCGTCGGTCTGCCGCTCGCCGAGACCATCGCAGCCGCTCGCCGGCTCGGGGTCGACCTGCTGGCCAGCGCGCCGGGACCTGGGCGGTAACGTCGCCGGCGCCGGTGCGGCGAGCCGGCGCCACCGCAGCTGAAGGTCGCGATGAACTACCTCGGCGGGTTGCGCAACGGGTTCAGCTTCGGGCTGACCGGGCTCGACATCGAAGCTAAGGCGGCGCTCATCGAGCGGCAGGTGCTCTCGCAGTTCCCCGGGGGCCGCGATCACTTCGGCGCGGTGCGCACCCAGCTGATCCGCTCCGACAAGGACGATCCCGCCACCAACGAGGAGGCCGTCGCCGTCTACCGGATCACGGTCAAGGACCGCGACGAGCGCAAGGTGGGTCGGGCGTTCTCCAACGTGGCGGTCGAGTTCGGTCTGGCGTCGATACCCGGCTTCTTCGGCACGGGCGGCGGTCCGGGACCTGCTCAGCCCTACGGCGTCCACTGGCCCGCGTTCGTTCCTTCCGACGTTGCGCCCCAGGTCGTGACGATCCTGGGCGAGGGCTCCACCGGGGTCGAGAACACGGCACCCGGCCTGCCCGCAGCACCGGTGCAGCCCCTCGCGGTCGAACTGCCGCCGGCTCCGTCGGGCCCGACCCGTCGGGTCCCCCTCGGTCTGGTGTGCGGCGCCCGCTCCGGCGACAAGGGAGGCAACGCCAACGTCGGGCTGTTCACTCGCAGCGCGACGGCGTTCGCGTGGCTCGACGCGTACCTCGACGTCGAGCGCTTCCATGAGCTGTTCCCGGACGCCGACGGTCTCGAGGTGCGGCGCCACCGGCTGGCGAACCTGTGGCCGCTGAACTTCGTCATCGTCGGCATGCTCGAAGAGGGCGTGGCCGCGTCGACCCGCCTGGACGACCAGGCGAAGGGCTTCGGGGAGTACGTCCGCGCCCGCGTGGTGGACGTGCCCGAAAGCCTGCTCGCCCCGGCGTAGCGGCTCGGCTCACGCGCCGGACGTCGCCGCGCCGGGAAGGTACGGCTTGAACTGCGGCCACTGCTTCCACTCGGGCTCGGGTGGCATGTGCGCCTCGCCCGGAGCGAACTCGGAGAGTTCCACCGTCGTCATCTTGTGCACGTAGCGCGGGCAGTTCACGAACACCTTGTCGGCCCGAACGTGCACGACGAGTTCCGCGCCGGGGAAGGCGGCCAGGTCCGCCGCGGCGTCGACCAGGCGGGCCGTCCCCTTCACCCGCAGCCGCTGCGAGCGCTCGAAGTCGACGAAGAGCAGGCCGACCCGGGGGTTCTCGGCCAGGTTGCCCATCGAGCGGTACATGCCGTTGCCGTCGTAGCTCGGGAACGCCAGGGTCCGTTCGTCGTCGAGGATCCGGCAGAACCCGGGGCGCCCTCCCTTGTAGGACACGTCGGGCCAGCCGTCGGCGTCCGCCGTCGCCAGCCAGAAGAAAGGTGACCGTTCGACGAAGCGCTTCTGGGCCTCGTCGAAGCTCTCGCTGACCGTCACGTCGGTCAGCCGGTCGGCGAGCCGGCGGGTGTCGAAGCGGTCCTGCAGCGCCCGGTGACCCTCGGTGTAGAAGTCGTCCATCCCCGGACGCTACCGACCCGGACCACGCGAGGTGGTCCGGGTCGGTCGCTTCGGCGCGATCTTGCGGGACGTGGGGGGTCGGTCAGTGAATGGAAGCCGGATCGAGCCCGTCGCCGGCGGGCAGGGCCTGGTACAGGTACGACACCAGCCGGTTGGTTCCACCGGTCAGCCGGGACGAGTAGTAACCACCGGAGGGGCCGACGACCGCGAGCGGGGTGCCGGTGACCGCGTCGATCTGGATCGGGCAGGGTTCGCCCAGGCTGGGCACCGCGATGGAGATCTCGAAGCCGCCCGCCGGGGCGGCGCAGTCGAGCGACGTGCCCGGCACGCAACGCTGCGACTCGAGCAGGGTCTGGTCGTCGTCGGGCGAGAAGGCCTCGGCGTGGGCCTTGTAGAGGGCGAGCGATACCTCGCAGCCCTCGCCGCCGTCGGCGTAGCGGTCCCACCGCATCGTGACGACGTCACCGGACCGGACGGTGAGATCGTAGAGCTGCTCGGCGACCTGTTCGCCGCCGTTCACCTCGAAGCGCAGCCCGTGCAAGAGTCCGTCGGACGGGCATGGCGCGGGCTCCGGTTTCGGCTCGGGTTCCGGCTCCGGCTCCGGGTCGGGGTCGGGAGGCGCCACGCTCACGCCGGTGTAGTGGCCACGGTCGGTGTCGCGCACCGTGAGCCCGGCGGGCGACGTGGCCTGCACGCTCACGACGTTGGCGTGTGGACCTTCGAGCGCGGGCGTGGTGATCGGCGTGCAGAAGGTGAACTCGCCGACCTCGAGCGCCGCCTTGTCGCAGCCGACCCGCCCGAGGGTGTCGTCGAGGACGACGATGTCGGTCAACGGGGTGGAACCGACGTTGGTGACGGTGAAGGTGAAGGTGACGTCCGAGCCGACCGGCAGCGCCGGTCCTGGCGGCTCTTCGGCATCGGCACCGTTCACGAACTTCATGACCTGTACGGCAGGCGTGTCGACCGTCACCGTTGCGTCGGCCGTCGCGGAGACCGTGCGCGTGCCACCGAGGCCCCGCACGGTGGCGACGTTGGTCGTCGTCTCCGAGATCGTGGTGACGACACAGGCGATCGGCGCCGCGGTAGCGCCGGTCGCGAGCGTGCCGATCACCGTGTCGCACTGGGCGTGGGTCGGGTCGCTCAGCACCACGTTGCGCAGGTCGACGTCGCCCGTGTTGGCCACCCGCACCGTGCGCGCCAGCTCGGAGCGTGGCGGGGCCTCAGCGCAGCTGGCGCACGAAGTCGGCAATCGCCGGGATCACCAGCTCGGCCGCTTCCCGGTGGGGATCGTGCTGGGCGCCGGGTACCTCGAGCACCGTCGTCGTGTCGACGTAGGCCTCGATGAGCGCGAGCTGGTCGGCCGAGCCGTAGGGGTCGGCGTCACCTTGCACGGCCAGCACGGGCACGGCGATCGCGGCCAGGCGGTCCACGATGCTCCACGCGGCGAAGGCGGGATCCGTCCAGGCGTCGTACCACGTGTGGAACGCCGCGTCGACGTCGGCGTGGTAGCGCGCCAGGCGGATGCGCAGCTCGCCCTGCTGGTAGCGGGCGCCCGCCGCTCGGATCGCCTCGACGTTGGACGGCTCGCACGTGACGTGGGGCGAGATGGCCACGACGCCGGCGACTCGGCGGGCACCGCGTTCGCGGGTGGCGTCGGCGGCGGACGCGGCCAGGGCGATGGAGGCGCCGTCGCTGTGCCCGACGAGCACAGCCCGCTCCAACCCGGCGGCATCCAGCACCGGGGCGAGCAGATCGGCCTCCTCCTCGAGGTACCCCACGCCTCGGGGCAGGGGGCCGGCCTCGCTGCGTCCGTAGCTCATGCGGCTGTACGTCAGGACCGGGCGAGCGGTGGCCGCTGCGAGCCGTTCGGGGGTGTCGCGCCAAAGCTCGACGCAGCCGAGACCTTCGTGGAGCAGTACGAGCGGGGGCCCGGTCCCACCGGATCGGTCGGCGTCTGCCGGGTACCAGCGGCACTCGAGTTCGCGGCCCGCCACCCGCAGGCGATCCGGGAGCGGATGACAGCTCACGGCACCTCGCCGAAGCGCCCGAGCGCGTCGACGGTGATCACGGGCCGGTCTTCGGCCCGGGACGCGACGAGGTCCACCCGGGCGCGCAGGTGCCAGTCGCCGTGGCCTTCCGGATCGAGGAGCGTCTGGCGCACGGTCCAGGCTTCGGGCGCCTCGTCCAGGTGGAAGTAGGCAGCGCCGCGGGCCTCGGCGTCGACCCGGATCTCGTCGTACTGCTCCCAATACGCTTCGAGGGCGGCGGACCACCCGCCCGAAAGCTCCGGCAGGTCGCGGTGGTCGCGTCTGGCGAGTTGGCGCACCCACGAGAACACCTGGTTGCGGACCATGACCCGAAAGGCGCGACGGTTCGTCGTGATGTCGCTGGGCGGCGGCGGAAGCGGGTCGGGTCCTTCCAGCGCTTCGGGGTTCGCCAGGCGTTCCCACTCGTCGATGAGCGAGGAGTCGACGTTGCGGACGTTGGCGCCGAGCCAGTCGATCAGCTCGTCCAACTCGTCGGTGGCGAGGTCCATCGGAACGGTCTGCACGAGCGCCTTGTAGGTGTCGGACAGGTAACGCAGCAACACGCCCTCGGAGCGTTTCAAGCCGTAGATGCGGATGTACTCGCGCACGGTGAGCCCACGTTCGAACAGCTCCCGGGTCACGGCCTTGGGGTGGATGGTCTCCTCGACCCAGGGGTGGCGGCCACGCCAGGCGTTGAAGCTCTCGTAGAGCGACTCGGCATTCGGCTGCGGGTGGGTGACCTCGGCGAGCACCGCCTGGCGCTCGTCGTAGTCCTTGCCCTCGGCGCGCGCCGCCGCCATCGCCTGGTCGCGCGCCCGCTCGAGTTGGCGCGCCAGCACCGGCCTCGGGTCGTCGAGGACGGCCTCGACGACGCTCAGCACGTCGGCGGCGTGGTCGGGCGAGGCAGGGTCGAGCGCCCCGACCGCGTGCAGGATCCAGGGCGACAGCGGCTGGTTGAGCCGGAAGTCGTCCTGCAGGGCGAGGTCGATGCGAACGGTGCGGCCCGACTCGTCGGGCGTGTCGAGGCGTTCGAGGATGCCCTGGGACAGCAACGAGCGGTACATCGAGATGGAGCGGCGCACGAGACGGCGGTAGCTCGGCCGGGGTTCGTTCAGCTCGGACAGCAGCGTCCGCACGGCCGCACAGCCGTCGCCCGGCCGGTCCAGCAGGTTCAGCAGCATGGCGTGGGACACGTCGAAGCTGGACTGCAGTTGCTCGGGCGGCGACGCGGCGAGACGCTCGAAGATCTCGGCGTTCCACGGGGCGTAGCCGAACTCGGGCGGCTTGCGCTTGGGGCGTTTCTTCTTCCGACCGTCGGAGACCGCCTGGTCGGCGCGCAGGTTCTCGATCACGTGCTCGGGCGCCTGGGCCCACACGTAGCCGACGTCGTCGTAGCCCTTGCGGCCCGCCCGCCCCGCGATCTGTTTGAACTCGCGGACGTTGAGCACGCGCGTGGTGCGGCCGTCGTACTTGCAGAGCTGGCTGAACAGCACCGTGCGGATGGGCACGTTGATCCCGACGCCCAGCGTGTCGGTGCCGCTGATCACCTTCAGCAGCCCTTCCTGGGCGAGCTTTTCGACGAGGAGGCGGTACTTCGGCAGCATGCCGGCGTGGTGCACGCCGATGCCGTGGCCCAGGTAACGCTTGAGGTCGGCGCCGAAGGGCGTGTCGAAACGGAAACCTGCCACCGCCGCGCCGATGGCGTCCTTGTCGTCGCGGGTCGTCAACTGGAGCGAGGTGAGGGCCTGGGCCCGCTCGACCGCCGAGTTCTGCGTGAAGTTGACGAGGTAGGCGGGCAGCATCGCCCGCTCGGCGAGCTCGAGTAGCGACTCGTGCAGCGGCGTCTCCCGGTAGGTGTACTCGAGGGGCACCGGCCGGTCGGTGTTGCGCACGAGCACGCACTCGCGGCCGGTGCGGCGACGGAGCTCGGTCTGGAACCGGTTGACCGGGCCGAGTGTCGCCGACATCAGCAGGAACTGCGCCCGTGGCAGCTCGACGAGGGGAACCTGCCAGGCCCAGCCCCGAGTGGGTTCGGCGAAGAAGTGGAACTCGTCCATGACCACGACGTCCACCGGAGCGGACGCTCCGTCGCGCAGCGCCAGGTTGGCGAGGATCTCGGCGGTGCAACAGATGACGGGGGCGTCGGGGTTGACCGCGGCGTCGCCCGTGAGCATCCCGACGTTGTCGGTGCCCAGGTCGCGGCACAGTGCGAAGAACTTCTCGCTCACCAGGGCCTTGATCGGCGCGGTGTAGAAGCTGCGCTGGCCCCGCGCCAGCGCGCCGAACTGGGCGGCGAGCGCGACGAGCGACTTCCCCGAGCCGGTCGGCGTGTCGAGGATGACGTGGTTGCCGGCCAGCAGCTCGACGATGGCCTCCTCCTGGGCCGGGTACAGCTCCAGGTTCAGCTCGCTCGCGTAGTCGAGGAACGCGTCGAGGATGGAATCGGCGTCCGGCGCCGTCGGGCGGTCGCCGACCGTGGAGAAGCCGGGCAGGCGTCGAAGCAAGGGGTGGGATTCGGCCATGGGCAGTGCTCAGGGTAGGCGAGGCGTCGCGTCGGGGCCCAGGGTGGGCTGATGGTCCCGTGTGTCGACGGGCGCGCCTCGGCCAAGCTGCGGGCGTGGCGGATCGAGCACTCTTCGCAGTAGGTCTGGCAGCGATCGTCGGGGGCTTCGTGCTCAGCGTGGCGGTTGGTGCCCTCTCGGGCCACTGGTACGCCCCGGCGTGCGCCGGAGCGTCGCTGGTTCTGTACGGGGTGGGGAGCTGCCTGCATGCCGCTCGCCCGGCGCCGGCGTACGCCCGGTCGCGCTAGCGGGTAGCGCCCGGCCCGGACCCTCGTCGCGTCGCGGGCCGGTGGGCCCGCCCCAGGTATCGTCGCGCCGATCGGAAGCGCCGAGGATCGGAGCGAGGGCTCGATGAGACTGTCGATGATGTTGAACTACGCCGGCGGCTTCCACGAAGGGGTCCGCCAGATTCAGGACTTGGAGCGCGCCGGGCTCGACATCGTCTGGGTGCCCGAGGCGTACAGCTTCGACGCCGTCTCCCAGATCGGCTACCTCGCAGCGCGAACCGAGCGGGTGCAGATCGGCTCGGGCATCCTGAACGTGTACTCGCGCACCGCCGCGCTGATGGCGATGACGGCCGCCGGGCTGGACTACGTGAGCGACGGCCGCTTCATCCTCGGGCTCGGCGCCTCGGGCCCCCAGGTGATCGAGGGGTTCCACGGTGTGCCCTACGACAAGCCGATGGCCCGGATCAAGGAGTACATCGACGTCTGCCGGATGACCTGGCGCCGCGAACCCCTCGTCTATTCCGGCGCGACCGTGCAGGTCCCGCTACCGGCCGGGCAGGGAACCGGTCTGGCCAAGCCGCTGAAGCTGATCAATCGGCCGGTCCGCGAGGACATCCCGATCTGGTGGGCATCGCTGATGCCGCTGTCGGTGAAGGCGACGGCGGAAGTCGCCGACGGCTGGCTGCCGGTCTTCTTCCATCCCGATCGTTTCCAGTCGGTCTGGGGTGACGATCTCAAGGCCGGCCTGGCCGAGCGGCCCGCGTCGCTCGGACGCCTCGAGATCTCCGCCGGTGGGATGCTCGCCATCGACGATTCGCTCACCGGCGAGCGCCAGGCCGAGGTCCTCGCGGCCGCCCGACCGCAGGTGGCCCTGTACTGGGGCGGGATGGGCGCCCGCGACAAGAACTTCTACAACGCCATCGCCCGCCGGTATGGCTACGAGGCGGAAGCCGCCGAGATCCAGGACCTCTACCTGTCGGGTCAGAAGGACGCCGCCGCCGCCAAGGTGCCCCTCGAGTACCTCCAGGCCGCCAACCTGGTGGGTCCGGCGGGCTGGATCAGGGAGCGGGTGGGCGCGTTCAAGGAGGCGGGGGTGACCGTGCTCAGCGTCAACCCGGTGGGACCCGACCCGGTACGGACCGTCGAGACCCTGCGGGCGATGATCGACGACGCGTGAGCGCCGAGGAGGGCCAGGTGCCCCACTGGCTGCTGAAGACCGAGCCGGGTGCCTACTCCATCGCCGATCTCGAGCGCGACGGCACCACCAGATGGGACGGCGTGCGCAACGCCCAGGCGCGCAACTACCTGCGTGATCTGGTTGGCGTCGGCGACGGCGTGTTGATCTACCACTCGGGCGTGCGGCCACCGGGCGTCGTCGGTCGAGGTGAGGTCGTGCGGGCCGGCTACGAGGACCCCACCGATACCGACGCTGCTCCCGGGACGAGCCCGTGGGTCGCCATCGACGTCGCATGGTGCGAGACGTTCCCTGCAATGGTCACCCTCGACCAGATCCGCGCCCATCCCGACCTCGCCGACATGATGGTGCTGCGTCGGCCTCGCCTGTCGGTCCAGCCGCTCGAGGCGCGCCACTTCGATCTCGTCGTCGAGCTCGCACGCTCGGGCTGACGCCGGCGCGCCACGCCCGAACGCCGTCGAAACCCGACCCGGAGCGGACGTCCCGGTGGGAAATCGGCTCCGGGGCGGCATCGTGGGCGGGTGAGGTCTCGCGCCGCCTGCCTGGCAATCGTCGCCGCCCTGGCCGCGGGCTGTGGGCAGGTCGGCGACGAGGTCGTCGCCACGCGCCCGACCGAGGCCGGCTCGCAACGTCGGGGCCGTCTGGTCACGGCGCCGGCCCCGTCGTCGTTGCGCCCCACGACCTCGACGGCCCGCCGGCCCGATCCGACCGCGGCGTCGGCCGCGACGAGTGCTGCGTCGGCGTCGACCGCGGCAGGTGTCGGGCCGGCGTCGACGCTGCCGACGATCCCCGCGGTGCTGGCAGCCTCGACGCCCGACACGCTCGACGACCTCGCCGATCCCGCCGAGGCGGACGGGTGGTCCGAGCCGGTGGTGCGAGGGCCGGTCGTCGGCCGCGACATCAGTGGCGACCCGGCGCCGACGATCGGCGAGGCCGGCGCGGTCGCCCCCGCTCCGCCCCCCGGCCCGCTGACCGATGGTTCGCCGAAGCCCGGCAGCGCGCTGGTGGTGAAGATCGACAACGCGTGGGGAGCCTGGCCGCAGGCGGGGATCAACCAGGCCGACGTGGTGTTCGAGCTGCTCGTCGAATCGATCAGCCGGTTTGCCGCGGTGTTCCACAGCGAGGAGGTCGCCGTGGTGGGCCCCATTCGGAGCGCGCGCACGAGCGACTTCGACCTGCTCGCCCAGCTCCACCGGCCGCTGTTCGCGTGGTCCGGTGGCAATCCGGGGGTGCAGGCCGCGCTGGCAACGGCTCCGATGGTGGACGTGGGCGCCTACGTCAAGGGCGGTGCCTACTACCGGTCCGTGCACCGCGACATGCCCCACAACCTGATGAGCAGCACGGCGGCGCTGCGGGAGGGTTCGAGCGGCGGGGCGGTCGCGCCGATCTTCACCTACGTCGCGCCCACGACGCCGCTGCTCGGCGGCCGCGCGGTCGGCGGTGTCGAGTACGCCCTCGACGGCACGCGGGTGCAGTTCGTGTGGAGCGCCTCGGAGCGGCGCTGGCTGCGATTCCAGTCGGGCTACGCCCACCTCGACGCCGACGGGGTCCAGGTCAGCCCGACCAACGTTGTCGTGCTCGAAACCGAGTACCTGCCGAGCACTGTCGACGCCCGCTCGCCGGAGTCCCAGTCGATCGGCGGCGGCCGGGCCTGGGTGCTGACCGAGGGCGCCGCGGTCGAGGGCCGCTGGAGCCGCGGCGGCGCCGACCAGCCCTACCTGCTGACCGACCTGCGCGGTCTGCCCCTCTCACTGGTTCCCGGCCGGACCTGGGTCGCGCTGGTACCCCTCGGCGGCAGCGTTCGCCTTCTCGACACGTCCTTTTCCCGCTGAGCGGTCGCCGCTCGCGCCAACGGCGCTGGCGCGACGGGTCCCTTCCGCACACCGATCGCGCGAACGACTCCGGAACCACTCATCTACGCTCGTGCCGATGCCGGAACTGCCCGACGTGGTCGTCTACCTCGAAGCGCTGGAGCGCCACGTGGTCGGCCACGCG
>Ga0224505_10001214_pt1 | contig 16613 bp, 17 predicted proteins | sample SF_Jan12_sed_USG_FD_169102 | JGI IMG/M metagenome (GOLD analysis project Ga0224505, IMG submission 169102) | Sediment microbial communities from San Francisco Bay, California, United States - SF_Jan12_sed_USGS_4_1 | ecosystem: Environmental > Aquatic > Marine > Sediment | place: USA: California... | reverse complement strand
GCGCACGTGGACGGTGCCGCCGCGGTCGAGGTCGACCACGACCTTCCGGGCAACGCCGAGGTAGACGGTCTCGGCAACGGTCCCCGCGAGCACGTTGGCCCCGGGGGACAGCCGATCGCCCTCGTGGTGCTCGACGAGCTCCATACGCTCGGGCCGCACGACGATCGTCGCCGCGTCACCAACGGCCAGGCCGAGGCTCGCGGCCACCTCGTGGGGGAAGCTCCAGGACGCGTCTCCGTCGCGAAGCGTCGTCACGCCGCCCGCGTGCTCGACCGGCGGCCCGGTCGCCGGCGCGGCGCTCTCGATCCCGGTCGCGAGCGCCGGCGACGAGCGGGTGGCGCTGCTCGTCGAGGTCGGAGCAGTAGAGCTGCTGGCCGCGGAGTGGTGGCGGAGGCTCGCCGCCGCCGACGACGACCGTCTATCGTCGCCACCATGAGCCCTGACCTCTCCCTCGCGCTCCAGCTCGCCGATCTCGCCGACGGGATCTCGCTGGGGCGCTTCCGCGCCCGCGACCTACGCGTCGAGACGAAGCCCGACCTTACCCCGGTGACCGAGGCCGACCGCGCGGTCGAGGAGGCGATTCGCGCGACGCTGGCGCGCGAGCGGCCCGACGACGCGGTGCTGGGCGAGGAGCTCGGGGAGGTGGCCGGCGGCTCCCGCCGCTGGGTCGTCGACCCGATCGACGGGACGCGGAACTACGCCCGCGGCGTCCCGGTGTGGGCGACGCTGATCGCGTTGCAGGTCGAGGGCGAGGTGCAGCTCGGCGTCGTGTCGGCGCCCGCCCTCCGCCGGCGCTGGCACGCGGAGCGCGGCGGCGGCGCCTGGGCGGACGACGACCGCGTGCGCGTCTCCTCGGTGCGCCGCGTGGACGACGCGGTGCTCTCGTTCGCGCTCGAGCAGGGCGTGCCGTCGCTGGCCGCGCAGAGCTGGCACGCGCGCGCCTTCGGCGACTTCTGGGCGCACATGCTCGTCGCGGAGGGCGCCGTGGACGGGGCGATCGACGCGATCGGCGTCTCCGTCTGGGACCTCGCGCCCGTGCAGGTGATCGTCGAGGAGGCCGGCGGCACGTTCACCGACTTCCGCGGCGAGCGTCGGCTCGACGGCGGCTCCGCGATCTCCTCCAACGGCCACCTGCACGGCGCCCTGCTGGCCGCCGTCTCCTAACGAGTCGTCGCGAAGGCACCGCCGGGCCACGCCACGCCGGCCATCCGCTCGATGACGGGGCCCGCAGGCGGCGGCACGTCGGCGAAGAGATCGGTGCGCACGACCGTGCCGGGGAAGACGCGGGCGAAGGGGTCGTCGCGGAACCGCGACGGGTCACGGGCGACGGTGATCGCCCCGCCGTAGTGCACCGAGTCCACGGCCAGCGTGGTCATACAGACGAGCGACGGGCCGAGCATCGGGATCCACCAGGCGAGCGCGTCGCGGCGGGCCTGCTGCACCAGCGGGTCGTCGAACGGCAGCGCGGCGTCCTCATCGGCGAGCGCGCAGACATGAGCCCAGGCGCCTGCGACGCGCTCGCCGACGAAGCACCGGGGGTCGGCGCGCAACCGCCGCCCGCGCGCGTCGAGCCCCCGAGCCAGCATCGCCCCGTCCCAGGCGACCCGGGACGAGCCCGTTCTCACCCGGCGAGCTCCCGGTCGGGCCGCAGGCGCATCGCGATCGCACGCAGGTCCTGCCGCAGCTCCTCGACCGTCGGCCGGCCCAGGTACCAGTAGCCGTTGTAGGCGGCGTGCACGGTGAGGTCCGGGTAGAGGCTGAAGGCCGCAGGGCGATACGGGTGGTGGACGGTGTCGGTCGTCTCGCGCAACCCGAGCACGTCCAGGTAGCGCCGGTCTGCGTCCGAGAGGAAGGTGAAGCGCGCGCCGAGGCCGGCGCGGAAGGCTGCCTGCACCTCGGGCGGGTCGACGCTGAGCACCGCGAGTCGGGCGTACGCCACCTCGAGCTCGTCTTGGAAGAACAACAGCGACCGCAGGTAGCGCTGCTCCTTCGGGCACCACCACCCACGCGAGGCGAGGAGGACGAGCGGGTCGCCGCCGGCGACCTCCGAGAGCCTGCGCGGACGGCCGGTGTGGTCGGGGAGCTCGAGATCCGGGAAGCAGCGCGTGGGCGCGAGCGCGGCGCTCATCGGGGCGCCGTCCGGCGGCGGCGGGGCTTCCAGTGCGCCGCCGACCCGTTCCGGGGCCCGGCGAGGAGGCGGCTCGCCCGGAGCAGCTCCGCGACCGACCAGGCCTGGAACGGGCAGCCCGTCGGCCCGTGCGGCGCGTCGCCGTCGGCGGTCTCGGAGACCGAGCCCAGCCCGGCTTCCCCGAGGTGCGCCACGAGCCCGTCTAGCACGCCGTCCACGGGCACCCCGGTGCGGAGCGCCGCTTCGACGTAGGGCCCGATCAGCCACGGCCAGACGGTGCCCTGGTGGTAGGCGCGGTCACGATCCGCCGGACCGCCACGATGGTGCGCGAGATAGCCGGGGTCGGCGGGGTCGAGGCTGCGCAGCCCGAGCGGCGTGAGCAGAGGGGCGCACGCCTCGACGACCGAGCGCTCGGCCAGCGGCGCATGGGGGAGGGAGACCGCGAGCAGCTGGTTCGGCCGCAGCCGCGGGTCGCCGACGACGTCGACGCACCCGCGACCTGCGAAGAACGCGTCCGGGAAGGACGACCGAGCGCGGCGCTCGATCGCCCGCACCGTCGTCGCGTCGGCTCCGGCCCGCTCCAGCAGCTCCGCCACGCACGCGAGCCCGTTGACCCAGAGCGCGTTCACCTCGACGGGCTTGCCCCTGCGCTGCGTCACGGGGACGCCGTCGACGCGTGCGTCCATCCACGTCAGCGCGAGGCCGTCCGCCCCCTGGGTCAGCAGCCCGTCCGCCGGGTCGACGCCGATCCCGAAGCGCGTCCCCCGCACGTGGGCGTCCACGACCTCGAGGAGCCGGGGCGCGAGCTCGGCGGCGAGATCGTGGTCGCCGGTCCGGGCGACGTGACGGCCGACGGCGTGCAGCAGCCAGAGCGTCCCGTCGACGGTGTTGTACTCGAGCGTGCCGGTGTCGGCGGTGTTGGCGAGCATGCCGCCGTCGAGGGTGGCAACGGCCCGCAGCAGCAGTCGGCGGCCCTCGTCCTCGCGACCCGTCTCGAGGAACACGCCCTCGTAGGAGGTCATCGTGTCCCGCGACCAGTCGCCGAACCACGGGTAGCCCGCGACCACGGTCGGCCCGTCGACGACGAAGTGGTCGGCGGCGATCGCCAGGCCGGCCTCGACGGCGTCGGCCGCTCCGGCCTGCAGGGCGAGCGAGCGAGCGCGGACATGGGCGCCCGAGACGACCTCCGGCCCCGGCGGCAGACCGCCGGAGAGCCCGTCTGCCCAGGCGGTGACGGACAGTGTCTCGCCGGGCTCGAGGACGGCATGGAAGTCACCTGCGTGCCAGAGATCCTCGACCGCGTTGAGCCCCCGCGCCGCCTCCTCTCGGTACCGGACGCCGCGGTACCACGCACCCGTGGGGGTGAACCTCGGGCCCGCGACGCGGTACGCGCCCTCGAAGACGAACCCGTCGTCGAGGCTCTCGAGCGACGGCTCGCCGTCGCCGAAGCGCTCGGCGTGGCCGTCGCGCCACGTGCAGAGCGCCGCGAGCTCGAGTCGTACGGGGCCCGGTGCGCGCACGACGCGATGCACCACGGCCACTGCGGGTCTGCCGTGCACGAGGGCGAGCTCCCTCTCCACGATCGTGTCGCCGACCTGCCAACGCCAGCGCGGGAGGCCGTCGACGAGCTCGAACGCCGCCAGCAGGACGTGCCCGCGGGGGTCGACCGAGCCGTCGGCCCACTCGTGGGTGGCGAGCCGCACGCGCGCGTCGCCGACGACGAGCACGGGGTCGAGCGACGCGAGCGCAAGCCTGCGCCGGCTCGGTGAGCCGGGCTTCGCCACGACGAGCAGCCCGTGGTAGCGGCGCGTGCGCAGGCCGGCGGCCGTGCCCATCGCATAGCCGCCGAGCCCGTCGGTGACGAGCCACTCGCGACTCGCCGCGGCGTCGAGGTTGCCGAGGAGCTGCGGGCCGAAGCGCATGGCGCTCAGTGTCGGCCACCGGCGATGCGTTACGCGCGTAACGTGCGGGAAGGCACGGAGACGGACGCCTCATGACCACGCCAGAGCACACCCGGCTGCTCGAGGTGCCCCAGGGTCGCGCCCCCTGGCGGCGCTGGGGCCCCTACCTGAGCGAGCGCGCATGGGGCACCGTGCGCGAGGACTACAGCCCCGGCGGCATCGCCTGGGACTCCTTCCCCCACGACCACGCGCGCTCCCGCGCCTACCGCTGGAACGAGGACGGGCTCGCCGGGGTCTGCGACGACCGCCAGACGCTCTGCTTCGCGCTCGCCCTGTGGAACGGGCGCGACCCGATCCTCAAGGAGCGCATCTTCGGGCTCACCGGGCCCGAGGGCAACCACGGCGAGGACGCCAAGGAGTACTGGTGGTACCTCGACTCCACCCCGACCCACTCCTGGATGCGCTGGCGCTACGCCTACCCGCAGGCCGAGTTCCCGTACCGGGAGCTCGTCGAGGTGAACCGCGCGCGCGGCAAGCACGAGCCCGAGTACGAGCTGCTCGACACGGGAGCGTTCGACGAGGACCGCCACTGGGAGGTCACGGTCGACTACGCGAAGGCGTCGCCCGAGGACCTCCTCGTGCGCATCACGGTACGCAACGCCGGGCCGGACGCGGCGACGATCGACGTGCTGCCCACGCTCTGGTTCCGCAACACGTGGTCGTGGGGACTCGATCCGACGCGGCCGTCGATCCGCCTCGACGGCGGCGCGCTCGTCGCCGAGCACCACCGGCTCGGGACGCGGACGCTGAGCGCGTCCGGCTCGCCGGAGGCGCTCTTCTGCGAGAACGAGACCAACACCGAGCGGCTGTTCGGCGCCGCTTCCGCCACGCCCTACCCGAAGGACGGGATCTCGGACCACGTGGTGCACGGCGCCCCGACGGTCAACCCGGAGCTCGTCGGCACGAAAGCCGCGTTCCGCTACCAGCTCGAGCTCGGCCCGGGCGAGACCCGGACGATCGACCTGCGCCTGTCGGACGACGGCACCGGCCTCGGCGCCGACTTCGAGGACGTGCTGGCCGCGCGTGAGGAGGAGGCGGACGCCTTCTACGCGGCGCTGACGCCCAAGGCCGCGACGGCCGATGAGGCGCTCGTGCTGCGCCAGGCGCTCGCCGGGATGCTCTGGTGCAAGCAGTTCTACCACTACGACGTGCGCCGCTGGCTCGACGGCGACCCGGCAGGCCCGGAGCCGCCGCAAAGCCGCAAGGGCGGCCGGAACGCCTCGTGGACGCACCTGAACAACATGGACGTGATCTCCATGCCCGACACGTGGGAGTACCCGTGGTACGCGGCGTGGGACCTCGCCTTCCACTGCGTCGCCCTCGCCCACGTCGACCCCGAGTTCGCGAAGTCACAGCTGCTGCTGCTCTGCCGCGAGTGGTACATGCACCCGAACGGGCAGCTGCCCGCGTACGAGTGGGCCTTCGGCGACGTCAACCCGCCGGTGCACGCCTGGGCGGCGCTGCGCGTGTTCGAGATCGACGGGAGCCGCGATGTGGCGTTCCTCGAGCGGATCTTCCACAAGCTGCTCCTCAACTTCACCTGGTGGGTGAACCGGAAGGACGAGGACGGATCGAACGTCTTCGAGGGCGGCTTCCTCGGCCTCGACAACATCGGGCCCTTCGACCGCTCGGCCCTCCCAGTCGGCGGCCGGCTGGAGCAGTCCGACGGAACCGCGTGGATGGCGATGTACTGCCAGAACCTGCTCGAGCTGGCGCTGATCCTCGCCGAGCACGACGAGACGTACGAGGACATGGCGACGAAGTTCTTCGAGCACTTCGCGCTGATCGCCTCCGCGCTCAACGAGAAAGGCCTGTGGTCCGAGGAGGACGGCTTCTACTACGACGTCCTGCACTGCGGCGACGGCGGCGTGCTCCCGCTCAAGGCCCGCTCGATCGTCGGTCTGCTGCCGCTCGCCGCGGTCACCACGCTCGGCCCGGAGACGATGACACGCCTGCCGGAATTCATGCAGCGGATGACATGGTTCACCGAGCACCGGCCGGAGGGCCGTTCGGTCGTCCAGCACGTCGACTCCCCGGAGCACGCCGGCTGGCGGATGCTCTCGATCGTCGACGAGGCGCGCCTGCGCAGGATCCTCTCCGTGATGCTCGACCCGGAGGAGTTCCTCTCCGACCACGGCATCCGCGCGCTCTCGCGCTTCCATCGCGAGCACCCGCTCACGGTCGAGGTCGGCAGGACGACGGCGACGCTCGACTACGAGCCCGGCGAGTCGACGAGCGGGCTCTTCGGGGGCAACTCGAACTGGCGCGGCCCGATCTGGATGCCGATCAACTACGTGCTCGTCGAGGTGCTGCGGGTCTACCACCGCTTCCTCGGTGACGGCTTCCGCGTCGAGTGCCCCACCGGCTCCGGCGTCGAGATGAGCCTGGCCGAGGTCGCGGACGAGCTCTCGCGGCGCCTCACGTCGATCTTCCTGGACGACGAGGCGGGACGCCGCCCGGTCTTCGGCGAGATCCGCAAGCTGCAGGAGGATCCCGCCTGGCACGACCGGATCCTCTTCCACGAGTACTTCCACGGCGACACGGGCGCCGGCCTCGGGGCTTCGCACCAGACCGGCTGGACCGGGCTCGTGGCCGACCTGATCATCCGGCGCGGCGGTCGCGCGCCGGCGAAAGCGAAGCGGGCTCGGAAGCGCGCGGTCGTGCGGTCGCACTGACCCGGGCGGCGGAGTGGGCGCCCGGGGGGCGCCCACTCCGTTTTCGTCCACCCCGCCGTGCGTCACCGCACGAGCGAGCCGTTGGCGCGGACTACGAGCCAGAGACCGCCGAACTCCTCGACGTCCTGGCAGAGGATCTGCCCGGGGCTGCGGTCGCCGACGTAGAAATAGAGCGGACGCTTCGCATAGGTCAGCTGCAGCCGCCCGTCGGCGCGCCGCGTCGTGCCGAGCAGCCGGGCCCGGGTGCCCTTGCCGGCACGGAGCGGGCGCTTCACGATCGCCGGAGGCCAGGCGGCGGCGCACGCGCCGGAGCAGACGCTGCGGCCGCGCGGGTCGCGGGTGAACGCGTAGAGGACGAAGCCGCGGCCGTCGAACAGGATCCGACCGAAGCGCGACTGCTCGACGCGCACGGTGGGCCGGGCCGCGGACTCCGCGGCCATCGCCGGCTCCGTGCCGGCGGCGAGCGCCGCGAGAAGCGCAGCGGTGATGACGACGATTCGCATGGGTGAGTACCTCCGTGGTCGTGAGCTTCGGTGCGCGCCGGGCGTGTGGCCCGGCCCAGATCGGTCACCGGGCACACGTCCTGCGTTACGGCTGTAACGCGCGCGCCGCTCCCGGGACAGGGGGTGCATGCACGAGACGCACCGCGCGCCCGCCGATCCGTCCGCCTGGTTCCCGTCGCCCTGGGGCGACGGCGACGAGCTCGGCATGCTCAACCACGTCACGCCGGCGACGCGGCTGCGGGCTCTCTCGCTCGTCCGCGAGGGCCGCCTGTACGACCTGGGCCGCGTGCTCGACGAGCACGTCCCTGTCTTCCCGGGACGGAGCTTCCACCAGACCCTCGTCACGACCGCGCATCGCGCGAACCACGGGAGCGTCGGCGACAACGACGTCAACTGGATCACCGAGGTCTTCGCGAGCACGACCCAGCTCGGCACCCATCTCGACGCGCTGAGCCACCTGCAGGCCGGCCCCTACGCCTACAACGGGCGCCGCGTCGAGGAGCTCGCCTCGCCCGCGGGCGTGACCGCGCTCGGCGTCGAGACGGTGCCGCAGATCGTCACCCGCGGCTGGCTCGTCGACGTCTCCGAGCGAGACCTCGGCCCGGGCGGCGTGATCACGGTCGACGACGTCGCCGGCATCGACCCGGAGCCGGGCGACGCCGTGCTCTTCCACACCGGCTGGGGCGACCGCTGGGACGATCCCGAGGCGTACCTGTCGGGCGAGCCGGGCCCCGGGCTCGAGCTCGCGGAGTGGCTCGCCGGGCGTGGCGTCGCGCTCACGGGCTGCGACACGTGGAGCTACGGCCCCGTCCCCGCGGAGGATCCGGCGCGCAACTTCGAGGTGCCGCAGGTGCTGAACGTGCGCCACGGCGTGTTCGTCGTCGAGAACCTCGACACGAGCGGCCTCGCGCTCGACGGCGTGCGGGACTTCGCGCTCGTCCTCACCCACCCCAAGCTGCGCGGCGCCACCGGCGCGTGGACGTCGCCCATCGCACTCACCTGAACGGAGGAACCGCCGTGAGACATCCTGCGTCGAAGCGTCACGCGCCCCTCGAGGCACCGGCCGCGACAGCGGCCGCTTCAGGGATCGTCGCGAGCGGGATCTGCCTTTGGCAGATCCACGCTCTGCGGGAAGAACTGTCATGAGCGAGCACTACGACGTGATCGTCATCGGCACGGGCGCGGGCGGCGGCACGCTCGCGCACCGCCTCGCGCCGTCGGGCCTCAAGGTCCTGCTGCTCGAGCGTGGCGGCTACCTGCCGCGCGAGCCGGAGAACTGGGACGCCGACGAGGTGTTCGGCAAGGGGCGCTATGTCACGACGGAGCGCTGGTACGACAAGGATGGAACCCCGTTCCGGCCGCACGCGCAGTACTTCGTGGGCGGCAACACGAAGGTGTACGGGGCGATCCTCTTCCGCATGCGCGAGCGCGACTTCGGGGAGGTGCGCCACTACGGCGGCGTCTCGCCCGCGTGGCCGATCTCGTACGCCGACCTGGAGCCGTACTACGCCGAGGCGGAGCGCCTCTACCTCGTGCACGGGGAGGCCGGAGAGGACCCGACGGAGCCGCACCGCTCGGGGCCCTTCCCGCACCCTGCCGTCTCCCACGAACCGCGGATCCAGCAGCTCCACGACGACCTCGCCGCCGCGGGCCTGCACCCGTTCCACCTCCCGGTCGGCGTCGACCTGAACGAGTCCGACCCGGAGCAGGGCCGCTGCGTGCGCTGCGCGAAGTTCGACGGCTTCCCCTGCCTCACCGACGGGAAGGCCGACGCTCACGTGCGCTGCGTGCGCCCGGCGCTCGAGCACGACAACGTCACGCTGCGGATCCACTCGCAGGTCGTCCGGCTGGAGACCGACGCATCGGGCCACACGGTGACCGGCGTCGTCGTCGACCGCGGCGGCGTCGAGGAGACCCACCGGGCGGACGTCGTCGTCGTCTCCTGCGGCGCCGCGAACTCCGCCGCGCTGCTGCTGCGCTCGGCGAACGACCGCCACCCGACCGGGCTCGCCAACTCGTCCGACCAGGTGGGCCGCAACTACATGGCGCACATCAACTCGGCGGTGATCGCGATCTCGCAGTCGCCGAACCCGACGAAGTTCCAGAAGACGCTCGGCGTCAACGACTTCTACTGGGGCGCCGAGGACTCGGAGCTCCCGCTCGGGCACATCCAGATGCTCGGCAAGTCGGAGAAGGGGATCCTGCGTGCCGGCGCCCCGTGGTTCGCGCCGGGCCTCGCGCTCGACTACATGGCACGCCACGCGCTCGACTTCTGGCTCACCTCGGAGGATCTGCCCCGGGCGGAGAACCGTGTGACGATCGACCGTCAGGGCACCATCAACCTCGCCAAGACCTACGTGAACCTCGAGGCGCACCGTCGCCTGCTCGGCAAGCTCAAGGGCCTGCTCGGCTCGATCGGCTGCCACCAGCGGGCGATCCCCCGCTTCTCGGTGCTCGACCAGCAGATCCCGATCGCCGGCATCGCCCACAACTGCGGGACGGTGCGGTTCGGTGGCGACCCGGAGACATCGGTGCTGGACGTGCACTGCAAGGCGCACGACCTGGACAACCTGTACGTCGTCGACACGAGCTTCTTCCCCTCCTCGTCCGCCGTGAACCCGGCGCTGACGGCGATGGCGAACGCGCTGCGCGTCGGCGACCACCTGATCGAGCGGCTCGGCGCCACCGTGGCGCCCGCGGCCGAGGAGGAGGTACTGGTCTCGTGAGGACCGCGAACGCGCTCGCGCGCGCGATCGGCAAGGGCGTGCTCGCCGGCATCGCCGGCACCGCCGCGATGACGGTCTCGAGCACCATCGAGGCGAAGCTCCGCGGCCGGGCCTTCAGCGACGCACCGGCCCGCGCGACGGCAAAGGTGCTCGGCATCGCCGAGTTCGAGGATGCCCGCGCGAAGTCGCGCTTCAGCGACCTCTCGCACTGGGGCTACGGGACGATGTGGGGAATCGCCCACGGGCTCCTCCGCGAGGTCGGCCTCGGCCGCAAGGCCGCCACGCCGGCCCACTTCGCGGCCGTGTGGGGAAACGCCGCCGTCATGCTCCCGGCGCTCGACATCGCGCCCCCGTTCGTCTTCTGGGGCAAGGAGGAGGTCGCGATCGACGTCTTCCACCACGCCGTGTACGCGACCGCCACTGGGCTCGCCTACTCGCTGCTCGACTAGAGCGCTCCCCCCGGCGCGCCTCACGCGGACCGGTCTGGGGTTCCCCTCCCCCGGGCCGGCCCGTCCCACGGCCCCGAAGAGCGACGAGGCGAGCTCGACGTCCGCGATCACCTCGTTGACACCGCGAAGCGCACGCCGGACCGTCCGGCGCATCGTTGGCCAACAGAAGGCGTCGTACTGTCCTGCTTGCGGGAAGGTCACCGTCACCGCCGGCAACGGCGCGTACAGGAAGTGCTGGAAGGCGAAGTCCGCAGAGGGCGAGCCGGTGATCCGCGACCCCGGCCCACGGCGCGAGCGGCTGCTCGACGTCGACCTCGAGTGGCTCGAGGCGGCGCCGGGCTGGTGGCTCGTCGCCGGAGCAGCCGTGGTCGCCGCACTGGTGACCGCGGTGCTGATCGACCTCCTCTGAGAGCCTGACCTCGGTCACGCCCTGGAGGGCGCAGAAGCGGGATCGCAATTCGGCTCCGCCGTCGACGGAACGAGCGATGGCGGGAGACCGGGTTCACGGCGATGGGCACTCGGAGCGCCTCGTGTCACTGCGGACAACTCCGGCTCGAGGTGGCCGGGGAGCCGCTCGCGGTCTCGACCTGCAACTGCCGCGCGTGCCAGCGCCGCACCGGGAGCGCATTCGGTATGCAGGCCGGCTTTGAGGCAGGCCAGGTCACGGTCACCGGCTCGACCAGCGACTACACCCGCGTGTCCGACGAGTCCGACCGGAAGGAGCACGTCTTCCATTTCTGCCCCGACTGCGGCTCGCAGGTCTTCACCACGGAGCCGACCGAGCCGGACATCGTCGTCGTCTTGGTCGGCGCGTTCGCCGACCCGACGTTCCCGCCGCCGACGGACTCCGGATACGACTCCCGGCGGCATCCCTGGGTGGGGCTGCCCGACTCGGTCCGGCGGCACGCGCCCGAGCTCTGGTGGGACTCCGCAGCGCCCCTGTACGCCGCCGGCCGGTACGTGGAGGCGGCCGAGAAAGGGCGAGAGTTGATCGAGGCCCGTCCCGACCAGCCGTCCCTCTTCTACAACGTCGCCTGCTGCCAGAGCCTCGCCGGCCGAGGGGCAGACGCGGTCGAGCATCTCGCTCGGGCGATCGAGATGTGGGACGGCTGCCGCGAGATGGCGAAGGAGGACGCCGACCTCGACCCGATCCGCGACGAGCCCGCCTTCCAGCGCGCCGATGACGTCAGAGCCGGACAGCGATCTTTCCGCCGGCGTGGCCCTCGCCGAGGTGACGGAGCGCGTCGGGCACCTCCTCAAGGCCTTCGAAGCGTCGGCCGGTGACGACACGGATCGTGCCCTCCTCGAGCAAGCGGCCGAGGAGGTCGAGGTCGGTGGCGTTCACCTTCGCGACGAAGAAGGCGACCGATCGGCGGCGTAGCGCACCCGAGAGCTTCGTCGCGACCAGGTGCGGCAGCGGTCCGAGGCCGGCCGCTGTCATCGGCGCGCCGACGAGCACGACGCGAGCGTTCCGGGTCAGTACGCGGCGGAACGAGCGGAACGGGCGGCAGCCCGCGACGTCGATCAGCACGTCGTAGCGCTCGCCGAGCGCGCAGAAGTCTTCCTGCCGGTAGTCGACGACCTGCCGGGCCCCGAGCGAGCGCGCTGTCTCAACGTTGGCGGTGCTGCACACCGCGGTCACCTCCGCTCCCAGCCATCTCGCGAGCTGCACCGCGAACGGGCCGACACCGCCCGACGCCCCGTTGACGAGCACCCGCGCGCCGCTCTCGACGCGCCCGTGATCGCGGACCGCCTGAAGCGCCGTGATCGCCGCGACGGGCATGGCAGCGGCGTCCTCGAACGACACGCCGGCAGGCTTGCGCGCCAGTCTTTCTTCCCGGGCGACGGCGAGCTCCGCCCACGCCCCTGTGCCCGTCCCGAAGACGTCGTCGCCGACGCGCGCCCTCGTAACGGCGTCGCCCACGGCGACCACTCGTCCGGCGAGGTCGATGCCGACGCGCGGATCCTTGGGGCTGCGCAGGCCGTTGCCGAAACGTGCGAGTGCGAAGCCCTCGACGCCGTACCAGTCGGCGGGGTTGACCGAGGTGGCGTGCACGCGGACGAGCACCTCGTCGTGCTCGAGGCGGTCGATCACGTGCTCGCCGACCCGGAGCGAGCCGTCACCGCCGTAGCGGCTGTGGACGACCGCGCGAGTCACGACTGGAACCGCGACCGGCTCGGTCTGGGAGGAGGACGCCCCGTCGGAACCTGGAGCGATTGACACGGCCACGGTGATCCTCCTTGGTCGGCAGCCTCGCGCACCTGCAGACTGACAGTGTAAGTTATATGAGACAGAGCATAGACGTACACCGTAAGTACGTCAAGCGCCATCCTCTCGTGCCACGACGAGCCACCACACCGACGACACGCAAGCCACTGACGAGGGAGCGTGTCCTGCGAGCCGCAGTCGCTCTCGCCGACGAGGAGGGCATCGATGCGCTGAGCATGCGGCGCCTGGGACAACGGCTCGGGGTCGAGGCAATGTCGCTCTACAACCACGTCGCGGACAAGGACGACGTGCACCGCGGCATGGTCGAGTTCGTGCACGAGCAGATCGAGCTACCGCCATCGGGACTCGGCTGGAAGGAGGCGATACGCCGGACCGCCGTGTCGTCGCACCAGGCGCTCCTTCGTCACCGCTGGGCGTGTGCTCTGTCGATGAGCGTCGCCTCGCCCAACGAGCCGCAGATGCAGTGGATGGAGGACGTGCTGCGCACCTTTCGCGAGGCGGGCTTCTCGCCAGACCTGACCCACCACGCCTACCACGCGATCGACAGCCACATCACCGGCTTCACCCTCTGGCTGGTGAGCATGCCGTTCGAGACCCGCGAGGAGCTCGTCGAGCTCGCCGCGGAGTTCGTGCGCTCGATCCCGTCCGACCGCTATCCCCACGTCGTCGAACACGCCTACCAGCATCTCGAGGCCGTGAGCCCGGACGGCCCGACGGAGTTCGAGTTCGGGCTCGACCTGATCCTGGACGGGCTGGAACGGCTGCTCCGCGCCGAACCGCGTCGTGCGTAAGCGTCACGCCGCGCCACCGCAAGCCCTACGCCTGGTCGGTCACGCCGGACGTCGCCGCCGGGGCGCGCCGCCAGCACCGCCAACACATCCTCGTCCAGGTGGGTGTCGACACCGACCACGTCGTCCAACTCATCTGCAAGCATTCCTGTGCTCCGTGACGTTCGTGACCTCGTAGGTGGCGGGCCGCTCGCTCCGCGTGCAGCCGCGACGGTCGCAGACGATCAGGCGCCCGAGCGCCGCCAGCGTCTCGACCGCGGAGGCCCAGGCGAGGGCGGACGACGACGTGCCGTGGACGCAGACCAGCGGCGCGCCGGAGCCGTGCTCCTCGTAGTAGAGCCGGACGCCGCTGACCACCGCGTGCGGCACGGCGCGAGCGTAGCGCGTGACCGCGCCGCGAACAACGTCTGCGGCTCGGCTCGGGCCGCTCGCGCGCCCACCGCTGAAGCGATGCGAGGGCCGCGCCGCCGTCGGCTACTAGGCGCTCCCGCCGGCCAGGAAGGCGAGCACGCGCTCGGTGAGCAGGGCGGCCTCCCCCGCGTCGTAGTCGGGGAGGCTGCTGTCGGCGAAGAGGTGCCGGTCGCCCGGGTACAGGAAGAGCTCGGCACCGTCGATCTCGGCGTCCAGCTGCCGCGCGGCGTCGAGATCTCCTTCGAGGGCGAACGGGTCCTGCTCCATCAGGTGGATCTGGAGCGGGACGCCTGCCGGCCATGCGTCGCCGAACTCGGAGGCGGGCAGGGCGGCGTGCAGCAACACCGCCCCCCTTGCGCCCGGGCGCGTCTGTGCAAGCTTCTGCGCCGGCATCACGCCGAGCGACATGCCCGCGTAGACGAGCTCGGCCGGGAGGCCGTCGGCGGCGGCGCACCCTCGGTCGAGAAGCGTCCCGAACCCGACCTCTCGCGCGTACGCGATGCCGTCGTCGAGCTCGGCGAAGACGTTTCCTTCGTAGAGATCGGGCGTGTGGACGACGTGGCCGGCAGCGCGCAGCGCGTCGCCCGAGTGAGCCCGCCCGCGCGAGCGACGGTTGTCCCCCGGTTGCGTGACCACCTCGAGAGTGTTCGCGGGGGACGCTGCTGCCGCGGCCGCCCGCATCTTCGATGGCGTCGTGATCGTTCCCAGGAGGGCCGCCAGTGCACCGCCCGAATCCGATTCTGCGGCCTCCGCACCGGGTGCCCGAACGTGCGGGAACGTCCCCCGGTCTCAGTCCGGCCCGGCGACGACCTCGCCCGAGGCGCGATCGGTCGGCTCCGCGAGCAGCGGCACGATGTGCTCCCGCATCCAGGACCCGCCGACCTCGGCCTTGATCCGTTCCTCCGTCTCGGAATCGGGGAAGGTGAGAACGAGGATCGCGTGGGTCTCGTCGACCTGGACGAGGCGGGCGTCGACCCCACCTGCCTCGACGACTGCGTGCAGGGCATCCCCGGCCGATTCGATCACCGACGCGGGAATCGGCTCTGCGAACGTCAGATGATTGACCGCTATGCGCATGCGGCCGATCGTACACGCCGTCTCCGCGTGACAATCGGGCTGCGTGGCCGGCGTCTGCGACACTGAGAACGGCCTGCGCGGCGTTCCCGGCCCCGACGGCGACCACGTCCTCGCCACACGAGCGTCCCATGCCCCGGCGTGCGGAACTGTCGCTCGACCGAAGACCCGTCAAGAGGCTGGTGCACTCTCGGCGTCGGCCGCCTCGGCGATCGACAGCAGGCGGCCTTCCGCCCGCGCCGACGCGAACGCCGCTCCTTCCATGCCACCGACCAGGGTTTCGTACTCCTCGCGCCGCTCATCCCACTGTCGGAGGGGCCTGGCGGTCTGTTCCCTCTCGATAGCTCCCCAGAGCCTGCCGGCCGGGAGATCCTTGAAGCGATGCTCGCCGAGGTCGACGAGATTGTCCGACCCGACGAGCGCGGCTCGGTGGACGTCGTCTCCGACGTACCCCTCGTCGGTCATGAGCGGCGTCCCCGTGTGGAGGCCGACGCGTGCGTGGATCGGGCCTGGCGCCAGCGACTCGGTGAGTGCTGCCGCCGCGGCGAGAGCGCCGGGCGCCGTCGGGAAGGCGACGAAGAACGCGTCGCCTTGTGTATCGACCTCGACGCCGCCTTCCGCGGCGCACGCCTCCCTGATCACCCGACGGTGCTCGGCGAGCGCCTTGGCGTAGGCCTCGGCTCCGAGCGAGTGCAGGATCTTCGTCGAGCCCTCGACGTCGGTGAAGAGGAAGGTGACGGTGCCAGTCGGGAGGTGTCTCGCACGATGCGATCATCTGGGGACGACGCGTGGCGTCCAGTCGGTCCGGGCTCTGGAGAGAGGATCGCGGGATGCCCGAGCATGCAGGAATGTCCCCCGACCGGAGCGGTCTGGGGAACAATGCGTATCGCCCGGCGTCAGGGCTCGGCTGCGGCGGGCAGGGCGCCCTGCAGTGCGAGAGCGACAGCGTCGTCGAACGGAAGCTGGAGCCCGCGGCTGCGTGCGGCGTCGGCCGGCCCTGGCCCGAGATCGGCCCGCGCCGCACCGAGGTAGCGCTCGAGGAGCTCGTCCCAGAACGCGGCGTGGATGTCCGTGCCGAGTGAGCGCCACAGCGCCTCGACCGAACCGGCCAACTCGAGCGCGCGGGCGGACTCGCCCTGCCCCGCCTTCGCCATCGCGACGCCCTGCACCTCGAGGCTCGTCTCGATGACGTCGCCGAGCTCGAGCGCAGCTTGAAGGCTCCTCCGGTAGCGCTGCTCCGCCTGCGCAGGGTCGCCACGCATGAGCGAGCAGTCGGCGAGGAAGTGGATTGCGAAGTGCTTCACGCGGAGGTCGTCCCGTGCGCGCTCGAGCAGCTCCTTGGAGAGCGTCTCCGCTCGCTTCACTTCTCGCATCGCGACGAGCACCTGGCACACGCCGACGCGCGCTCGGATCTCGCCGTCCTCGTTGCCCAGCTCGCGCCAGATCGCATCCTCGTCCTCGAATGCCGCGAGCGACGCGTCGTTGTCATTGGCGTCGTAGAAGAGCACCCAGCCGAGCGCGTCTAGGGCGACTGCCGTTTCGCTTCGGTCACCGAGCGCCCGCCAGCGGGCAACCGCGTCCTCGAGCCTCTGTCGCCCATCCTGGGCTCTTCCGAGGCGGGCCACGAGCGGGCCCGATGCTGCGAGCGCCCGCGCACGGTCCGTCCGC
>Ga0224505_10001211_pt1 | contig 16628 bp, 16 predicted proteins | sample SF_Jan12_sed_USG_FD_169102 | JGI IMG/M metagenome (GOLD analysis project Ga0224505, IMG submission 169102) | Sediment microbial communities from San Francisco Bay, California, United States - SF_Jan12_sed_USGS_4_1 | ecosystem: Environmental > Aquatic > Marine > Sediment | place: USA: California... | reverse complement strand
TGCAAGCCCCGAAACCGCGCAGATTGTGGCGTCTTTTCCTCGGGGTATTCCAGCGTCACCGGCTTGCGAAAGAAGTTACGCTGCGTCACCGACAGCCCGCGCAACAGCTCCCACAAAGCGAACGTCTTGAAATAGCTGATCAAACGATTCATATCGTCAACCCGGACCATGGACCCAGATGCATCCAGGCCATGATGCCTTCCACCACGATCCAGATAATGGTGATCGGAATGAATACTTTCCAGCCCAGGCGCATGATCTGATCGTAGCGATAACGCGGAAACGTCGCCCGCAGCCAGAAAAACGTGTACATGAAAAATGCAATCTTGATGAACAGCCAGGGGAAGCCACCCGCGACAATCCAGCCAACGAACGGCACATCGCCAAATTTCGCCAGGAATCCGATGCCTTCAAATGGCGAGGCCCAGCCACCGAGAAAGAAAATCGCGGTCAACCCGGAGATCAACACCATGTTCGCGTATTCCGCGAGGAAGAACAGCGCGAATGCGACACCCGAGTACTCAACGTGGAAACCGGCAACAATCTCCGACTCGCCTTCAGCCACATCGAAGGGAGCGCGATTGGTCTCCGCGACGCCCGAAATCCAGTACACCAGGAACAGCGGCAACAATGGCAGCAGGAACCATTGCGAGATACCACCCGCCTGTGCCCGCACGATATCACCCAGGTTAAGGCTGCCCGCCGCCATGAGCACGCCAACCAACGCGAAACCCATCGCGATTTCATACGCCACAATCTGCGCGGCCGAGCGCATCGCACCGAGGAAAGCGTACTTTGAATTGGTCGCCCAGCCAGCGAGGATCACGCCGTACACTCCAAGCGAGGTCAATGCCAACACATACAACAGGCCGGCGTTGATATCCGCAATGACGAACCAGTCATTCATCGGAATCACGGCCCAGGTAGCAAGCGCCGGCACCAGCGTCAGGAGCGGTGCAATCACAAACAGGAAGCGATTTGATTTCGACGGTACGATGACTTCCTTGATCAGCAATTTGATGACATCGGCAAACGGCTGTCCGAGGCCGAGCGGGCCAACACGATTAGGCCCTACGCGGGCCTGCATTCGACCAATAACCTTGCGTTCAAAGTACGTCGAAAAAGCAACCGTAAGAATTACCACGATCGCCACCAGCAGAATTTTCGCCAATACCGTGACCAGGTATTGCAGCAAAGGCGGCAATGCCTCCCAGGCCCCGACCAGGAAGTCGATGCTTGCGCTCATTTGCCCTCGCCTGCGGCACGCCTGGCAGCCGGTGTCAGTTGCAAGGCCGCGGCGCGGCGCACCAGGCCATCAACAGAATACAGCGGCACATCGACCTCGATTGCCGCATCCATACCATTCGCCGCCGCATGCACGCGCGTGTCCAGCAACGAATTGTCCGGCGTAATCGCGCCGATCTGTGCGGCAAGTTCATCGCGCACTTCTTCGCCGGACATGTAGTCAAAGCCGGTTGCATGCAGCAAATTGCCGATAACCCGCAGCACTTTCCACGCCGGCCGTGATTCGCCTACCGGCGACGCAATACCGGCAAAACTTTGCCAGGTCCCGGCGACATTGACATAGGTGCCCGAGGTTTCGGCAAATGTGCCGATCGGCAACAGCAAATCCGTACAGGCCCGCAAACTGCCGGAATCAAATGCGGTCAGGGCAACAACAAATTTCTGCTTGCCGATCTTTGCCACCGCATCCGCTGCTGCCGCAACGTCCGCATCCGGCTCAAGATTCAACAACAACAGCGCATCGAGTTCCGCATCGAGCATGGTGCTGGCATTGAGCCCGGCGCTGTTGCGTTGCTTGCCCGCCTGGCCGCGGTGCGGCAACACGCCCGCAAGGTGCAAGCCAGCCGCATTCGGGCCCTCTGACAGGTTGCCAAGCTTGGCGCCTGTGAAATCCGCGATGCAGGCGGCCAGCGCCCGCAGTACAGAGTAAGCCGCGTGACGCGTCGCCATGTTACCGAGCAGCACCAGGCTGTGCTTGCCTTCGCGCAGTGACTGCGCGACGCGTTGCTGCTCTGCACTGGGGCGAATGCCCTTGCACACTGTGGCAACGGACTTCGGCAGCTCCTTGCCGTCGGCAGCGGCCATCGCAACACCTGCCAGCAGCGCAACCAGTCCTGCCCCCTCGACATACGCGTCAACAGCAAAGTGGTGCTGGTATCGAACGCGATTCGCAAAACTTACTTTCGCACCCCGCAACGACGCCTTGCGCAGGCGATGCGCCAGGATCGGCGCTTCGTGGCGAATATTGCAACCAGCTACAAAAACGGCGTCCTGCCCCTCAAGCGCAGCGATGTCGCAGCCAAGCCAGGGAAATATCGGGTCGCTGTCCTGGCCGGAGAAGTCGGCGCGGCTGAGTCGATGATCAATGTTTGCGGTCTGCAGGTGCGTGGCCAGCCGTGACAGCAGATGTGCCTCCTCCAGCGTCGATACCGGCGAGGCGAGCATGCCGGTCTTGCCCGGTGCCGCGGCACCGAGGACCGTCGCCACTTTGTCCAGCGCCGCGTCCCATTCGATGTCGCGCCATGCACCGTTCTCGCGCAGTTGCGGCTTTTTTAGTCGATCCGGGCTGTAGATTCCCTCGTAGCTGAAACGATCGCGATCCGAAAGCCAGGTCTCATTAATAGCTTCGTTGGGTCGTGGCACTATGCGCTTGACCGTGCCGCGCAGGACGTGTGCATACATATTCGAGCCCACACAGTCGTGCGGTGCAATCGTCTCGTGCTGCATCATTTCCCAGGCACGGGCGCTGTAGCGGTACGGCTTGTTGTTCAGCGCACCGACCGGGCAGAGGTCGATAATGTTTGCTGACAGCTCGTGATCGATACTCATCTCGACATAGGTGCTGATCTGCATGTTCTCACCGCGCGACGTGGTACCCAGCTGCGGCATGCCGGTCACTTCCTCGCCGAAACGCACGCAACGAGTGCAATGAATGCAGCGCGTCATGTCGGTGGACACCAGCGGCCCAATGTCCTTGTCCTTGACTACTCGTTTGCGATCCTGGTAGCGCGATACGTCACGGCCATAGCCCATTGCCAGGTCCTGCAGCTCGCACTCACCGCCCTGGTCGCAGATCGGGCAATCCAGCGGATGGTTAATCAGCAGGAATTCCATGGTTGCTTTTTGCGCCGCAATTGCTTTGGGTGACCGCGTAAAGATCTTCATGCCCTCGCCGACCGGCGTAGCACAGGCAGGCATCGGCTTGGGTGCTTTCTCGATCTCAACCAGGCACATGCGGCAATTCGCCGCGATGCTGAGCTTTTCGTGGTAACAAAACCGCGGAATATAGGCGCCGATCTGGTCGGTCACCGCAATGACCATCTGGCCTTTTTTCGCCACGACCGGCTTGCCGTCGACTTCAATGTTTACTACGTCGTCGCTCATTACAGCTCAGGCCGCCGCCGCTGTTGGATCGTCAACGATGCTGCGTCCGTGATGGCGCACCATGTATTCGAATTCATTGTGGAATTGCTTGAGGAAACTCTGCACCGGCCAGGCAGCTGCATCACCAAGCGCGCAGATCGTGTGACCTTCAATCTTGTTGGCCACATCGACGAGTTTATCGAGATCCGAGACTGTACCCTGGCCTTCAACAATGCGCGTCAGCATGCGGTACAGCCAGCCGGTACCCTCGCGGCACGGCGTACATTGGCCACAGGACTCCGCCATGTAAAAGCGCGAAATGCGGCGCAGCACCTTCACCATGCAGGTGGTTTCATCCATGACGATCACGGCCCCGGTACCGAATGACGAGCCCGCGGCAGCGAGCGAGTTGTAATCCATGGTACAGGCCATCGCGGTTTCGGCCCGCAATACCTTGCAGGACGAACCACCGGGAATAATCGCCTTCAACTTTCGGCCGCCACGAACGCCGCCGCACAGCTCCAGCAGATCCTTAAACGGAATTCCCATGGGCAATTCGTAATTGCCAGGCCTCTCGACATGGCCGGAAACAGAGAACAGTGCTGTGCCTCCCGAGCCCTCCGGCCCGAGTCCGGCGAACCATGCTGCGCCATTGCGAATTATCGCCGGCACACTGGCAAGGCTTTGCGTGTTGTTAATGGTAGTCGGCCTGCCGTACAGGCCGAAGTTCGCCGGAAACGGCGGTTTGAAGCGTGGCTTGCCCTGCTTGCCTTCCAAAGAATCCAGCAATGCCGTTTCCTCGCCGCAAATGTAAGCGCCGGCACCGACGAATGTGTACAGATCGACATCGATCCCGGACCCCTGAATATTCTTGCCCAGCAGGCCGGCAGCATAAGCCTCTTTGAGCGCCGCCTCGAAGCGCGGCACGGGCTCGTGAATGAACTCGCCGCGAATATAGTTGTAGCCAACCGTTGCGCCCATTGCATAGGCCGCGATTGCCATACCCTCGACCAGCGCGTGCGGGTTGTAGCGCAGAACTTCGCGATCGTGGCAGGTGCCCGGCTCACTCTCATCCGAATTGCAGACCAGGTATTTTTGCCCAGGTGCCGTGCGCGGCATGAAACTCCATTTCAGGCCGGTCGGAAAACCGGCGCCGCCACGACCACGCAGGCCCGAGGCCTTGACGACATTAATCACTTCTTCCTGGCTCATCTTGCCGGCGAGAATGTTCCGCCAGGCCTTGTAGCCGTCGAATTGCTGGTAGGTTTTCAATGTCCACGATTCATCCGCACCGAAGGTATTGAAGCAGACCAGGTTTTGCTCGTATGCCATCAGTCCAGCCCGTCCAGAATCTTGTCGACATCGTCTGTCGTCAGGTTTTCGTGATACACGTGATCGACCATCATCATCGGCGCACCGCAGCACGCCGCCAGGCACTCCTCTTCGCGCTTCAGGTAGATGCGACCATCCGCCGTACTTTCGCCGAGCTTGATGTCGAGTTTCTTCTCGACATGCTCGACGATCGCGTCAGCACCACGCAGCATGCAGGAAATGTTGGTGCAGATTGCGACGTTATGCCGGCCAACCGGCCTGGTCTGAAACATGGAATAAAACGTTGCGACCTCGTACACCTGGATGGTTGGTAACTCGAGGTATTCTGCAACCGCGTTCATCTGCTCGGCAGTCAGGTAACCGCCATTTTCGTGTTGCACAGCGTGCAATGCACTGATCAGGGCCGAGCGCTGCCGACCTTGCGGGAAACGCGCTTTCCAATGGTCTATTTCAGCGCGCACGTGCGCGGACAGCAGTTCGGATGCGCTCATCGATCCACCTCACCAAACACGATGTCCTGTGTACCAATCACCGCAACCACGTCCGCCAGCATGTGGCCCTCAACCATTTCCGACATCGCGGAGATGTGCACAAAACCCGGCGCGCGAATCTTCACGCGATAGGGTTTATTGGCGCCGTCTGAAACAAGGTAGATACCGAACTCGCCTTTCGGATGTTCGATCGCGGCATACGCCTCGCCTTCCGGTACGCAATAACCCTCGGTGAACAGTTTGAAATGATGGATCAACGACTCCATATCATCCTTCATTTCAATGCGCCGCGGCGCGACAATCTTATGATCGTCCAGCATTACCGGGCCTGGGTTTGAGCGCAACCAGTCGACGCATTGCTTGATGATCCGGTTCGCCTGGCGCATTTCTTCGACGCGCACCAGGTATCGATCATAACAATCGCCATTGGTACCGACCGGGATGTCGAAATCCATGCGGTCGTAAACTTCGTAGGGTTGTTTTTTGCGCAGGTCCCACTCCACGCCGGAACCGCGCAGCATCGGCCCCGAAAAGCCCAGCTGCATGGCGCGCTCGGGCGACACCACACCAATGTTGACGGTGCGCTGCTTCCAGATTCGGTTGTCGGTCAACAGAGTTTCATACTCGTCGACGCAGGCAGGAAATTTCGCCGTAAAGGCATCAATAAAATCGAGTACCGATCCCTCACGCACCGAATTCAGCTGATCCAGTTCCTTCTTGCTGCGAAACTTCGAGTCCTGGTACTTCGGCATGGAGTCCGGCAGGTCGCGATAGACCCCACCTGGCCGGTAGTAGGTCGCATGCATGCGGGTACCGGATACAGCCTCGTAGACGTCCATCAGGTCTTCGCGCTCGCGGAAGCAGTACAGGAACATGGTCATGGCACCGATATCGAGACCATGCGCACCAAGCCACATCAGGTGATTCAGGATACGCGTGATCTCATCAAACATGACGCGGATGTATTGAGCTCGCAACGGCGGCTGAATGCCGAGCAGTTTTTCGATGGCAAGTACATAACTGTGTTCATTGCAGGTCATGGATACGTAGTCGAGGCGATCCATGTAGCCGATGCTTTGGTTGAATGGCTTCGACTCGGCAAGTTTCTCGGTGCCACGATGCAACAATCCGACGTGTGGATCCGCCCTGCGAATAGTCTCGCCGTCGAGTTCCAGGACCAGCCGCAGCACGCCGTGTGCCGCAGGATGCTGCGGGCCGAAATTCATCGAGTAGTTATGAATCTCACTCATTTCCGGTGTCCCGCAATTGTTCGTCATAACGATTGTCATCGCGAATCACACGCGGCACGAGCGTCCTCGGCTCTATCGACACAGGCTGATACGCAACCCGTCCCTTTGCCGGGTCATAACTCACCTCGACATTGCCGGACAGGGGAAAATCCTTGCGGAACGGATGGCCGATAAAACCATAGTCGGTCAACACCCGGCGTAGATCCGGATGTCCCTCGAAAAGAATACCGAACATGTCGAACGCCTCGCGTTCGAACCAGTTCGCCGAATTCCAGATGTCAACCAGCGAACGAACTCGCGGCGGATTGTCGGTGCCGGTAAATACGCGCATGCGCAAACGCGTATTGTTGCGCAGCGATAACAGGTGATAGACGACCGCGAAACGACGCGCGTCGAATTCATCCGCTTCATCAAGAATCACCGGACGACGCTGTACACCGCGGCTGAAACCGCTACCAGTGGCCGATGAGGTGGTCCATTCGGACTCGCCATAGGCGAGATAGTCCACCCCGCAAACATCCATAAGCATTTCGAATCCGAATTCAGGTTCGTTGCGCAACGCCATCGCCACCGCAAGCAGGTCCTCTTTCCCCACTTCGATCGTCAGTTCACCACAGCTCGACGCGATGCGAGTCACCTGATCGCCAAAGCGCTCTTTTATCCGAGCATCCAAAGTCCCGTACTGGTCAGTCATTTCCGATTCTTATCTGGCTATTGTGCTCGTGCGGCGGATTTTGTTCTGCAGTTGAATCAGCCCGTAAATCAGCGCCTCTGCCGTTGGCGGACAGCCAGGCACGTAAACATCCACCGGTACGATTCGATCACAACCGCGAACTACGGAATAAGAGTAGTGGTAGTAACCGCCACCATTGGCGCATGACCCCATGGACACAACCCAACGCGGCTCGGGCATCTGGTCGTACACCTTGCGCAAGGCAGGTGCCATCTTGTTGGTCAGCGTGCCGGCAACAATCATGCAATCGGATTGTCGCGGACTGGGCCGGAAAATAATGCCAAATCGATCCAGGTCGTAACGCGAAGCACCGGCCTGCATCATCTCAACGGCACAGCAGGCGAGACCGAAAGTCATGGGCCAGAGTGAACCGGTGCGCGCCCAGTTCATCACGGCATCAACGCTTGTTACGACGAAGCCCTTTTCCTGCAGACTCGCACCCGCATCGGCTGCAGCAGGGTCTGCAATGGCCGCCTCAGCGCCAGTGACTAATCCCATTCAAGCGCCCCTTTCTTCCACTCATAGATGAATCCAACGACGAGAATCGCGAGAAACAAGGCCATTGCGACGATACCGAAACGGCCGACGGCATCCAGTGACACGGCCCAGGGGAACAGGAACGCAATCTCAAGATCAAAAATGATAAACAGGATCGCGACCAGGTAATAACGCACATCAAATTTGGTACGCGAATCATCAAAGGGTTCAAAACCACACTCATACGGCGACAGCTTCTCGTCATCCTTGCCGCCACGGCCAATGAGAAAGCCCAGCGCCAGCAGCAGAATGCCGATGCCGGAGGCAACGCCAAGGAAAACCAGGATCGGAAAGTAATTCTGTAACATTTCTGCCTGTCGTCGAGTCCGCTAGGGGCCGGTCTCGCGATTGAAATTGCCCTGCAAATCAGCGCGACATTGTAAAAGATATTGGTGCTCTGGGCGAGACTCGAACTCGCACGGCTTGCGCCACTGCCCCCTCAAGACAGCGTGTCTACCAATTCCACCACCAGAGCAAATTTTTTGGTCCGGCCAACAGTTCCTTATTCGCCTTCCAGTTCCGGCAATTCGCCCGCCTCGTTGACACCCTCTTCTGGCTCAAGTGCCGGCATTTCATCATCGGCAAAATCAGGCACCGATTCCACGGGGTCGGCCGGCGGCAGCACATTTTCGATCAGGCGCTCTTCCGGACCGGTCGCACGCTGGCTGCTCAGGTAAGCCAGCGTGAGGCTGCTGACAAAAAATGCTGTCGCCAGGATTGCCGTCGCCCGGGAAAAGAAACTGCCGGAGCCACGCGCACCGAACACGGTACCTGATGCGCCGGCGCCAAACCCGGCACCGGCATCGGCACCTTTGCCGCGCTGCATCAGGACCAGCAGGATAATTCCGAGAGCAATCAGGGTATGTGCAATCAGCACTGCTTTTTGAATTGTGTCCATTAAAACCTCAAAGACTGGCTGCCGCGTCGGCAATTGCCAGAAAATCACCCGCCTTTAACGAGGCGCCGCCGATCAGGCCGCCATCGATGTCCGGCATCGAGAACAGACCTGCGGCATTGTCGCCTTTCACACTGCCGCCGTACAGGATAAGTATTGCCTCGGCAATATCCGCATCGTGTGCTGCCAGCACTGAACGAATATGCCGGTGCACGTCCTGCGCCTGCTGCGGCGTCGCGGTCAGGCCAGTGCCAATCGCCCAAACGGGTTCATAGGCCACAATGGCGCGGGCAAATGCGGCGATGCCCACACGCTCCAGCACCGCATTCAGCTGCTGATCAACCACCTGCTCGGTCTGGCCGGCATTGCGCTCCGCCAGCGTTTCACCGACACAGAGTACCGGGCGCAAACCGCCGTCTATCGCCGCTGCGAACTTGGCCGCAACATCAGAACTGGACTCGCCGTACAGGCTCCGCCGTTCGGAATGGCCGACCAGCACATGCGAACAGCCGATATCCCGCAGCATGGCCACGGATACCTCGCCTGTGAACGCCCCGGCCGGGTGTTCCGAGACCGTTTGCGCACCGAGCTGTAACGGGCTGCCGGCGATCTGCCTGGCAACGTCCGCAAGGTAAGGAAATGGCGGGCAAACCAGCAATTTGACCCGGTCCGAGGTCGGCGCGCCGGCCAGAATGCCGGCCAACAGCTCGGAATTTCGGGCCGTGTCGCCGTTCATCTTCCAATTCCCGGCTACCAGGATGTCGCGCATAGACACAAGTACCGAACGCCAAAATGGCGCGCAGGATACCGGGGCAAACCCGGTAAATCAACGTGATTGATAGCCCGCGTCAGCGCGCCGCGACAGCCACGACCGCAGCCAGACGCTCCGCCAGGGCGACCACCTGTGCGTGATTCTCGCCCTCAACCATGACCCGGATCACTGGCTCCGTGCCGGAGGCCCGCAAAACGACCCGCCCGGACTTGGCCAGCTCATTCTCGGCGGCCACGACCGCTTCCTGAATAACGGCAGATGCGGCCGGGTCGAACTGTTTCCCGGTACGCACGTTCAGCATGACTTGCGGGTATTTCGACATGCCAGCCGCCAGCTCCGACAAGGTCCTGCCGGTTTCCTTCATAACAGCCAATATCTGCAAGGCACAGACCAGGCCATCGCCGGTTGTCGTCTGGTCAAGCACGATCATATGCCCGGACGTCTCACCGCCGATAACACCGCCTGTTTCGCGCAGCGTTTCAAGCACATAGCGGTCACCAACGGCAGCGCGGCGAAATTCGATGTCGACGCTGTTCAGTGCATGCTCGAGTCCGAGATTGCTCATCACCGTGCCAACGACCGGCCCGGTAAGCCTGCCACTCCGATGCAGCGCGGTGGCCAGGATGTAAAGCATCTGGTCACCATCGACCAGCTTGCCGAATTCATCGACCATGACCACCCGGTCGCCATCGCCATCGAGCGCGATGCCGACGTTGGCGCGGACGGCGGGCACGGTGAGCTGCAATAATTCGGTGTGCGTGGATCCACAGCCATCGTTGATATTGCGGCCATTTGGCGAACAGCCGATCGGGATTACGTCGGCGCCAAGCGCACTCAGTGTGCGGGGACCGACCTTATACCCGGCACCATTGGCTCCATCAAAGACGATCTTGAAATCCTTCAGCGTCTGGCCGGCGGGAAATGTCGATGCAGCGAATTCCTGGTAGCGAACACGTGCAGTATCGATGCGTTTTGCCTTGCCCAGCAATCCTGATTCACGCGTAATTGCCGGTTTCGCCAGGTGCGCTTCGATCTTGCGCTCGATATCGTCGCTCAGCTTGGCGCCACTTCGGTCAAAAAACTTGATGCCATTGTCTTCGTACAGATTGTGCGAGGCGCTGATAACCACACCGAGATCGGCCATAAATTGCTGGGTCAGCTGCGCAATGCCTGGCGTCGGCAACGGGCCGAGCAGCAATACATCGATACCGGCCGCAACGAACCCGGCTTCGAGTGCCGATTCGAACATATAGCCGGAGAGCCGCGTGTCTTTGCCGATCAGCACGGTGCCACCATCCGGAATGAGAACCTGCGCCGCTGCGCTCGCAAGCCGCATGGCGAAATCGGCTGTCATCGGCTCTGTACCGACCTTGCCCCGCACGCCATCGGTACCGAAATATTTCCTGCTCATTGCCCTTTGCCTGCCTTAGCCAAACATTCTGCGACACGTATCGCATCGACGGTTTCCTTGACGTCATGCGCCCGGATAATCTGGGCACCCTGCAACACCGCGAAAACAGCCGCTGCAATGCTGGCAGCCATGCGATCATCGACGTCCCGGCCCGAGATCGCGCCCAGCGTCGATTTTCGCGAGATACCAATCAACACCGGGCAGCCGATCCGCTGCAATTGTCGCAGATTTGCCAGCAACTCAACATTTTGTGCCGCGGTCTTGCCGAAGCCGAAGCCGGGATCGACAAGCAGCAGCTCCCTTCGCAAGCCGGCCGCAACGCATTCTGCCACGCGTTCTTCAAGGAACTGTGTGACCTCCGCCACAACGTCAACATAATGTGGCTTGATCTGCATGCTGCGCGGATCGCCCTGCATGTGCATCAGGCACACCGGTGCCTGCAAATCGACCGCCGTCGCCATTGCACCGTCGGCCTGCAATGCGCGCACATCGTTGATCAAGACCGCGCCTGCGGCAACGGCCGCGCGCATGACGCCCGGCTTGCTGCTATCGATTGAGATCGGGATCTCAGATTCGGCCCTGATCGCCTCGATAACCGGAATAACGCGGTCAAGCTCCCGCTGTTCGCTTACGACCGCAGCACCCGGTCGGGTCGACTCACCGCCGACGTCAAGAATCGCTGCGCCGTCTGCGATCATCTGCCGCGCCTGCCGCAGCGCGCGGTCCTTATTCGCGAATCGGCCACCGTCGGAAAAAGAATCAGGCGTGACATTGAGCACGCCCATGACGCTCGGGAAATTCAGGCCGAGCATGCGCGGCGTGGAGCTAGTGCTCGCTCGCAGGACCACCAATCGAACCGGAAGGCTCGCTCCGCGGCGACTTCGGTCCCGAACCGTCGACCGGTGGCGGCGCCTCGTCCCAGCCTTCGGGCGGGCTGGGCTGCTTGCCATCCATGATCTCGACAATCTGGGCGTGGTTGATCGTCTCGTATTTGATCAATGCTTTCGCCATGACGTGCAATTCTTCACGATGATTTTCGAGTATTTCCTTGGCGCGCTGGTAGTTGCGATCAATGATGGCGCGGACCTCGCCATCGATAGCGTTCGCCGTTTCGTCGGAAACATGCTTGTGCTGGGTGACCGAACGGCCGAGAAAAACCTCGCCGTCTTCCTCAGAGTAGGTCAACGGTCCGAGTCGATCCGACAATCCCCATTTCGTGACCATATTGCGTGCAATTTCCGTGGCACGCTCGATATCGTTCGAGGCACCCGTAGTAACCGCCTCCGCGCCGAATATCATCTCTTCGGCCAGGCGCCCGCCAAACAAGGTCGAAATCCGACTTTCGAGCAATTGTTTCGAGGTGCTGTAGCGATCCTCCTCGGGTAAATACATGGTCACGCCCAGTGCGCGACCGCGCGGAATAATGGTGACCTTGTATACCGGGTCGTGCTCCGGCACACGAAATCCGACGATCGCATGGCCGGCCTCGTGATAGGCCGTATTCAGCTTTTCCTGCTCACTCATAACCATGGAGCGCCGCTCGGCACCCATCATGATCTTGTCTTTCGCTTTTTCAAAATGCTCCATGCTGACGACGCGACGATTGCCCCGTGCTGCAAACAGTGCCGCCTCATTGACCAGATTTGCGAGGTCGGCGCCGGAGAAACCTGGCGTGCCACGTGCAATCAGGCTCGGCTGCACGTCCTCATCCAGCGGCACTTTTCGCATATGCACCTTGAGGATGAGCTCGCGCCCGCGAATATCGGGCAATGGCACCACAACCTGGCGATCAAATCTTCCCGGTCGCAACAAAGCGGGATCGAGTACATCGGGCCGGTTGGTCGCGGCGATAACAATCACGCCCTCGGTGCCCTCAAATCCGTCCATCTCGACCAGCATCTGGTTCAGGGTTTGCTCTCGCTCGTCGTGTCCACCACCGAGACCCGCACCGCGATGCCGGCCAACAGCATCGAGTTCGTCAATGAAAATAATGCACGGCGCTTGCTTTTTGGCCTGATCAAACATGTCCCGCACGCGTGACGCACCGACGCCGACAAACATTTCTACGAAGTCCGACCCGGAAATCGTAAAGAACGGCACTTTCGCCTCACCTGCAATCGCCCGCGCCAGCAGCGTCTTGCCGGTACCCGGCGAACCGACCATCAGAACTCCCTTCGGAATCTTGCCGCCAAGGCGTTGAAATTTGCTCGGGTCCTTGAGGAAATCGACGATCTCGGAGACTTCCTCTTTGGCCTCATCAATTCCAGCCACGTCGGCAAAGGTGACGTTGACCTGATCTTCGCCGAGCAGCCGCGCTTTGCTCTTGCCGAATGACATCGCGCCACGGCCACCGCCGCCGCCTTGCATCTGGCGCATAAAGTAGATCCAGACACCGATCAGCAAAAGGATCGGGAAGGAACTGAACAGCAGCTGGCCGATAATGCTTTGCGAGGGCGGCTCCACAGCGCTGAACTGCACGCCATTCTTGATCAGCATATCGACCAGCGGGCCGGTGTCGGTCTCCGGGTTGATCGTGTATTTGTCGAGCTGCCTGTTGGCACCAAAAGCTATGCGCGTATTCGATTCAGAGAACTCTACAACATCGACATTGCCGGATCTGACCTCGGCCAGGAAATCCGAATAGCTCACTGAGCGCGGCTGGCCACTGTTGCCGCCAGACAGTCCCTGTACTACCGACAGCAGTACGACAATGATTACGATAAAAACCAGGACATTTTTTGTCAGATCATTCACTTTCCGAATCCGAGGCGAATTGCGCCAGTAAAATTAAGGAGTTAGCTGCTTACTGCTGTTTAGACACTACACCAATTGATAGTTTCTCGCTACCAAGTACACCTCACGACTGCCAGATCTTGACGCCTTTGGTTTGCGCACCTTTACGCTGCCGAATGAGCTGCGAACATCCGCCAGAAAAGGGTCGAAACCCGCGCCCTGAAACAGTTTACAGACGAAGTCGCCACGATGCCGAAGCACCCGGCGTGCAAAGTCCAGCGCAAGCTCTGCCAGGTACATCGATCTGGGCTGGTCGACGGCCCTGGAACCACTGGAATTGGGGGCCAAATCGCTCATTACAAGGTCAATCCTTGCATCGCCGACGATTTGCAGAAGTTGCTCCAGGACGGCCTCGTCGGTGAAGTCTCCGCGGATGAAGTCGACACCCGGAAGGGCATCCATTGGCAACGTATCGATAGCTACGATGCGCGCCCGCCCATTGAGCTTGGTCGTGACATACTGGCTCCAGCTGCCGGGCGCTGCACCGAGGTCGACACAGCTCATGTCATGTCGCAGCAGGCGCTCAACATCGTCAATTTCCTGCAATTTGTATACGGCTCGCGAACGCCAGCCCTCGCGCCGTGCGCGCTGCACATACGGATCGCGCTCCTGCCGTTCCCGCCAACTTACACTCGATCCGCGCGGCTTGCTCATCGCGCCTCACCCAGTTCAAGCAGCAGGCACACATTCACACTGTTACAATTCGCGCCCATGGCGCTCTCAGAATCCCAGAAAAAATACCTGCGCGGCCTTGGCCACCACCTGAAGCCCGTCGTCATGATCGGCGAATCGGGTTTGACCGAGTCGGTATTGCAAGAGTTTGCGACCAGCATTGCGCACCACGAGTTGATCAAAGTCAGCGTCAGAGCTGGAGATCGGCAAGTACGATCCGAAATCATAGCGTCATTGTGTGCCAGCGGCGCGGCTGAATTGGTGCAAAGGATCGGCAATATCGCCCTTATGTACCGTGCCAACCTGAAAAAAAAGAAACGCATAGTACTGCCAGGATAGCCCGGCAAATCAGATGTAACGGACCCGAATTACCTCATACTGTTTGTCACCGCCAGGCGCCGACAACCTGATCTCGTCGCCTTCATATTTCCCAATCAGGGCACGCGCCATAGGTGACGTATAGGAAATAAGGCCCTGTTTCAGATCTGACTCATCTTCACCGACGATACGATAGACGATCTCTTTACCGCTCTCATCGTCAAGATCAAGCAAATCCACCGTTGCGCCAAATACAATCTTGCCCTTGCCATCGATTGCGGTCACATCGATAACCTGTAAGTTCGAGAGCTTGGCCTCAAGTTCCTTGATGCGACCTTCAATGAATCCCTGCTGTTCTTTCGCAGCATGATATTCAGCGTTTTCTTTCAGGTCGCCATGCGCCCGGGCTTCCGCGATCGCCTGGATAACAGACGGTCGATCAACTCCTTTCAGGCGTTTCAGTTCCTCCTGCAAAAGCTCATGGCCGCGCACTGTCATAGGCACCTTGTTCATGCTGCCACCTCCTTGTGCAGGTCCTGAAGTCGATTCACTTCGCCGTTATCGAGGTACTCCAGGGCCTTGCAGGTAGCAATTCCCGCAGCAATGGTCGTGTAGTAAGTTACGCCACGGCGCACGGCTTCGGATCGAATCGATTCGGACTCAACGATCGCCTGCTTGCCCTCGGTCGTATTCACGATGAGGTCGATTTCACGATTTTTTATCATGTCCACAATATGCGGCCTGCCCTCCCGAACCTTGTTGGCACGGCGACACGAGATCCCGGCGGCAGCAAGGTGCCGCGCGGTACCATGTGTTGCAACGATATCAAAGCCGCAGGCTTCGAGCAGTCGGGCGAGTTCAACCGCGCCGTCTTTGTCCCGGTCCCGCACGCTGAGCAGCGCATTACCCTGCCGCGGCAGATGCACCCCGGATGCGAGCTGCGCTTTGGCATAAGCCTCGCCGAAAGAACGGCCAACGCCCATCACCTCGCCGGTTGATTTCATCTCCGGGCCCAGGATCGGGTCCGCGCCAGGAAACTTGACGAACGGGAACACCGCTTCCTTGACCGAGTAGTAACCTGGATTGCGCTGATTCACGTAACCCTGCCTGGCCAGCGTTTCACCGACCATGACCTTAGCTGCGATCTTGGCAAGCGGAATACCAATCGCCTTTGACACGAACGGTATCGTGCGCGATGCACGCGGATTCACTTCCAACAGGTAAACCACATTGTTCTGAATGGCATACTGCACGTTCATCAGACCTACGACGTTCAGGGCCTTTGCGAGCTTGACGGACTGCGCCTTCAAGTCCTCCTGTAATTCATGCGAAAGACTGAACGGCGGCAAGGAACAGCCCGAATCGCCAGAATGCACGCCGGCCTGCTCAATGTGCTCCATAATGCCACCAATAAGTACATGCTCACCGTCGCTGATGCAATCGACATCGACTTCTATGGCCAGATCGAGAAACCGGTCAAGCAGAACCGGGCTGCTGTTCGAGACGTCGATTGCAGCATCCATGTAGTTGGCAAGATCATCCTGGTTGTGCACCACTTCCATGGCGCGTCCGCCCAGCACATAGGACGGCCGGACCACCAACGGAAACCCCACTTCAGGACTTAACACCAGTGCTTCGGCTTTGCTGCTGGCGGTGCGATTCGGCGGCTGCTTCAGGCCCAGGCTGTCCACGAGTTTCTGAAATCGCTTGCGATCTTCGGCCAGGTCAATGGAATCAGGCGTCGTACCAATAATCGGCGCCCCGGCAGCCTCCAGGTCGCGCGCCAGCTTCAACGGTGTCTGCCCGCCGTACTGGACGATCACACCTTTCGGCTTCTCCCTGCGAATCAGCTCCATTACATCTTCAAACGTCAGCGACTCGAAGTACAAACGATCCGAGGTGTCATAGTCGGTCGACACTGTCTCCGGATTGCAGTTAACCATGATGGTTTCGTAGCCGGATTCCTTGAGGGCGAGGGCCGCGTGCACGCAGCAGTAATCAAACTCAATGCCCTGCCCGATACGATTCGGACCGCCA
>Ga0224505_10001209_pt1 | contig 16636 bp, 14 predicted proteins | sample SF_Jan12_sed_USG_FD_169102 | JGI IMG/M metagenome (GOLD analysis project Ga0224505, IMG submission 169102) | Sediment microbial communities from San Francisco Bay, California, United States - SF_Jan12_sed_USGS_4_1 | ecosystem: Environmental > Aquatic > Marine > Sediment | place: USA: California... | reverse complement strand
GCTGCGTTTGCAAGCAGATCTGGAATATCGTTTCGCTCACCCAAAAACCGGAACTGACGCTCGATCTCAAGGTTCCTTGCGATCGCCTCCAATTCCTCTCGCAATGGCCCTGCTCCGGCATGGCACACATTAAGCTTAACGCCCTTCTTGGCAAGATACCCAATGGCTCGGAGAAGACGATCCCAACGTTTTCGTTTGTTCAGACTTCCCACTGCTAGGATATATCCTTGTTCGGGAAGAGGACGAGCAGAAAATCGATCCAGATCGATTCCGTTGGTGACAACATAGATACGGCAAGGCTTAAAGATCGTAGTAGAGTGCGTTGCCTCCTGCTCCGCATTGAAGCTATTAAAAATCTGCCCCGACGGCCATCGACCACAGAGCCGCCCAAGTACCTTCCCCGCAGCCCGCCGATCTAGGACGAAGTCGTTTCGTACCGACCCGATTGGTATAGCTCTCGCACCTCGAGCTACCCACCAGGCAGCGATGTTCGTATAGAAAGTATATGAGTGAATCACCTCCGGCCGAAGCTCAGTTACCAGATTACACAGCGCCCTCAACTTAGCCAACCGTGTCAGTTTCTCTCCCAGTCGTATCACCGGAACATTAAGCCATTGAAGCTCTCGAGCGTAATGGTCATCAGGGGAATTGCTCCATACGGCTACAACAGGCTTATACCGCCGCCGATCCATGGATCCTATTAGGTAGAAGAGCTGTCGCTCCAATCCACCTAAGCCTAATTGACCTACTAGATAAAAGAGGCGGCATTCCATCTATCTATGCACACCTATGCATACCAACCGAACATGATGAGACCAGAGTTCTTCTTTGAACTCTCTCTAAGGATTCTCTTGGCACAACCCTCTCTGCTGCCACGTTTCTCCTTGGTCATCGCCAAGTCAATGGAGCTGTTGGATTCCACCCCTTGAAACTCAATGCCACCAACGATACACAATTTATTCCACGTACTCCAGGGAGAAGGCACTAGCTTCTCTTATGTCCTAGGATAAGAACGACAGGTGGGAATGAATGCTTTCGGACCGTAACGTCGTCAAAGACTCCGGAAACGACTCCTATTTCTTCCGGCGTGAAATAACTCGCTTTCGTATAGTCCCATTTCCTGTGCCGGAACGTGCGTAGGACATGCAAAAACCATGGCCCCTTCGCATTCTCCAAGAACACAATCTTCCCACCAGGTTTAAGCTTTGCATTGACCTCCTCAAGAAAGTGTCCCAAACCCGGGACTACGACCAGTACACTTTTTGAGAACACGACGTCAAAGGAATTGTCTTTAAAAATAGACAGATTCTCCCCACCTTGTATAAAGGCAACACGGTCCGTTACCTTCCATTTTGTTGCTTCATCCTGCGCCACAGATAATGACGCTTTGTTCAGGTCCACACCTATGACCTTCCCGCCTAATAGAGCAAACAAGCATGTCATTCTTCCGTAACGCGAGCCAATTTCAAGCACGTGCTGGCCTTGCAAGTTGGTCCCTAAAAAATGTTCGAGCGCATAAGCCATGAGGCGCCGCCAGGCCCCTGCACCCCATTCCATGAAATAATCGAGATGCATAAGAGGATGTTTTGCAATCTCCTCTGCTGAGACTGTCGATACCGCTGTTTTCATAAGATACTAGTCTTTCTGATGCATGCTTAATGAAGGGGAATGCTAGATTATCGAGGAATGGTTACTCCCTAAGGTTAGCCGAAACACGCTATCATAACAATCCCACGAACGGCAGGTTCTGCTTGATAAATCTCCTAAGCTCTCTGACTATCAGATAAAAGAGTGTCAGTCTGCCTCTTTGAACTGAGTTACTGCAACCCTTAAAAGTCGAAAAACTGAATCTAGCTCAGCTCTCGTATCGCTTCATCACTCTTTGTTATTTGATAAAGATCGACCTGAGTCCTGCATACCCTGCACTGAAACAGTTCCCCATCTTTGAAGACCGCCCGCTTGATAGGCACTCGCAACCAAACCAAATACTACGACTGTCCATGGTGACATGAACACAACGTCAAGCATCATGATCTCGAACAACGCGTACGCAACCAACGGAGGGAGAAGTGCAGCTTCTCCCACATGGACTCTCCGCATAATCTGAAAAGCTCCGCCTATCACCCTAATTAAATAACCCAAATAGCAGATTAGGGGACCGATTCCCCCACCTAGCGCAATATGAAGAAGCCCGTTGTGTGGGTTGAAATACCGATTCCCTCTTTGTGAGTACATTGCAATCTCGCCCAAGCCGACACCTATCCATGGAGAATCAATTACCCGTTCCAGGCCCCGAGAAAATAGCGTTTCTCTACCTGTCTTTTCTGCCCCACGGGCAAGGTAGTAGCCAATCTCAGTATCAAATATCCCAGAGACATAGATCAGACCGATCAGAAGAACGAATGACAACAGTGGGACAAAGCTTCGCTTCAATGATGAACGAAATCCAATGACACATGCTACCGCAATTGCCAGCACTGGTGCCCGACTGACAGTAAGTGCAACAATGTACAAGCAGCCTACTGCCACAATCCATGAGATAACTCTTAGGATAGGCTTCTGACATTGGAACCCCCAAAACAAGAAATACACAGTGCAAAAACCAAACCACATTCCCAGAGCATTCCCATTCGAGATCCCAGTTCCGACAGCCTTAGCCCGTGCAATCCCGCCGGCATCCGACATTGATATGTAGGGCACACATGCGAATCCTATTGCCAAACCGACTAGTGCAAAACGCTGTAAGAACCCTGGACGTAGTGACAGCGTCTGGACAATAATCAGAAGGGCCAGCCATCCGACAATGAAGATCCCTTCACCCAACGCGCGTTGACTTTCCTGGTGGAAAACCAACTGTATTGCTATCAGGAGAATTCCGGTGCTCAGGGCCAGTGCAACCGGCCTATATACCCATAAACCTTGGCGACTAACACTCAGAAAGCAGCTTGCTGCCACAATCACCCATAGTGCCCCTCCTACTGCAGGAATGACGATCCCCCATGCAGAACCAAGCATCGTGTAAAAGAGGCTCAGATACCAAGCGTACTCCAAGAAGGCCGGAGGGTAGGAGCCTCGGTCGTTACCTCCAGGCTTAACAGGAGCTACGTCGATACTCGGTAAATAATGCATCGCTGCCATTATACTGTCCCATCAGAACGTCGCTTGTTGGATTGCATCCAGTCTCACCTCAGCTGGCATGAAACCGATACGGATGCAACAGCCTTTTCAAATGCCCGAACCGCGGCACTCGAGCCATAGAGTTCTTCGACATGACGCTGGGCACTCATCCCCATCTCTTGACGACGCTCAGGTGACGTCATTAACGCACGTATGGCGTCAACCGCTTGATCAACCGTGTCGACCACCTCTCCAAGCTCGCCATCACGAATCCTGTGATCTGGATCGATCTTTATACTGACCACCGGTGTCCCAGCAGCCCAGGCCTCCAAAAAGACGCTGGGGAATCCCTCTCCATCCGATGTTGAGAGAAGCAGGCTGGCATTACCGATGATCTTGAGACTCTCCTCTGGTGCAACATGGCCACGATACTCCACGTTTGGAAGGGATCGTAATTGCGCAAGGATGCTCTCAATGTCTTTAGCATCCCACAAATACAAGGTGGGCGCACCACATACGGCAAAGTGAATTGACGGGAGCCGACGAGCGACCTCGATCAAAAGATCCGGACGCTTGATCGGCCTGATGACCGCTACCCAGGCGACAGTCCCATTTCGCTCCGAATGAGGTCTAACAGCTCGAGGGGGCGATACAATGCCCGGAAGAAGGTAGGCTCTCCTCTTCCAGCGGAGAGGTAAATAGTCTCGCTGACCCAAATGTTGAAGAAAAATGATATCGGAACGCTGAAGTCCCCACATATAGAAAGGCCACCAATTTTTTCTGCGCTTCAACGCTATTCGCGGCTGCACGTCCAGATCGTGCATCGTGGAAAATGCTGTCCGAACCCCCAACCATCGAGCAATCTCGGCAGCCGGACCCCACATAGGGTCGGCACACTGCCAGAAACACCAGTCCGGCCGTTCAATTTTCAGGAATCTGTACCAAGTCACCAGCGTTTGCTTATCGCAGCTGATACCGAGGAATCTCACCCCATCAATGACCCTCTCCTCACCATCCCGCAGGAAAGATGGCACCCCAACTGTCACTGACCATCCCGCATTCGCCAACGCACGCATCAGATGCCACCCGTACCGCTCTGCCCCACCGCACACGGAGGGATCTCCACTCGCGTAGCCATATACGGAATTGTTCAGATAGACAATTTTCACTTCATAACCTCCGAGCGCCAACATGTTGGCAAGACAGACTCACCCACAGTCGATGCCTTTTCGGGCAGTGACCCGTTTAAGGCAGTAATCAGGTCTGAAATTTGTCGATTGGACGAGTAGTCTTCACAGGCAGCACGATTCGGAATGATCTGCTCAAGGGTTCCACTCGACCACGCTTCTAGAATCCTTTTAAGCACCCCCACTACTTCAGCAGGGCTATCGGCATCGGCAATCAATGGGCTACCGACTTGGCTGAGAATACGGCGTGTTTCGTCACGCGGCACGATGCCGATGACCGGCCTTCCCGCTTGCAGATAGCCGAACAGTTTCGCCCCAGCAACCAAGTCGTGCGCCGTTCTTCCCGGCATTCTGCCTAATACCAGAAGCGCATGTGCCTCCCGTTGGAGGCGACGAACCTCCGCGCTTGGGATAGGAGGCCTGATCTCAAACAACTCGTGTAGGCCCAACTCCGCCGCTCGCTCCGCTAACGGTCGAAGCCCTTCCCCGACAAACAACATTCGCAACCGAGCAGCCAGAGAAGGATCTTGGCATCTCAGTTGATTAAGGCCCTCAAGGAGCGTGTCGTATCTATAGGTGCTCAGTGTACCCGCATACAAAACTGTACAACGATCTCCTGGTGCATGAGCAAAAGGCTCGACTTCCCCTTCGAACCCATTTGGGATGATATGAATCTTCTCTCTCTCCAGTACTCCAGGAAAGGCCTGCAGATATGATTGCGCAACCGACTCAAACATGAATACGACAGACTGCGCCTGCTTGAACATTCGACACATATTTCGATTGTCAACTTTTCTGGCCCAAGCCGGACGCCTGATTTCATGTGGGTAATATTCCAATCCCCAGGGATCCCGAAAGTCCAACACGTACGGAATCCCTGTTGCCACTGCGGTCTGATACGCAACCAAACCAGATGATAACGGCCCGATCGTTGCCCATAACACACTCGAACGAGTTCTTTGACACAAGTCGATGCCTGCCCGAACCGCAGGCCTTATCCAGGGCATGGCCATATCGGGACGATACACCCAAGTTTCTGCGAGTCTGACCCACTCCCGTAATCTTGAGCGCAGCGGTGAATGATATACTGCAACAGCCTGCCGCGCTTCTTCTGTAGACAAGCCCGAGAGCACTTTTGCAGTTTGCGTCCCACGCCTACTCTGAAATGCTCGCCAGGGATCCCACCCCTTCACACGAACAACCTGAGTCGCCAGCGGAAGCTGTTCTAAGAGCGCCGAATCCCGTCGTTCATATCGATATGGTTCACACGAGATTACCCGAGCCTGCCACCCCTTCTCTACCAACCCTTTGAGAAAACGCAACGGGCGATAGACTGCGGCGTTTCCTTCGGGCGGGAAATAATAGGCAATCATGACGATTGACTTAGGATCCATGGCTATTTGTGCCCCTGTGCGATGACGCCCATCTCAAGCGTGAACGGAATCCTGACAACGCTTACTTTCATCGCTCACTCTGCACAGTCTCGATCTGAAAGCTATAGACACTTCCTAAATAGGAGATATGGTTAAACATCCGGCACATAGCAAGAAGCACGAACAACTCCTACGAGCACTCCAATGACAAATCCCATTTCTTCCCTAGTTCAAGATCCCACCACTCTGGCGTCAATTTCATGTTCCCTGCCGTAGGGGTAAAGGTCAATTCCCCGAAATAAATGCGCCCATCGACGTTATAGAGATCCACTCGAACGAAACCAAACCCAACGGACAGCTGCACCGCGAGGGCAATCATCTCATCGAGATGATCTGGTCTGGGCCTGTCTGGCCTAGACTTCCCCTGGGAATACGACAGATCCAATGCATTCCAAGAGGTGTCATAAAATGAATGACTATCCCGAGCAAAATTAATCACCTGTATCAGCACAGGCACTCCGTTAAAACACCAAATCTTATAGTCAAGAGGCAAGTTCCCATGACGATTTCGCAGACACTCTTCTATCATGATCTTCGGGTGAATATGTAAATACTGGCCTTCCCGTGATGTCCAGTAAAAATTGGTGCTCAGCCACTTCCTGCCAGTTGCAATAATCGCATCATGGTCGGCCGGCTCCTTAGCCACGATCACCTGTCGGCTCGCATGATTCGTTTTAACCACATACTCAATCGGCAATTCAGTGAAAGGAATCAAGGTGGGGTCTTCGCCATGCCAGAAAAGCCTCGGCAGATACTCCGTTCCAACCTTTCCTGCCACATACTCTCTCGCCGAAAGCTTGTCGGCCAGCTGCACGAAAATGCGAGGCGCCACTCGATTCCAAACAAGCATCCTCCAGTAGAGCTTTTCCGTGAAGGTTTGTGGATTCGCCACGTTGAGAGGCTTCCCATGTACCCGAAGATATCGTTGTCTTAAAATAGCCTCACCATCGGATCGACGCATCAGCTGCTGCTTTACACTTCGCAGTCTATTGAAGATACCGTAAACCCAGGTCCCGCGTAGGCTGTCTCGAAAGAGAGAGTCCCGCGTTGGTTTGAAAGAATGTTCCATTTGAATGGCCTCTTCCACCGTTCTCGCTAATCGGCTACCAACCCCTTCCATCACACGCAGACATGGCGAAGAAGGCACACTGCCATCCAATATCCTATGCAGTCATTATTAGCTGAAGCAGACACCATAACTGCTCTCGAAACTCTTCCCATCCAATCTATCTTCAGTCTTCACTTCGTCTCATCCTCAACCGACCGAGACAACTTACCTGAAACTCTTTTAAAGGTATTGAGCGGATTCAACACCACATCAAACACCTCAAGCAGCGCAGCCTTGATTATCCTTGCCATGCTCATCGAATAGCCGATTCTATGCAGAGCAGCACGTTGATACTCCCAAAACTCTCTCTCCTTACCTCGCAGTACGCTAGCTCCTAAGAATGCGTAATACTCATCTCGTCGGGTCGCAAACACAGCTGCAAATTCTTTTTCACTCAGATACTCCCGGCCATACTTCGCCACATGTTCGAATCTCCCGAAGGAAGTGAACCCATAACGACTGCCACGACTGCTCTCCGAGTGAGGATGTGAACGTTCGAATGTCAGCATCTGATGCACGAAACCAAAATCACGATTCCGGAGAATGCCAAGACAAGCCTCCATATCACAATGCGGATTTTCCACATTGTAGAAATGTGGGCGTTTCCTCACCTCATCGGCATGAATCAGCATGGCCGATGGTGATCCGAAAACAGACGGCAACCCCAGAAGAGTGGCGCGGCAGATTTCACGACCAGGAATCACACGACTTGCATAGGGCAATGCCTGCACCACGATGCGGGTATTTTTCAGTCGGTAGGAGCTGACAATTGCGACTGTGGGATGTGCTTCCGCCAACGCCACCATTTCCATGAGACATTCCGGGAACATCCAGTCATCCGCGTGAATAACCTTGCAATACTTACTGTCCGCCGAGATCTGTTTAAAAGCAATATTTCCATTATCGTCGCATCCGACAAATTCCGTATTGTTATGGATTCGAATCCGCTTATCCCTTCGGGCATAGTTCTCGGCAATCTCAAGGGTGCGATCACGGCTACAATTGTTGACGATACAATATTCCCAATTTTGATAACTTTGACGCAGCACGCTCTCAATGCACTCCGCCAAATACTGTTCGCCGTTGTAAACCGGGGTCAGTACGCTCACAAGCGGTTGTGATTCGAAATTCATACGCACATCCGGGGGTGATTACCAAATCGTCGAGATCACAAGATGGAATTGGGAACAAGGAGACCGAGACCTTTTGGTCTCTCGTGTATCTAGCCACTATCTCGCTTCAGGTTCAGCACTTATGTAGTTCAGCCTGAACATCCTCAAGGTTTGATAGGGTTGTCCATTCCAGGAGGGGTCTGACCACACCTCGAAGTTTACCGGCAAAGTCACCACGCGCCGAGTCCCCCTCGCAAGTATCAATGACGGTGAAGGCCACAACCTGGCGCTCATAGAATTGCATCACCAGAGGGTCTAAAGTCTCTAGAGCCACACTCACGAACATGGTCCCCTCCGCAAGGAAGTTGCCAGGAATCCAGGCCGTGCTCCGGTAACGGCCAGGCGGTCTTACGCGCCCTCGCCATTCAGGATCATGCTCGGGAGTATCAAGAAGACATACTCCTTCCTCGTTCCACAGCATGATGGAAGGCATGAGTTTGTAGCCTGTCTTGAGCACGTCATATTCCATCTCGAGACCCACCGGCTTTCGGATGTCAAACTTCTCCGCCGATTGACCGTCTTTGGTACGAACCCGCACAGCTCGTAGCATAGCCACCTCACCTCTGGGAGCTTTGAGCGGATCCAGCCACTCACGTGAGGACATGGTACCGAGCTCAGAATGCAGATACGCGTTGACAACCTCGTGAGACCGTCCATCACGACACAATTTTCCTTCTTCCAGCAAGATTCCGCGCTCACATAACCGTGTCACTGCAGGCATATTATGACTGACAAAGAAGATGGTCCGTCCTTCCTTCGCCACCCCTTCCATTTTGCCCAGACACTTCTTCTGAAAAGCAGCATCGCCGACTGCCAACACCTCGTCGACGATCAGAATCTCTGATTCTAAATGAGCCGCCACGGCGAACCCCAATCTCATGGCCATTCCACTGGAATACCGTTTGACCGGCGTATCGATAAACTGCTCTATTTCGGCAAACGCCACGATTTCATCAAATTTCCTGGTAATCTCAGCCCGTTTCATTCCAAGAATGGTTCCGTTTAAGTAGACATTTTCACGTCCAGTCAACTCACTGTGAAACCCTGTCCCTACCTCCAACAGTGCAGACACGCGACCATCAAGTTCTATCCGACCATCCGTTGGTTCTGTAATACGTGAGAGCAGTTTCAGCAACGTACTTTTCCCTGCACCATTCCGACCAATAATACCGACCGTCTCACCCTGTTTTACCTCGAATGATATGTTCTGCAACGCCCAAAAGACATCAGAAATACTAGCTGACTCTGAGTGTTCCGTAGATTTAGAACCTATTCTGCTACGGCCATTTCGCCCCAACAATGATTTGAGGCCTGCCATTAGATGATCCCGCAAGGTGCCATGACCTTTCTGTCTGGCCCCTAATCTATATCGTTTTGAGAGTCCATCGACCCGGACAGCAATATCACTCATTTTCATCACTTCTAGTGATTTCTAGTGATTATGTACCAGCTAATCGCATGGCACATGGGGAAAATACATTTAGAGAAACGACCAGGAGCCAGGCATTGGCTTCTGGGACTCTTACTCAGATAATGTCGGCAAACTGTCGCTCCATCTTCCTGAAATAGACTAAGCCTGATATCACCACGAGCAAGAGCACGATCACACTTTCCGCCATCACGACAGGATCGGGAGCCGTCCGTCCCAGCAAGGCCCAGCGAAAACCCTCAATAACTCCCGCCATCGGATTAAGGCCATAGAGCCATCTCCACTGCTCCGGCACCAGACTGACCGGGTACACAATCGGTGAGAGATACATCCATATCTGAATGACAAAGGGAATCGCGTGACCAACGTCCCGATACTTGGCATTCATCGCAGAAGTAAATAAGCTGAGGCCTAGAGCGGTGAGCATAGCAAGCAGTATGAAGGCCGGGAGTGTCATCACTTTCCAGCTGAGCGGAATGCCTGCATAGAGCAGCAGTCCAAACAACAAGATCATGGATAAGGCAAAGTCAATCAGTGGCGAGACGACCATGGCAAGGGGAAGCCATAATCGCGGAAAGTAAATCTTGCTGACTATCTTTGCATTGACAACAACGCTTTCGCCCGCACGAGTCACTGCTTGAGAGAAATAGGTCCATGGAAGCAACGCCGTGAGCGAAAAGACCGGATACCAAATTCCATCGGAAGGCACCTTGGCTAACATTCCGAATATCGCCGTAAAAATCAGCATGGTGATTAACGGCTGCAAAATGACCCAGGCCACACCGATTGCCGTTTGCTTGTAACGGACTGTGACGTCTCGCCAGATGAGGATGTACCCCAACTCGCGGTACTCCCAAAGCGCAGACCAATCGATATCCAATGGCCCGCTTCGCTTTTCTATGATCAACTTCCGCCTGGGAAGGCTTAATCCGACTTCCACTTGGACATTGCTCTCCATGCTTAATCGTACTTGCTACTTCCATTCAGCATTCAGAAAAAACCCAACCACATGGCGGGAGATTTGGTATTGAATAGCAGCGTCACCCTTGACATGGCTAAAGGCATACGAGATCTCTGCAGAGATATCTCGAGTCAACTTATAGTCAAGACGCGTCGACCCGGTAAAGTTCTGAAACGTCGAATCGGAGGGTCGCCTCGGGTCGAAAAATTCGCTGTAACCAAATGCAGCATCTCCATCAAACGTGAGTCGTTCATAGATTCGGTGACTGACCCCTGCCTGTGCAAGATTAGCTAGCACCGCGCCCCCCTGGAGGAATACCGATGGTCTGGCTTCACGCAAAAGGGTCGCCCGAAGTACCGTGTCTCGCTCAACATCGGTACTGACGGTCAGGCTTCCAGTTACGAACCTCCCACCGCCTGGCTCAATAAAGGTTACTCCAACCTCCACACCGAGCTCCCACTCCTGGAATTTCTTTTCGTAGTTCCCCGCCAGAGTGATCAGGTTGGTACTAAATGACCTGCCACCATTGGATCGAGACTGTAGTATGAAACTCTGTCGATATATGGCCGCGATGCTGTCATTTTTTGAAAGCTGATATCGAGGCCCTGCGAACCACTTATTCGTGGTGGTATTAAAGAACCTGACACCAGCAGTGTCACCTCCGTAAATTCTACCAAACTTTCGAATTCCGAACGTATAGCCTCCCTCCAATGCAAGATCCCTTGATACGGGATATGAGCCAATTACAGAGGTTGTGTTTGTGAACGTATTGGATCGAAATGCCTGAATGCCGGTAAAAAACGTATCATCTTGGGCGATGGACTGCCTTACCCCTGTCAGAAAACCAGGCGATTGCGGCGTGTATCTAAAGTTTTCAATCACGCGCAACTTGGCTCCTCTCACATACTGATCGACCCATCGATCCAACCCGATGGCGCCGTTCACCGTTGCATTGAAATAATTCAAACCCGTGTTTTCCACATACGCATTAAAATCTCCTCCAACCTTGATCTTGGCCTCGACATCCCGGGTGTCATGCAACACTTGCACCGCGCCACCGACAGTTGTCACGAAGTCATCCAACCGTGTGCCTGTAGGCAGGAAACTTTTCGGACGTCCCCATACATTGGTGTCGTAGTAGCCAGACACATGCGCGGAAGGAATCACGGTGGTTTGTGCATGTCCAGCATTTGCTTTGAATACTCCGGAGACAAGCATCGCGATGACTACAAGCCTGAACAAGCAGCTACTTCCGACATGGTTACGATAGAAAAATAAACTCACCAGCTTTCCTTTCAGGAGTAGTTGTAGACTTGCAAGAAACTAGGTGGCAGATCTGACCGGATAACCCTCTGCACAAATCACAGGGAGCACGGAAGTGCTGTATTCTCCGCACTCCACTCAACAATGTCAGGGTACAACCAATGTATCACCAGACGCCAACACTATGTTACCTGGCTCACCACGACCACTCACGAGATCATCGTAACGGAGTGGGATATGGATCTCTTGTCGTTTATGGCCTGGACTCTCAATCACTCGCACAACCTGCAGCCTATTCTTACTAGCATAATTTGTAAACCCTCCGGCCATAGAAATGGCCTGGAGCACTGTCACATACGACTTCAGTTGGTACTTACCTGGCTTTGCGACCTCACCTAATACAAAAACCGAATAACTATTGAGTTCCTTCACGTTGACAGAGACTGAGGGGTTCTGGATATACCCTTTTAACCGTTCAGTAATCTGGGCCGCGAGCGCGTCCGCCGTAAGCCCCGCAGCTTGAACATCTCCGATAATAGGCATTGAGACGTAGCCATCAGGCCGTATCAGTGTAATGCGTGATAAGTCAGGATTCTTCCATACATTGATCTCAATCTGGTCTTCAGAACCCAAGAGAAACTCTGTCGGCACATCGGATGCCTTGTATTCCCTTGATGTAACTGGCCCGAGACAACCAGCTTGCGCCACTATCGAACACAGCACAAGCCCGATTGACAATGCTCGTAGTAGAGGGAAATAGGATCTGAATATCCTTGCCCATCGCTCGTAAAAGTCCACTGCAGCCATCCTTTCTGGTAGTCCTTATCGGCCAGGGAACACCACCATCGACTCACTGGGAACAACAAGGGTATCACCAGGTTTCAGCTCAAAGTTGTCGCTGATCCCACTACGAAGCACAATATCATCATAACTCGCAGTAAATCGCTTCATGCCAGGAGCCGTCTCAGTAAACCGAAAAATGACGATCTGATTTCTAGCCGCAGTTTCCTTAAACCCTCCTGCCATCGTGATTCCCTGTAAGAGCGTCGTCTTGCTCTTGAGTGGGTATTTCCCAGGATGGGCAACCTCACCGAGGAGAAAAATGCTAGAGCTATTGACTTCCTTCAATGTCACAGCGACAACTGGGTTTTGAACGTACTCCTTCAGTTTGCTCGTCATTTCCTCAGCTAATTTGGTAGGGGTTTTTCCCACAGCCACGACATCACGAATGATTGGCATTGAAATCCGCCCATCCGGGCGCACCTGCACCTGTCTTGACAAATCGACATTCCGCCATACGGTAATATCCAATACATCTTCAGCACCGATGACATATTCTGTCCCGACCGCATTTGATAGCTTATCTGTCATCACCTGGCTCGTTGCTTTCTCAGTCTGCCCTGTGGCTCCAGGCAATAGCGGAACATCTGTCGGCATCTTCCCGGCATCGGGCTTGACCGAACCTGATTCGCTAAAAGCGGTGCCCGAGGTTAGCGCCAAGGCCACCACCATAATCAGATACCGTAAGGCATGTTTCATAACCCTGGCCCTCCTTGAATCAGGCGCACTACACATATCGACGAAACACGGGTTTTACTGGACGACCAACAAGATACTTATCAAGTCCCTCATCCAGCGCTTTTCGGTAGACCGCTAGCACCTCATGAATGACCTCAATCGTTCTATCAATATCGGCATCCGAGTGACTACTACTCACAACGAACGAGGGGGCAAGAACCCCTCTCTTGATCGTTTCCTGGAGAAAAAGCGTTCTGAAAGCTTGAGAAGAATTCTTCTCGCCATCTAGAGTTGCATAAACCTGACAGCAGGGCTTTCCCAACACCTTGAAGTGTTCCTGCAGGTAATGTTCGCCAATTGACTTCTGGACTCCTCTTTCCAACCTCTCGCCCGCCTGCCACATCCTTTCAATCACAGGTTCCCGTTTATAAATCCGAATGACCTCTGCAGCAGCTGCTAGACTATGTGCTTCAGCGCCGTGTGTCAGCGATAGCAAAAACACACGCTCATGTTCGTGATCCAACCCTCCAAGTCTCATGATCTCCCTCTTCCCGACAAGTGCGGAAACCGAGAAACCATTGGCTAACGCTTTTCCAAATGTCGACAAGTCAGGGATGATCTGGTGATATCGCTGGCCACCGCCACGGTGCCATCGAAATCCGCAAATCATTTCATCGAGAATGAAGACTGAACCATTCTCTCTACAAAGCTCCTGTACCTTCCGAAGAAAGTCATTAGCTGGCGCCGTCTCTTTTTCCGGCTCCATAATAAGACAAGCAATTCGGCCGGGATACTGCTGAAACAGCGCCTGAACACTTTCTATAGAGTTATATGTGAACTTGACCGTTAGTTCTTGAACCGCCTTCGGAATACCGGCGGAGATTGGGGTAGATCCAATAAACCAATCATCCCCTGAAAAAAACGGATGGTCCGCACACACCGCGACCAAGTCTCGTCCCGTGTATGCCCGAGAAAGACGTATGGCGGCACTTGTGACGTCCGAGCCGTTTTTCCCGAACTTGACCATCTCAGCTCCTTCTATGAGACTGAGCATTTCTTCTGCACATTCAACCTCAATCGGCGAAGGTCTTGTAAAGCCACTGCCTTCCAGCATGTGTTTGCGGGCCACGCTGAGGATGCGCTCATCTGCATACCCCAACGTCACAGACCGAAGCCCCATGTTGTACTCGATAAACTCATTACCATCGACGTCCCAGACATGACATCCACGCCCTTTGATGAGAAACCCTGGAGACTGCTCAGGGTACTGATCATCACCTCTCGCATAGGTATGGCACCCGCCTGGAATAAGGGCATGAGCCCGTCCCTGCAATGCCTTCGACTTAGCAAAATTCATAGCGTGACTTCTACAATACTATTGGACTATTGCCTTCAACCACACCGCCGTACTGCACAGAGCCCACCACCGCGGTTTCTATGCGGACCAATTGACTAAGTTTCCAATCATCCTGCGCTCGCCCCAGCCTATTACTCGATACCTATACTCTTATTCAGGAAATAACGGGGTCCACACCCTACACAATTAGGCACATTCAACACAGTCGCTTTCAGCTTTGAGCAACTAGCGGACACCTCGACATTGCAACGAGATCGATCATGTCTATCACCTCAGTCCCCGTTGCCAGGGAAAGCACCCATTCGGCACCAGTAATTTGGCCATTCAATAACATACTCAGCTTATCAAACCATTGGATCGAACCAAATAATAAATCAAATGTTCCGAAAACTAAGGCTACGATCTTGCCCAACATGAACAAGTATGTTGAATCCGACCTATCGCGTCAGGCTCGTGCAATACGACATCAGCGATCCTGCTTCTCCTCAACTGCGTAGACAAGCTTTCCCTCCCCGACCGTTTCATCATCGTAGAGCGCAACAAGGTCATCAGGGATATGAGCCAAATCAGTCGCCCGCAGATAGTCTCTCATGGTGGTCCCGGTACACTCTTCATCTACCCGAGGAGCACCTTTCCTTCGTGCCACATCATCAAGGTTCACCACTCGAAAATCGATACTAAACCGTGTCTTTCCTGAAGTATTAGGAACACTCGAGTGCATCTGTGCTGCCGAAAACAAAACGATGCCTCCAGCCGGTACGATCAACCGAACCTGCGGCTCCAGCGTAAGAGGTTCTGTCGGCTTCGGTAGCGGTCGAGGATCCTCTTTCAGGAACTTGGCGACATGAGCGCCCCGATTTTGTTGGTTCCATACGTAGTAGTTATACCCCTTGGAACTATTTTTCACGGGTGTATTCCAATACTGAGGGTGAAACGCCATAGTATTGTTCGACTGAATATCATAGATCGGAATCCACCAATTGATCTGACAAGGCGGTGCCGAATACCACGTATCCCGATGAGGATGCCACGCATATGCGATCCCGGTGGTCAAATAGTTATCGCTGGTAGAGCTTCGCATCTTCGGGACATCAAAGTATGTCTTTTCGAGATCACAGCCCATCTCCCCAAAAATGTTGCGCATGAGCGACTTGGATTCTGGGTGATGGATGAAGTTAGGCTTTAGTTTCACAAGAATGTCGGCGTACTCCTCAACGGATAAATGAAATTGAGCCATCTCCGGATCATGTGGAGCAAACGCCTCCCTGATCAATTTTCTGGCGAACTCAATAAACGCGAGAGTACTCCTGCGCGGTGAATACACTAGAAGTTGGCCATGATGGAGCTCATCACGGCGTCGCTCGTCCGAAAACGGAGGGTCGTAATATACGGTATTCATGGTTGCGTCTCCCTTAGACGTTTTCCGGCCTCCGATACTCTTTCAAGAGCCCAGCCTCTACCAACGCTTCGGCCGCAGATTGTATCTGGCCGAATGGAAGATTTGCACGGTCAGCGATATCCAGCAACGCGTGCTGGCTATCAGACATATTCAAGACCCAGAGCAGCGCCAGCTCCCTGAACTGGTTTTCCTGCTGTCCTGCGACGGCACGGTATAGCCCCCGTCTTCCCAACTGTGGTTCACACCTTGGGTTCTGGTTCACATACACTCGATTCCCTTCCAGCAACTCGAATACCTTGAGGCAACTCACATAGGACCGAGCAAGGGACTCAGACCGTATCAAGTCCAGATTGTCCGCAGACGAGTGATATTCCGGATACTCGCCATGTGGCGTCCGCATGAAACATCCGACAGGCAAGTTGAACCCCGGAGAGCAGTACTGCCTCTCATCATAGCCATAGGGGAAAAAGTCGATAATCGTATGTGCTTCCCCGGAATGCCTCAATATATGCGTCGTTGCGAGATCTATCTCCGCATTACCCTGGCGACTTTTCTTATAGGTGATACTTCCTGCATCTCCCACCCCAGTCAAGACAAGCCCGTGTCGAATGCGAGATACCTCCTGTTCATTTTGAGCCAGCCATGCAATCGACCCTATCGTTCCTGGAACAAAGAGAAAACGATAGGAGTAT
>Ga0224505_10001206_pt1 | contig 16654 bp, 15 predicted proteins | sample SF_Jan12_sed_USG_FD_169102 | JGI IMG/M metagenome (GOLD analysis project Ga0224505, IMG submission 169102) | Sediment microbial communities from San Francisco Bay, California, United States - SF_Jan12_sed_USGS_4_1 | ecosystem: Environmental > Aquatic > Marine > Sediment | place: USA: California... | reverse complement strand
CTGGCTGCGTCACTATTCGTCGATGATGACTTCCGTAATGGTCACGGCGTCGAGTGGCACGTCCTGGTGGCCGCGCATCGAGCCGGTCGCCACCCTGGCGATCGCATCGACGACATCCATACCTGCAGACACGCGGCCAAAAACGGCATAGCCAAAGTCACGATCGCCGTGATTGAGAAAATCATTGTCGCGCAGGTTGATAAAGAATTGTGAAGTTGCGCTATCGACCACGCCGGTGCGCGCCATGGCAAGTGTGCCGCGCAAATTTTTCTCACCGTTGGCGGCTTCGTTTTTGATCGGTGCGCGTGTGGCCTTGCTGTTCATGCTCGCATCCATGCCGCCACCCTGGATCATGAAATTCGGGATGACACGATGAAAGATCGTATTGTCGTAGTGTGCATCACGCGCGTACTGACGGAAATTTTCGGCGGAAACTGGTGCGATTTCATCAAACAGTTCGACGCTGATATCACCGTGATTGGTTCTGATTGTGATCATTGCTACTCGCTTAGAATCTGGCTGTGGTCGCTCGCGGTCGCCCAGCGTAATCGTCATGGCCGCGGATGTCACGCCAGCCGTCGGATGCCAGTATCGCCGCAACGGCATCACGCTGCTGGTTGCCGTGTTCGAGGATCAGCAAGCCACCCTCGACCAGCACCGTCGGGCAATCGCGGGACAGCCTGCGAATGGCATCCAGCCCGTCGCTGCCGGAAACCAGTGCCAGCTCAGGCTCGGCAGCAAGAGCGGCAAGTGCGGCGTCGCCCGCAGCAACATAGGGCGGATTCGACACGATCAACTGGAACTTCGCGCCGGCGACCGGTGCAATCCAGTCGCCAAGCAGGCACTCGACGTTGCCAAGATCCAGCGCGCGGACATTGAGTTTTGCGATGGCCAGCGCGTCGGCACTGCGGTCCACGGCTGTTAGCCGGCAGCCAGGCCGCTCCCGCGCGACCGCAACCGCGATGGCGCCGCTGCCGGTGCCCAGGTCCAGGATACGCCAGTCGGCGCGGCGCGGAATTTCGCGTAACGCTAGCTCCACCAGCAACTCGGTTTCGGGCCGCGGCACCAGGGTTGCCGGAGAAACCTGCAACTCAAGCGACCAAAATTCCCGAACACCGGTAATGTAGGCCATCGGCAGGCCCGACAAGCGCCGTGCAATGCTTGCCTCGAGCCTGGCGAGCGCGAATTCGTCCATGCTCTCTTCAGGATGCGCGAACAGGTAGCTGCGCGGCATGTCAATGGCGCGTGCGACCAGCATTTCCGCGTCAAGTCTTGCGGAATCACTGCACTCGCGCAGCCGCGCGCTGGCGTCGGCTATGGTTGCGGCAATGCTGCTGTTTTTTGTGGTTGACGGCATCGTCATCTGTCGGAACTATACGCGCATGCAAGTCTATTCCAATATTCTCGACATGGTCGGGCGGACGCCGATGCTCGAAGTGCAACGCCTCGATACCGGTCCGTGCCAGTTGTTTCTCAAACTTGAACTCATGAACCCGGGCGGTTCCATCAAGGATCGCATCGGCATTTCAATGATTGAAGAAGCAGAACGTCGCGGTGACATCAAGCCCGGTGACTTGCTGGTCGAGGCCACCGCTGGCAATACCGGCATCGGGCTTGCGCTGGTCGCGGCGCAAAAAGGCTACCGCATGTTGCTGGTATTGCCGGACAAGATGAGCCAGGAAAAAATATTTAACCTGCGCGCGATGGGTGCCGAAGTCGTGCTGACCCGGTCGGACGTTGCAAAGGGGCACCCCGAGTACTACCAGGATCTTGGCCGAACCATCGCGGCGGAGCAGGGTGGCTATTTTATCAACCAGTTTGGTAACCCGGACAACCCGCTGGCGCACGAGTTCGGCACCATGCCGGAAATTCTCGAACAGATGCAGGGCAGGCTGGATGCGATCGTGCTGGGCGTCGGCTCAAGCGGCACCGTGAGCGGCGTCTGCAAATACCTCAATGCACATGCGCCTGAGGTTGAGGTAATCCTGGCGGACCCGGTGGGCTCGATTCTCGCCGAATACATCAATACCGGTCGACTCAGCGACAAGAGCAGCAGCTGGCTGGTCGAGGGCATCGGCGAGGATTTCATACCCGAGATTGCCGATTTTTCGCGGGTCACCAAAGCCTATTCGATCAGCGACGCCGAGTCATTCGCTACCGCGCGCGAGCTGTTGCTGGCCGAAGGCCTGCTGGCCGGTTCCTCAACAGGCACCTTGCTGGCTGCAGCGTTGCGATACTGCCGCGAACAAACCACAGCGAAACGTGTCGTGAGCTTTGCCTGCGATACCGGCAACAAATACCTGTCGAAGCTTTACAACGATTTCTGGATGGAAGATCAGGGCTTTATCCGGCGCGAACAATTCGGCGACCTGCGCGACCTCGTCGGCCGGCCGCACGGTGAACGCGCGACCATTACGGTCGGGCCGAGCGATGTTCTTACGACGGCGCACAATCGGCTGCGCAACGCGGGATTTTCGCAGCTGCCGGTCATGGACGAGGGCAGGCTGGTCGGCATCGTCACTGAAGATACGATCATCCAGCACGTGTTCGGCAAACCGGAACTGATGAATGCGCCTGTCGCGGATGCGATGGAGTCGGCGTTCATCAAGCTCGACACCAGTACCACCATTAACAACCTGGTGGCCATGCTCAGCGTGCAGCCATACGCGGCGATTCTGCATGGTGAAGAGTTCATCGGCCTGATCACCCGCTCGGATGTGTTGAACTACCTGCGGCGGCAGATGTAGCGAGGATTACTCGGCGAGGTTTGCGAGCTGGTCGGCCTGGTATTCGTTGGTCAGCGGTCCGATGACCTGGTCGAGATCACCCTGCAACACCTCGTCGAGCTTGTACAAGGTCAGGTTGATGCGGTGGTCGGTTACCCGGCCCTGCGGGTAGTTATAAGTGCGGATGCGCTCCGAGCGATCACCTGTGCCTACCAGCAGACGTCGCCGCTCGGCCTGCTCGTTGGCCTGTGCGGACACCTTGGCATCCAGCAGCCGTGCCTGCAGCAGCGACATCGCGCGCGCCCGGTTCTTGTGCTGCGAACGTTCGTCCTGGCATTCAACGACGATGCCGGACGGCAGGTGTGTCAGGCGAATGGCCGAGTCGGTCTTGTTGACGTGCTGCCCGCCGGCGCCGGATGCGCGGTAAGTGTCGACGCGCAAATCGGCCGGATTGATTTCTATTGCTTCGATCTCGTCAGGTTCCGGCAACACGGCCACCGTGCACGCAGAGGTATGAATACGGCCCTGCGATTCGGTTGCCGGTACACGCTGCACGCGATGCGCACCGGATTCAAATTTCAAACTCGCATAGATACCGTCACCGCTGACGCGACTGATGACTTCCTTGTAGCCGCCGTGCTCTCCCTCGCGCGCACTCAGCACTTCGATGTTCCAGCCACGATTTTCGGCATACCGCGAATACATGCGAAACAGGTCGCCGGCAAAAATTGCAGCTTCATCGCCGCCAGTTCCGGCGCGCACTTCAAGATACACATTACTGTTGTCGTGCGGGTCGGTCGGCAACAGGGACTTTTGCAGGTCTAACTCGAGCTGCTCGCTGCTGGCAGACAACTGTTGCAGTTCCTCTGCACCGAGGGTGCGAATTTCAGCATCGTTATCGGCAGTCATTTCCCTGGCCGCCGCCATGTTGGCCTGCAGCTTCGCATAGCTGGCAAACAGCCTGACCACGGGAGTGAGGCGCGCGTACTCCTGCGACAGGCTGCGATACTGGTCCTGGTCGGCGATGACGTCGGCTTCCGCCAACAGTCCTTCCAACTCTTCAAAGCGCTCGCGCAGCGAATCGAGCTTCTGATGGATGGATGCTTTCACTGCTCGGAGTCCTCGCCCAGGTCAAAAAGAATGCGGGCCGCGGCGATAATATCGGCATTCGAGTTTTCGGCGGCATCGCGCAGCCGGACACTCGGGTTGTGCAACAGCTTTTTCATCATCGCGGCCGTTGCGTACTCAATCACTTCTTTGCTGTCCATTCCCTTGGCAAGGCGCCGCTGTGCCTGGTCGGTTACTTCGTCACGTATCGACTGGCCGTGCTCGCGAAGCGCCGTGATAATGGGACTCGCCTCCCTGGCGCGCGCCATATCGGTGTAGCGTCGAATTTCATCCTCGAGTATCCGGCCGGCGTCGATCGCCGCTGCTTCACGATGTCCGCGTCCCTCGAGAACCACTTTGTCGAGATCGTCGATGGAGTACAGGTATACGTCCGGGAGTTCACCGACCGCCGCTTCGATATCTCGCGGTACCGCGATATCGAGCGCGAATACGGGTTTATGCCTGCGCAGACTGATGGCTGCCTCCATTTGCGGCATGGTAATGAGGACATCGGGGCTTGCCGTTGAGGTGATCAGGATGTCGGCCTCGGGCAAGGTACCCTGCAGTTCCGACAACGGCACGGCGTAGCCGCCGAACTGGTTTGCCAGGCGCCGCGCCCGGTTCAGATCACGGTTGGCGACGAACAGTCGCCCCAGCCCCTTGGCTGTGAGGTGCCGGGCAACCAGTTCAACCGTTACGCCGGCGCCGACCAGTAATGCGGTGTGCTGTGCAAAGCCTGAAAAAAACTGCTCGGCCAGAGTGACCGCCGCCGAAGCGACCGACACCGGGTTGGCACCGATTTCGGTTTCGGTACGCACTTTCTTGGCGACCGAAAAAGTGTGCTGGAACAGCGCACCGAGGTGTTTTCCCAGCGTGCCGGCGCGTTCCGCTTCGCGCACAGCATCCTTCAGCTGGCCCAGGATTTGCGGCTCGCCCAGCACCATGGAGTCGAGGCCGCAGGCAACGCGAAAAATGTGGCGGATGGCGTCGTCATTCTGCAACGCGATCAGGCTGGTGGCGTAGGCCGGATCGAGGTTGCCCTCAGCGTGCAACCATGACTGCAGAGCGCCGCGTTCCGCGTCCCCCCCCATTAGGTAAAACTCGGTGCGGTTGCAGGTCGAGAGCAATACGACCTCGTTGATGCCGGCTGCCTCTTTCAGGCGCGCGAGCGCCCGGCCGATGTTTTCCCCCGCGAAAACAACTTGTTCGCGAATTTCGACAGGTGCCGTGGTATGGTTCAGCCCGAGAATTTGCAGACGCATAGCCGATAATTGTATGCGAACTGATGCCTCAGTTCCTTGTCTCTGTTATCAATGCACCGCGAATGCGATCACCCCAATTGACCTGTAGGGCCCGAATGTATCAACACCACCGTTTGACTCCTGCCTTGCTGCTGCTGGCAGTTCTCTTTCTTGCAGGCGCAGGCCAGATCCGGGCGAATACGGACCCTGCCCTGGCCGCGGCCGGTCACCTGATTGAGGGCGAGAACGCTCTGCAGGCGGGTGACTATCTCAAGGCGGCGACCGAATATCGCAAAGCGGCGCAACTGAGCGACCAGGTCGACGTTGCCCGGAATGCAACCGAAATAGCAATGCGCCTTGGCTTCAACGATCAGGCGCTGCTCAGCGTCACGCGATGGCTCGAACTTGACGAGGATAATGAAGAAGCCAAGGTCTACTACGCCCAGTTGCAATTGCGGCAGGGCAATATCCGGGAATCCCGGCGCACAATCGAAAAACTGATCGATACCGGTGATGGCAAGGACGACCAGCGATTGTTGTCGTTATTGCCGATCCTGTCCGATGAGGACCCGCAAGCGGCCGACCGGCTCATGCGTGAGCTGGCCAAACCCTATCCAGATTCCGCACCGGCCAACTACGCAACCGCGGTGATGGCACTGCAGGCCGGCGATGCAGAATACGCGATGCAGAAATCTGCTCGCGCATCGGAACTGGAGCCGACCTGGCTGAAACCGAAACTGGTATTTGGTCGCGCGCAGCTGCTGCAGGGCGACCGGAACAAGGCGATCGACTACATGGAGCGCATTATTGGTGACAGTCAGGACCCGGATCCCGACGCGCGGCTGGAACTGGCGCTGATGTACATGTCGGCCGACCGTGTGGATGACGCCATGAGCCAGGTAAACCAGATCCTGCTCGAACAGCCGGATCGCGCTGACGCTTTGCGACTGATGGCGATTATCAATTTTCGACAAAACAATCTGGATGCGGCACAGGCGGACTTCGAAGATCTATTGAGTACCGGCCAATTCACCACGGATGCACTGTACTACCTGGCGCGTATTGCCGATGTACGCAATGACTTCGAGCAGGCGGCGCAGCTCTACATGCAGGTTCGCGACGGCCAGAACGCGGTAATCGCGCAACGCCGCGCCGCCGCGCTGACGGCGATACAGCTTGGTGAGCCCGAAGATGCCTTGTATCAACTGGAAAAGTTTGGCGAACGCTATCCGCAGTATGCGGTCGACATGGTGCTGGCCAAGGCACAGTTGCTGACTGCGTTGGAGCGCTATGACGAAGCGCTTGACTTCTATAATCAGGCCCGCAAGTTCCGGCCCGAGGATGAAGATACGGCGTTAGGCCGGGCCGCCTTGCTGCTGCGCATGGACCGCCTGAAGGACGCGATCAATGCGTATCGCGTTGCCCTGCACCGCTTTCCCGATAGTGCGCAATTGATGAATGCGCTGGGCTACACACTGGTCGATCGTACCGACGATTATGAGGAAGCCGAGAAACTGATACGCAAGGCCATCAAGCTGGAGCCCGAAAGTCCGGCGATTATCGACAGCCTGGGGTGGCTGCTGTACAAGCAGGGCAGGTTCAGCGAGGCACTGGAGCAGTTACAAATCGCCTATAGTCGGTTTCCGGATCCGGAAGTAGCAGCACACCTGGTCGAAGTACTGGCAGAATTGGACCGCAATGACGACGCACTTGCGCTATTGGAACAATCCGAGCGGCAAAACCCGCAAAATCCTTTGCTGCGCGGCGTTCGTGAGCGGCGTTTCCCGGACACTCTGGAAAGCACGCCAGGCGAGTAAACGCCGCAACGTCCTGGCGCTGCTTTGCGGCGTAATGATGCTGTCCGGCTGCGCCACACGCCACGCGATACAGCTGCCTGAGATGAAGGACTGGGCGACCCGCAGCGCTGTGCTCGGTGCCGTCGAGCACTTCGAATTTTCCGGGCGTGTTGCCGTCAGCACAGGCGACGACGGCTTTAACGGCAAGATCCGCTGGCGCCAGCAGGGGGAGGCTTTCCAGGCGACGGTGGCCGGGCCGCTAGGTATTGGTACTGTGCGCATCGAAGGTGACGGCCGCGCCGTGGTCCACACTGACAAGGATGGTGCGCGTACTGAGATGCTAAATGCGGAGCAGGACCTGCTGGATCGCTATGGCTGGACCATACCGGTCAGCAGCATGCGGTTCTGGGCGCTCGGTTTGCCGGATCCCACTGCGGCCGCGCAAACCGAGCTCAATGCCGAGCAGCAGTTGCAGAAATTGGTGCAGCGCAACTGGACCGTGCAGATCTCTCGCTACCGTGTCAGCAGCGGCCAGAGCATGCCGAACCTGCTCTCAGCGAACGGCGCCGAGACGCGCGTTCGAATCGTGTTCGACAAATGGTTGTTTTTTGACTAAATTGCGCCGCACGCAAGAAGGGAATTACTGGGGCGTGGCCAAGTGGTAAGGCATCGGGTTTTGATCCCGTGTACCGCAGGTTCGAATCCTGCCGCCCCAGCCATCTAGACACAAATAGGGAGGCTTTGTGGATCTGGCAACGATGGCAGTGTTTTCGGGCAATGCGCACCCGAGACTGGCACACGATATCTCGCGCTGCCTGCACGTTCCGCTCGCGCGAGCCTCGGTCGGCCGATTCAGCGATGGCGAATTCAATGTCGAAATACTCGAAAACATTCGCGGGCGCGAAACCTTCATCGTGCAACCCACTTGCCCGCCGGCGGCTGAAAACCTCATGGAATTGCTGGTCATGGTCGATGCCGCCCGACGCGCGTCGGCCGCGCGTATCACGGCCGTAATACCGTATTTCGGGTTTGCGCGGCAGGATCGCCGGCCGCGATCGGCACGCGTGCCTATCACGGCCAAGCTGGTCGCCAAGCTGATCGGTACTGCCGGTGTTGACCGCGTGTTGACGGTGGACCTGCATGCGGACCAGATCCAGGGTTTCTTCGACATCGCTGTCGATAACGTGTACGCATCACCACTGCTGCTGGGCGACGTCTGGAAACAGAAGTTTCGCGACATGGTTGTCGTCTCGCCCGACGTCGGCGGTGTGGTTCGGGCTCGTGCGCTGGCGAAACGTCTCGATGATGCGGATCTCGTTATCATCGACAAGCGCCGCGCCAAGGCCAATCAATCCGAAGTCATGAATATTATTGGCGATGTGGAAGGCAAGGACTGCGTTTTGATGGATGACATGGTCGACACCGCTGGTACCCTTTGCCACGCGGCTGCAGCATTGAAAAAGCACGGCGCGTCCTCGGTGCAGGCCTATATCACGCACGCAGTGCTGTCCGGATCCGCGGTATCCCGAATCGAGACATCCGAACTGGACGAGCTGGTCGTGACCGATACCATTCCGCTGAATGACGAGGCGATGGCCTGCAGCAAGATCCGCCAGCTTTCCACCGCCGAGTTGCTGGCTGAGACGATGCGACGCATCTCGGACGAAGAGTCGGTGTCGTCGCTGTACGTCGACTGATAGTAAAGAAAGGGGTCAGAGCCCTTTTCAGGGAAAAGGGCTCTGACCCCTTTTTTTCGCAGTGACCCCGCGGTAAGATGCGCGGCCGCGCCAGGTACGGTCGCAGTTCCGGGCGCAGCATCGCTGGCAAAAAGCCAGTAAAATCAATCAGATACTGGAGTCAATCATGGCTGAGAAGTTTGATCTGGTTGCGGAATTCCGTGAGGGCAAAGGGAAAGGTGCGAGCCGCCGCCTGCGTCACGAAGGAAAAGTACCCGCAATCCTGTATGGCGGTGGACGTGAGCCCCGCACGCTGGCGTTCGATCTCAACAAGCTTATGCAGCAGATGCAGAGCGAGTCGTTTTATTCGAGCATTCTGAATATCAAGGTAGGCAGTGTTTCCCAGGCGGCGATCGTCAAGGATGTGCAACGCCATCCGGTGCGGAATGTGGTTACGCATATTGACCTGCAACGCATCGTTGCGGATCAGGAAATCCGCATGCACGTGCCGATTCACTTCATCAATGAAGATATCGCGGTCGGCGTGAAAGTCGGTGGCGGGTCCATTTCGCATTTGCGTACCGACGTCGAAGTCGTCTGTCTGCCGAAATATCTGCCGGAGTATTTTGAAGTCGACATCGCCAATCTTGGTGTCGACCAGATGCTGCACTTGTCAGATATCAAGCTGCCCGAGGGTGTCGCGATTCCGGAACTGGCACAGGGGCCGGAACACAATCACCCGATTGTCGCGATCCATGTGATCAAGGCTGCCGCGATCGAGGAAGAAACCGCGGCTGTTGTGGCTGCCGAAGTTCCAGTGGTATCGGACGACAAGGACAAGGACAAGGACAAAGACGCCTAGCGCGCAGCGTTGCAACAGCAAAAGACCGCCGTGTGGCGGTCTTTTTGTTTAAGATGATCGCCCAATGACGCAGCTCCGTATTATTGCCGGTCTCGGAAATCCCGACGACAAGTACGAGAAAACCCTGCATAACGCAGGTTTCTGGTTCGTCGACGCGCTGGCGAGGAAATACAAGGGCGCATTTCGGCATGAGAAAAAATTTGATGCCGATGTATGTCGTATCAGTATCGATGGTCATGAGGTGTGGCTGCTCAAGCCGCAAAGCTACATGAATCTCAGCGGTGGCCCGGTACGCGCGGCGCTGGATTATTACCGCCTGCAGGCAAGCGAATTGCTGGTGGTGCATGACGAGATCGACCTGCCCCCCGGCACGGTGCGATTCAAGCAGGGCGGTGGCGCCGGCGGCCATAACGGCATTCGCGATGTAATTCGGCATTGCGGCGCGGACTTTCTGCGCCTGCGTCTCGGCGTCGGGCATCCGGGCGAAAAAGATGCCGTCACGGGCCACGTATTGCAGCGCGCCGGGGCCGAAGTAGAGGCGGCAGTGGCAAGAAATATTGACGAGGCGATTGCAGCCCTGCCGGTTTTAGTCGATGCGGGCCTGAATGCCGCAATGAAGCAGTTACATACCAGGGAAGCTTAGTGTGGCAATCAAGTGTGGCATCGTTGGACTACCGAACGTCGGCAAGTCAACACTCTTCAATGCGTTGACCGCGGCAGAAATCCCGGCTGAAAATTATCCTTTCTGCACGATTGATCCTAACGTCGGCATTGTGCCTGTGCCGGATCCGCGTCTCGCCGTTATCGCTGCGATTGTAAAGCCGCAGAAAATTATCCCGACGACAATGGAGTTTGTCGACATCGCCGGGCTGGTCGCAGGTGCGTCCAAAGGTGAAGGGCTGGGTAACAAGTTCCTCGCCAACATTCGCGAAACGCATGCGATTGCGCATGTCGTGCGTTGCTTCGAGAACGATGACGTTACCCATGTGGCCGGCCGGATCGATCCGCTTGACGACATCGAGACGATCAATACCGAACTGGCGCTGGCCGATCTCGAGGCGGTCGAGAAGCAGCTCTACAAGGCGGAGAAGAATGCCAAAACCGCGCAGAAAGATGCGCTGTTCCTGCGCGATACGCTATTGAAAATCAAGGCACCGCTGGATGACGGCAAACCCGTGCGTTCAATCGAGCTGGATGCGAGCGAGCAGAAAATCCTGCGTGACCTGCACCTCTTGACAGCGAAGCCGGTGATGTACGTTGCGAACGTCGACGAGAGCGGTTTCGAAAACAACCCGCATCTCGATGCCGTACGCGCATATGCTGCGCGCGAAGGCTCGGAGGTGGTGGCGATCTGCGCAGCAATCGAGGCCGAGATCGCCGTGCTCGATGAAGCGGACAAGGCAGAATTCCTCAACGACCTCGGCTTCGCTGAGCCCGGGCTCGACCGCGTAATTCGCGGCGGCTACACACTGCTCGGATTACAGACCTATTTCACGGCCGGTGAGAAGGAGGTGCGCGCCTGGACCACCCGTGTTGGCGCGACCGCGCCCGAGGCGGCCGGCGAGATTCACACCGATTTTCAAAAAGGTTTTATTCGCGCCGAGGTGATTGCCTATGACGACTTTGTCGCCGGCAAGGGCGAGCAGGGTGCGAAGGAGGCTGGCCGGCTACGCTTGGAAGGCAAGGAGTACATCGTGCAGGAAGGCGATGTCATGCATTTCCGCTTTAATGTTTAAGCCGCGCAGGAGGCCGGCTTGCGCGCGACCTAGTGCCAAGACTGCTGACTGCTCTCCACTCGAAAGAGTATATAGTCGCGCAATTGCCGCGCGGTCGCGTAGTTGATGTAAGGAACGCGCACGCTGCCTGAGGCCATGTAAAGGCGCAGGCTCGCCAGGTCTTTGCGGCGCTGGAAACGCGATTGCGTAAGCGTGACGCGCTGTACCTTGCGAAACAGCAATGAGACGGTGCGAAAGCCGAGCAGGCCGGATCGCCGTACCAGTTCCTCGTCATCGTGCAGGTAGCCGGTGCGTTGCCAGCTGCGCCAGGACACCAGCATGGCCAGCGGTAACCAGAGCAAGGCGGCAAGGCCGGCAATACCCTCGAATGCGATCAGGATTGATGCCAGCAGGACCGCGGGCAGCACGCCAAGATAGAGGATGCGCGTGCGCAGGTAATAGCGCGATACCGGCTGGAACGAAGTGCTGCGCGGGTCCTGGCTCAAGTGCCCGGCCAAAGGTGCCAGTATCAGATTGCGCAACTGTTCGGACTGCCCGGCCGTGACCACGGGAACCGTAAATGTTTTGCTGCGGCGCTGCTTGCGCCCGCTGATCGCTTGCTTCGCGCTCATCGTGAAACACCCAAGCCAGCTTTGCACAAGACCCTGCTGCAAACGCAGTGTCTGGATCTTCTGCAGATCCATCGCATGTTCGTGATGCGTAAGCAGGCCGCCCGTCGAGCGCAGGGTGCGACCGTCGAGGAACAGTGCAAAGTTGTGGTAGCGCAGGAACGCGGCGGCGATGGAGAAGAAAACCAGCACTACGACGATAGCAAAAAAGATTGTTGCGGCAATTGCGGCACCTGCACCGACATCGAGTTGGCCGGGGCCAAAATTGTTCGACGCCAATGACGTCTCGACGAACTGTGCGATCTTGCCGTCCATCTGGTCCATGAGCGGCCCGAGAAAGGCGAAAATAATCAGCGCGCGACGATCAGCGAGCCCAATACGAATCATGTCGCGCCAGTCGAGTTGCAGAAGCCGGCGCGGTGCCGCGGCGGGCTGACCCTCTTGCGCGGCAAGTTCGACATCACGCGCGCCGATTTTTTCGCGCAGGGCATGCGCAAACCCGCGCGTGACCGCGGGCAGCATGCCCTCACTGGCCGAGGAACCGGCCGTATCGAAGGTGACGGTCACCAGCCGCAACAGGCGATACACGGGATTTTGCTCGGTATTGACACCCTGGATGCGCTCGAACCTGATGTCGAGCTGTTTCTTTTTCACTACCCCCGATCGGATCAGTATCGAGTCGTCGCGAACCTGGTAAGCGAAAAACAGCCAGCTCAGCACGGCGCCGACGCTGATGATTACAGCCAGCAGGGTGCCGCCGAGTATCAATTTGTTCACCAGGTCGCCTTGATAGGCGACCAGCAAAGCAAACAGCGGCGCGAAAGACTGCCAGGCGTTTTTCGCGATCAGTCGCAGGATGCGGCCGAGGAAAAACAGGATCGCATACGGCGAGGTGCGCTGCCAGGTGCCGCTGTCAGGCGTGTTCAATACTGGCCCCGGTTTTCTGCAAAACAAAGACGCGCAATTGCTCCGCAGTGCGGGATTCGAGCCCGTCGATCTTCAGGTCGCCGCTCGAGCCACCCGCCGTAAACAGTTGCAGTGTCGCAAGTTCGAATTTGCGATCAAACGGGGTGCTGCTGGTCTCAACATGCTGAATACGATTGAAAGGGATGGCGGTTACCGAGCGCCAGACGACGCCGTGCCGAAAAATGATGTCCCTGTCACGCACCACATAGCCGCGTCTGGGCAGCGACAGGGTCGGCCAGAGCAGCAGGGCGGTACTCAAAATCGCCCACGTCAGCCAGATGAATACGACCTGCAGCGCCGCGAGGCCGGCCAGGAAAGTGACGATCAACAAGGGGACCGAGGCCGCACCGGCTACCAGCAGGGCCTGTAACTGCCGCAGCCGCTTGTAGGCCGGTGCCAGCGCCTGCCATTGCACGGAATCCACCGATGGCAGGGTGTCGAGCGGAATCTCAGGATTCTGAAACATGGTCGGCGCATTATACGGATTGCCTGTTGGGGGCAGCCATGCGGGCGACATTTCTTGACACTGGCCCACCCCACCCGGACAATTTGCGGCCCTCGCGGGCCCGGTGCCCGGATCGATCATTGGTGATGTAGCTCAGTTGGTCAGAGCGGCGGACTCATAACCCGCAGGTCGGTGGTTCAATTCCACCCATCACCACCACCTTCAAAAAAGCTTTGTTAATCAATAAGTTAACAGGGCATTTCAATTCCCATCTGTGGAATTGAATTGAAAATCGTCGCTCGCCTGAAACGCTTACCCTGGTTGGCTTTGACGCGTTCGAGGATGTGCAACGGATGCCAAAACGATCCATTGCGGTCTCGCGGTTTTGGAGTTCGGCGAGGCATCAGTATCGCCGAAATCGCCGGGCAGCCAGAGTCATCTGGGGGCAAATTGGGGGCAACTCTTGGCGGCCTAAATCGCCGTTGCCCCCAAATTGTCTGATCTCGATGAAGCCACCGCGTATGCCGTACGCTGGATGTCTCTGTCTCGAAGAAAAAAAGTGAACTATTCTATAGCACTTGGTGATATAGTTGTGGCCTGATGATGAGCAACATCGATGCATGTCTTTAAGACCAGGGCGTTCGCCCGGTGGGCGGATGGCGACGGGCTGGCTGACGAGGCACTTGCTTTCGCAGTGGTCGAGATGGAGCAGGGTCTGATCGATGCTCACCTGGGCGGCCAAGTGGTCAAGAAACGGGTGGCGTTGCCCGGTCATGGCAAGCGCGGTGGCGCACGCACTTTGGTGGCGTTCAGGCAGGGCGAGAAGGCATTCTTTGTTTACGGCTTTGCGAAGAACGAGCGGGCCAACATCAGCGACAAGGAATTGAAAGCTTTGAAGCTGTTGGCGAACGAGCTGCTGAATTATCCGGAGGCATCACTGACAAAAGCGATCAAAGCCGGTGAATTGATTGAAATCGAGGTGAATGAAAATGGCAACTAAGATTCTGGATACCGTGCATAAGACGGCGAAGGGCCTGCACAAGTCCGGCGCCATGAGCACGAAGACGATGCGCGAGTTCGATGCACTGTGCCTGTCGCCTGTGAAGAATTTGAGCGCAGCCCAGATAAAGCGCCTGCGCACGCGCAACAAGGCGAGCCAGGCGGTGTTCGCCGCCTACTTGAATACCAGCGCATCGACGGTGCAGAAATGGGAGCAAGGGCAGAAAAAACCCGGCGGAGCATCACTGAAGCTCCTAAACCTTGTCGAGCAGAAGGGTCTCGAGGCGCTCGGATAATTACTCCTGATGCTTAGGGCTCGTCTAGTTCAGTAATGGGTGCCTCCGTCGTTCCATTGTTGTCGTATCGGACATCATATTGTTTGGTTTTGTCAGGTTTCTGCAGGTGGGTGAGCTACCAGTCGTCCGAACACATTGGAATAGGTTTAGCAGGGTCATGAGAAGTGTCCGAAAGCGACAAGCAAATACACGAATTTCTTGCGCAAATCTGCGCGGATTTGCAGAACAAGGCGTAAATTTTGTTCGAAGATTTCCGCGCGGATTCCCCGGAATCTGAGACGGGCCGACGCGATCCGGGGGTCTTCATCAACGTGCAGCTACAGCCGCCCTTTCTTTCCACAACGAGTGCGATTCGAGGCAAATCACGAATGTTTGTGACGGCCGGCAAGCAGAAGGTAGACGACCGGCACGACAAACAACGTGAACAGGGTGCCGAACATCAGGCCGCCGACGACCACCCAGCCGATCTGATGCCTGGCTTCCGCGCCGGCGCCGGAAGCCATTGCCAATGGCACCGCGCCCAGGACCATGGCGCCGGTAGTCATCATGATCGGGCGCAATCGCAGGCGTGCGGAGTGCAACACGGCATCGAACTTGTCCTTCCCCTGGGCGCGCAGTTGATTGGCGAACTCGACGATCAGGATGCCGTGCTTGGAAATCAGGCCAACCAGGGTTACCGCGCCGATCTGCGTGTAGATATTCCAGGAGGCCGTCACCTGCCACAAACCTTGCGCGTTGCCGTAGTTGATCGTTGCCAGACACAGGAACGCACCAAACATCGCCAGCGGAACGGATACCAGGATGATCAACGGATCGATGAAACTCTCGAACTGCGCCGACAGCACAAGGTAAATAAACATCAGTGCCAGCCCCATCATTACGAGAGCACTGGCCGCGGATTCGCGAAATTCGCGGGATTGCCCGGACAGGTCATACAACGCATCGGGGGCCACTTCGGCCAGCGCATCCTCCATCCAGTCGATTGCCTCGCCCATCGAGTATCCCGGCGCCAGTCCCGCCGAGATAGTCGCGGCACGCAGCTTGTTGAAGTGATTGAGTTCTTTCGCAGAGACCTCCTCTGTCACGGATGCGAGATTTTGCAGCTGGATCATTTCACCCCCGGCGCCGCGGACGAAGATATTGCTCAGGTCCCCGGGCGTCCGGCGAGCTGAATCCTCGACCTGCACAATGACGTCGTATTGTTCGGTGCCTTTCTTGAATCGCGTAACGTTGCGGCCGCCGAGCATGGTTTCGAGCGTTCGGCCTACGGCATCGACACTGCTGCCCACGGCGGCGATTTTCTCCCGATTCATGTCGATCTTCAGCTCGGGCTTGTTCAACTCCAGGTCCGAGTCAGGATTCAGCAGGCTCGGATTCTCGTTCATCTTCGCAAGCAGGCGCTGCACGATGGACTGCAACTCCTCCCAGGATTGCGTGCTCTGTACGACAAAACTGACAGGCTGGCCGAAATCGCGGACTCCCAGTGGCGGCGGAGTAATCGGGAAAGCGAGGATCCCGGGGATTTGCGAAAACTGCGGAAACACCGATTGAGCGATCTGCTGTGCGCTGCGCTCGCGATCGTCCCAGTCCTTGAGACCCACGAATGTGATTGCGCTGGTAACCGAGCCAAACCCGGTAAAACTGAAATAGCGATTCTGCTCAGGGAGTTCGCGGAACACACTGACCATCTGTTGTGCATAGCGGTCCGTGAAAGCCATAGTGGCGCCCTCGGGAGCCTGCCCGATACCGATGATCAGGCCCTGGTCCTCGCCTGGGGCCAATTCTTCCGGCAGTGTCAGGAACAAAGACACCATACCCGCAATCACCAGGGCAGCGAGGCCGATAACAGTCCGGCGACGCCGGAGGAGGCTGCCGACTGCCGTGGCATAACCGGCATTGATCTTATCGAAAAACAATTCGCTGATTTGATACAGGCGATTGTGCCGCGGCTCATGGCGCAGCAACCTTGAGCACATCATGGGCGACAGCGTCAGTGCTACAAACCCGGACACCAGCACCGCGCCTGCAAGTGTAAGGGCAAATTCGATGAACAGACGGCCACTGCGTCCCGTCGAAAATACGAACGGAATGTAAACGGCCGACAATGTAATTGTCATGGCGACGATTGCGAACCCGATCTCGCGACTGCCCTGTTTCGCTGCTTTGATCGGCTCCATGCCGTCTTCGATGTGCCGG
>Ga0224505_10001205_pt1 | contig 16654 bp, 15 predicted proteins | sample SF_Jan12_sed_USG_FD_169102 | JGI IMG/M metagenome (GOLD analysis project Ga0224505, IMG submission 169102) | Sediment microbial communities from San Francisco Bay, California, United States - SF_Jan12_sed_USGS_4_1 | ecosystem: Environmental > Aquatic > Marine > Sediment | place: USA: California... | reverse complement strand
CTCATGGACTTTGCTATGCTCACCGACAGTACGTACATGAGAATATTCAGATGATGAACTGGGTACGCCCCTGGTGTCTCGCCGCGGCTTCGGCCATCGCCACAGAGCCGCTGTACGGCTTCGCCGGATCACTCGACAACTTGACCGATCTGACCGGACGCGTACAAGCCATCGTAACGTTGAAAAGTCGTGACAACTTCGTCAGCGAATATCGCTACGACGTGAGTGTTAGGAACCTCTCGCCGGACGCCATCATAGGCGACTCCCTGATCATCGTGCTCGATCGCATCACCAACCTGGCCGGCGAGGATCATGAGGGCCTGACGGGAGAATCCTTCCTGAAACGATTCGACGTGCTTGACCAAGACGGCCAGACTGACGATGGGAAACCATACTTCCGTATTCCGGCTGGGACGTCCCCCAACCTCGTTCCGCAAACCGATAGTCTGCCCGCGGTGGTCCGTATCAGGAATCGGGACTACGTGGCGGTCTTCACCCCTTCATTTAAAGTTCTAGGACAGAAGCGGCCCCCTCCGGAGGCGAAGCGTGCGGAGTCCCCAATATCTCCTGCATCTCCGGCTCTCGGACCGTCGACAGCCACCAACCGCAATGCAGTCGACAAGCTGATTCAACTGCTGATCAAGAAGGGCGTCTTGACTGAAGAGGAGTGGCGCAAGGCAAATCAGCCATGACAGACGCACCATGTATGGCATGCAAAGGAGCCTGGCCGAGACAGGACCATTTCATCGCAGACCTCGGATTGTCGAAGGTCTATCTCCACGATGACCAATTCTTCCCCGGATGGGCCGTCGTCGTGTTTCAACGTCATGCGACTGAGTTATTCCAACTGGCACCCGCCGAACGTTGTCAGCTGATCGAAGAGGTCAACCGAGTGGCTGATATATCGGCCACAGTCCACCGAGCGAAGAAGATGAATTACGAACTGCTCGGGAACCAACTTCCTCATATCCATTGGCATATCATTCCCCGCCTCGCAGGCGATCCGGCCCCTCTGGAACCAGTATGGCGGGTGCCGCATAGTCCCCTGCTTCTGACGGGAACGGCGCTTCATGAAGCTATCAACCGTCTGGCACACCCTCTTCGCCTGGCCGGGTGAACCCGTTCGTCCCGCATCCCCCGCACAGATGATATAATTAAAGGCTATTATGGCGCTCTGTCGAGGCGTGAAATTTTTCTGATGCGTCCCAGATCCATACTGTTGGTTCTCACTGTCACTGCGACCGTTTGCTCTTCGTCTCTCGCCCGTTCTCATTCACCGAGTGAACACAGTCCCTCCGAATCATCCGACGCGTCTGGGTCAATTCCCGGACTAGGGTTCAACGAGCCAGCCGACGCGGTGACGGAGATCGCATCATTGCGTCGAACGGTTCGCCTCTTACCGGATGACCCAGACTACCGGTTACAACTAGCTGGAGCCCTTCTTCGTGTCGGCGATCTAGATGCCGCCGTTGAGGAGTGTCGGGCGGCCGTTACATTGCAACCGGATGATGGGAATGCCCATCTCCAGCTTGGCCTCATGCTCATGGCAAAACAAGAATGGCGTGCTGCCGCTTCTGCTCTGGGAGAGGCCATTCGACTGGAACCGAATCTGCCCCACGCCCACTACAGCCTTGGGAGCGTACAGTACTCACTCGGCAATGTGACGGCCGCTGTTCAGTCGTATCGACGAACGCTCGAACTGCGCCCTCATTTCCCCGACGCACATTATCGACTCGCGCTGTTGCTGAGAGTTGCGGGACGCACGCGAGAAGCGGCCCAACATCTGGAAACAGCAGCGGCCGGCGGGGTGCCCCAGGCCCGATTATTTCTCGGCAATGCCTACCAAACCGGGCAGGGCGTCGAGAAAAACCTCGGTTTGGCGATTTTTTGGTGGATGCAGGCAGCCGACCTCGGCCAGCAAACCGCCTCCGACTCGTTGTCCAAGATGCGGCGCCAGGCGCTCTCCTCCGAATCGACGAAGCAGCGGCGCATGGAATTGCAGAGCGCTTGGCAGATCTACCGCAACACACTTTGGAACGACTTTCCTGATATCCGTCGCCCGAGTGAGCCGCAATCGTTGGGGAAAGTCCTTCTCGAACAGAACCGTGCGGAAGACGCGGTTCCAGTACTTTTAAAGGAATGCTTCGCATTGAGTGAAGAGGCCCATGCTGAACTCGCCACACTCTACGAAACCGGATGGGATCAGTATTTGAAACCGTTCGATAAGAACATTCTGACTTGTTTTCAAACGACTTCGGCCGACGGCTTCACCCCGGCAAAGAAAGTCCTGACTCGTATTTATGCCAAGGGGCTCGGTCTCGATGCCGACATCCCGAAAGCGAAGGCTCTCCTCAAAGGTCTCCCGAGACAAGACACACAATCCTTGTTCGATGAGCTCGGATTCAACTAGCCGCATGCTGGACCGGCAGAAATTCTGGCGCCTGCTCGTCTCGTCGCTTCCTCTGCAAGCGTTGGGCATCGGCTTGTTGACCACGCTCCTATCGGCGATGCTGTGGTCCGCCGCCCCTGCTACCTTTACGGCGCTGGATTACACCGTCTACGACACCTGGCTTCGTCACCGCACGACCGCCCAGGTGAGCCCCTCGCTGACCATCGTGACGCGCGACGGAGCCAGTGAAGAACGCTTCGGGAGGGGTCTTTGGGATCGCGGTATCCTCGCTCAGTTGATTGTGACGATCCATGAGACCGGCGCTGCAGTCATCGGTCTAGACCATCGCTTGGACTATGCGAGCCCTGCTCACCTTGGGGGAGCCGCGAGCGATGCGCTCATCCTTGAAGCGCTTCGTACAGCATCCCCCGTGGTCCTGATTCACGATACGGATGTACTCCTTCAGTCCGACGCCGCGAGCTATGGACATCTCACCGTCACGAGTAGTCTCGATCACGTATCCCGTCACATTCCGCCGTCTACCAAGATCGGAGCCCAAACCGTTCCGGCTTTTGGTTCAATCCTGTCCGATATCTTTCACCGACACACCGCCACCCCCACGCAGGTTCTTTCGAACCACTCGGATACCGACATTCTGATCAATTTCGTCGGCGACGGATCACTGGCTGCCCTTCAGCCGATCCCATTGTCATCGGTCTGGAACGCCGTCGAACGTCACGACGAGCCACTGTTGGCCTCCTGGTTCAAGGACAAAGCCGTTGTGATCCGATCAAGTCCCGGAGGCTTGGCGACATGGCTCCTACCCTCCAACTCCACGGTCGACGGCCTGACTACCCACCTCCATGTCCTGAATGCCTTACTCAATCATGAACGGATCGACTCAGTCAGCTGGTTAGGCCGCCTCATCGTCACCATCGTGCTGGCCACACTGGCTGCCTGGAGCCTCTTACAGTTTCGTGGGATGATGGGCCTCTTACTTGCCGGTGCCGTCGTTGTTCTGTATGGAGCACTGGCCATCGCGATACTGAGCTGGGCATCTCTCGTGATGCCGATCGCCACCCCTCTCGCAGCCTCATTATCCGTCTTCATCGGCACAGCCGTGTGGGTGAATCTGACGGCAAGCCAACGTCTAATCCTGCTTGAACGTGACATGATCCGCATCCAGCAAGATTCTGCTGCCGTGAGAGAAGCCCTTGTTCTGCATGAGGATCGAGCGGAAGCTCTTCAAGAAGATTTAGACACCGCTAACGCGGCCATAGCTTTTTCGGCCGGCCAACAGGAAGAGTTGACCAGAACGACAAACTTACTGCGGCTCCAAATCGCTGAAGCCCAGGGTCAGGAACAGGAAGCTCGTCGACACCTACAGGAACTGGAGCGGCAGCTTGGCGATCTCCGGGCAGCTGGCACCGCATCAAGCGCGATCGGCAATGCGGAACTCAACCGCCTTCAAGTCGAATCCCGCCAATTCGGCATCCTCACCCAGGATCGCTCTCTGCTGCGGTTGTTTCACGACGTGAAGAAGAGCGCACAGTCTTCGTTGACCGTCCTCCTTCTCGGAGAACCAGGCACCGGGAAAGAGCTCTTCGCCCATGCCATCCACCAGCTCAGTCCACGATCGGGAAAGACCTTCATCGCCGTCAACATGGCAGCCATTTCTCCTGAGCTGTTTGAGAGTGAGCTCTTCGGCCACATGAGAGGCAGCTTCACCGGGGCGACGGGTGACCGTCGTGGCTATTTCGGTCTCGCCGACCACGGCACGATCTTTCTCGACGAGATCGGCGACCTTCGGATGGATCATCAGAGCAAACTGCTGCGAGTGCTTCAAGACAAATCATTCTATCGAGTTGGCGCCACCACCCCGACGACGGTGGACATTCGCATCGTGGCCGCGACTAATCGCGACTTACAGAAAGGCGTGTCGGAGGGATGGTTTCGCGAAGACCTGTACTTCCGGCTGAACGGGATGGTCTTCCATCTCCCACCGCTGCGTGAGCGTACGGGAGACATTCCGCTGCTCACTGACATCTTCCTAAACCAGCTCGCCGAGCAAATTGGGAAGCCTGTCCCTCAGCTGACGAATGAAGCGCTTCGTGCATTGACCGAACATGACTGGAAAGGAAATGTGCGGGAGCTCCGCCACTGTTTGGAACAGGCCATCACGCTGAACGAGGGAACCCTGTTAACCAGAGACTCTCTCAGACTTGGCGAAGAGCGTGGGCCAGCAAGGGGACGGACCGGACAGACGATTCCCGACCTAGCCGGTGATGCCGCGGTCCTGAACTGTCTGCGACGACATGGCTTTGACATGCAGTCAACGGCCAAAACGCTTGGATGGGACCGCAGCACAGTGACACAGCGTTTAAAGGGGCTCTGCTTCCAGGCACTCGTTGAAGCCAACGGCGATCAGGCCAAGGCCGCGCTGACTATCGCGGGAGACCCCGGTCACCTGCGAACCGTTGAACTCAAACTGATGGACTACTATGATCACCTACGATCCGTCATCGAACCATTCACGACCGCTGAAGAAGCGCTGGTTGATTGCAGACGGCGTTTCAAGAACCTTCCGGAACGCCACTTCTCATCGGTCGAGGCACTGGTGCGGCGACACTTCCAACAGAATCGACCGGTTCCATTCGAAGGGCAGACCAAGCGCGCCAGGACTTAGCGATGATCTAAATAAGTAGCTGATTTTTCTTCAACGTGAAACGACCCTCGCTCGTTCCGCCAATACCGCCGTCAACATGGCCTCGTCAACGGACGATTCCGACCCTCGGCGCGTTCGGTCTTCGGCGAAGAGCTTCCGGAGCGCCTCCCGATAACGTTGCCAATGGTTCTGCGCCGCCGACTCCATGCGTTCATCAACTCGCTTAGACCATCCCCATACCAAGGACCCGACGCAAGCATAGAGGCCGCCGATGATCAGGTTGGGATAAGGACACCATTGTACGATCGCGTCCGTCATCTGCGGGAACGGCGGCAACGCGTACCACCAGCCGACGGCGGGAATCGAGGCCGCGACAAAGATATAATAAGACATTTTCCCGCTTCTGACCGCCCCCCGCATGCCGTCGAGCAAGGATTCGTGTTTACCAGGATCAACGCCCATCTCTTCATTGCGTTTCACCAGTCGCTCGATCGCCCAACGCGTCTGATCCGAGGGCCATGACCGGTCATCATTCGTGCTTACCACTTCACAGTGATGGGGCAAGTTGAGAGGGGCATAACACCCAGTGCCGTTCGCAATACGCTCCAGGACACTGATGTGAATCTTGGAAGACTTCATATGATGAGCGCGACAGAGCTTGGCGATGTCGCGCGGCTCCCAGCGATAGTACACACCTAATCCAGCGCGAGCGTCGTAGAGCTCGTCATGCACATCCTGGTGTGTGCGCACGTACTCGCGATCAGCCTGAATAAAGCGTAGCCCGCAGCGCTCCGCCTCCGCCATCATCCAATCCAGCGCCACCAAGGACATGCCGTGTTTCACATAGCCGCCTCCCACGTTGGAATGCACGCCGGCGAACCATACCTGATCCACCTGATTCGTGGGAATCCCTTCCTCATTCCACAGTTCCGGGTGAAAGGTCCGACGGTCGTCGTCAATCGAGAGGGCATGGCAGGCCCGTTTGATTCGGCTGCTGGGTGTTAATTCCGAAAACCGCATGGGGTAGATCCAATTGAACAGATCGCGCAGTTCCTCGAACGGCACTCCGACCGCTCCCACCGTGTCCCACACTCCGACAAAATCTATAGTCACCGCTCCGTCGGGGACGTGTTCATCGTGGATGATGGCCCCGCACCTCTCACGCCTCGTTCTGTCCTGTTTGACCAGATCAGACGACGGCTGGTTGTTGCGTCGCTCGTCCTTGGTGACCGGCTTGAACGCCTCTCGGCGAAACGCGGTCCAGCATTCGTGCACGCGCTGCTTAAGAATTTCGTGGCTGACCTTCTTGATGTCTACTATTCCGCAGTACTGGATGAGCCCAGAGAGGGCGCGAACTGTATACGCTCCGCGGCTGAACCCGAAGAGAAAGAGGTGGTCTCCCGGCTCAAAAACGTGGATCAACTCGGTGTAAAGTTCCTTCACATTCTTACCAAAACCAGAGCCGAAGGCCCCGCCGATGACTTTCAGCGGCGCCAGACTGGAGGTACCGACTCCATCGTCATAGAACGCGACCTGGGGCTTTAAGGTCTGGTCGTACTTATGGCCTTGAATGTCGACGGCCTCGTACAGCTTAAAGACGTTGGTCCCTCGCGCCTTGATGGCGGTATTGCCTGTTCCATCCGAACACAGGACGATATTTTTTCCTGACATACGACACCCCCTCATCTGTCCTTGCGGACCTCGCCTTTTTTGCCCTCACTATCAATATCCGAGGCGCTGGTGTTACTTGTAGTTACAGCAAACCCCATACCCGGCAGAAGAGTCAAAGGATTTCCTTGCCTTACAGAGGCTTAGGAAGCGTATGCGAAGAAGAAAAAGAGCGACTCGGCTGGTCTGTATCACTATGGATAACGAACTGTATCCAAATCGATTCAAACGGAGCAATCGGCTTGCCGTAATCCTGATCAGAATCTATGGCAACCACGCACCTTTCCCCAGACCGCGCTAGTTACGCCCACCCTTCAAGACGCCACCCACGCGACACGAACAATGGCACGAAGGTCGGAGGAATAAATAGCCGGTCCTCCGCATGAGGAATACGGAAATAGTGCTGCGGCTGCAGCATGACGGTGTCATTCCGACTCAAGTCGATGACCGCACGATTGGGTGCTTCGCGTCGCCCGAGGTAGCGCACCTCAAACGCCTCGAAGCGAAGGGGATTGGATGGATTGAAGATGCCAATTCCGCTCGCACGAGCTTCTCGAACCAACTCACGCGCACGGCGCAGCCCCGAGGTTGTCTCAGCAACCTGACTCGCAGTACCGGGCGCGATGACCGCATCAAGAATCGACGGGGATTCGAGGAATGGATCAATATTCGGCCACACGAAGAACGGCATGGCTGCTCCCTGTTCGAGCATTCGTTCGTTGTAGGTCGGGGGACGTGGCCCAGGACTGTTTCCATTCGGCTGATTCCGATTGATAAATACCAAGAACCGTCCAAAGGAATCGAAAACCTCAAAGGAGAAGGATAGAAAGTACCCGAATGTACTGGAGGTCTGCCCCAGTGCATCCATATCGGCTTGAATCAGCCCGATCAGTGCTCGTTCGGCAAAGTCGCCGTGGAAGCGATGGTTGATCCCGACACCGACTCCAATACGGGTGCGAAGATGGTTCGCAAGATCGGTATCGAGATCAAAGGGTCCGAACTGCGGCAGGAATGGATCCGTCAGATAGGCCTCCCATTCTTCCGAATCGAGTCGGCGCTGTGAAGAAGAACCGGCAAGTGAGAAATTCTTCTCGGGCGTATCCACTCCAAGAAAACGGACCGCGCCACTCCCCTCGATATGAATCCCGGCTGTATCTCCGTCCGGGATCGAGGCCTCCAGTGATTGCGGTTGGCCGTTTGCCCCACGGCGCATGGATCCGATCGCCCGTACGTTGCCATTCATGGTGAAAAATGCATCAGCCATGATCACACTCCTCCCTACAGTTGAGGATCAGACACAGACGCAACTAGACATCCTGCATTCACGCAAGGCCTGTACCGCAGTTGTTGAAAATATATCTTTTCTTATTTTCCAGCTATCTACGCAGTAGCGGGACGATAGACACTAGAGGATGGCAAGAGCACACTGTATCGGAAAATTCGACCGTAGTATCGAAAGAGAGACGGGGTTGCTCTCGTCGTTGACTCGCGGCGCAGAATAATTCTCAAGGCGTGCCTGCCCCATTCAACCGTCACGCCTCTTGAAGTCAGGAAGCCGTCTTCACAGAGAGGACTTGCTCGGCTTGCGCAATCGCATCCCGCAAGGCCTTCAGCCCTGTATCAGCTTTCCTCGCTTTCGGGAGACTGCTCACAAAGCGAGACGCTGCCTTCGTCAAGAGTTGCAACGTGTCTCGCATATTACCCACTTCGCTCAATTCCCCAGATGCCGCCGCGCGAGCCATCGCCAGCCGTCTTCGAGGGCCGATATACGGTTGAGGAGCGATCGGATTGTCTTTTTCAAGTTCTGGTCGTCTGAATATCATGATGTCTCCTCCCAGGTACGATCAGAAGAAACAGGAAACGCACGTTGTCTCGTATGGTACGCCTCCGAGCCACAAGAACAAAGCTGGATGACGGGTTCAATGACCTACTAGAATTTGCAGGCGTCCTCCTTGATCTCCGGGCCAGGGATCGGATGTTGGCGAACTCGCTGCACATAGTTGCGGCAGTCCATCTCGGCCCCTTCCTTCGACGCCTTGCCTTCATGAACTGCCCGCCGCCATTGGACAATCCGATCAGCGAATGGGTCGTATCGGCACACATCCTTGCCGGAAGACTGCCCAGCCAGTTGTTGACACTTGGTCACCCAGAGCTCGGGGGTCAATGCTCCGCTCTCCACGGATCTGGTGAGTTCATAGAGTTTATCGGCAAACGATCCAAATTCGCAGACGGCAGGATCTACCGGTGGTGGCGCCGCGTGATTCCGATCGACCGTATTCAGCATCTGCCGGCAACTCGTTTCACCGGCCTCTTTGGAAATCAGTCCCTTTTCGATCTGCTGCTTGGTTTCCGTCCGTCGTTCATCGAACTCGGATTTGGATAGGAGTGCCGGGGCTCCGACCAGCACAGCCGTCGTCGTTGGGCATCCAGCCAAAACCAAGGGTAAGAGGCCAAGGAGCAGTCGTCGCATCGTCAACCTCACTTTCAATACACACCGGGGTCACAACCATGAATGATGCCGACGATCATGTGGACCGCGCCTACCGAGTCCACACCATCTCACCGTCTCCCCGTCTTCAACTTTGCGTAATGAGTGCAGCCTTTTGGCTCTCTGAGATCGCATGCTTTCCCATAATACTTGAGCGCTTCGGCATCGTCCGGTTTCACGCCTCTCCCGACTTGATAGACCATGCCGAGATTGATACAACCCTTTGCATCCCCAGCGTCACAGGCCTTCCTGTAGAGGGTGGCGGCACGAATATCGTCCTGCTTGATCCCCGTCCCTTGGGCATACATCACACCAAGATTGGAGCAGCCCCTCAGGCTCCCCCCGTCACAGGCCTTCCGATAGAGGTCGGCAGCTTGAAAGGTATCCCCTTGAACCCCGGTCCCCTCGGCATACATGACACCAAGGTTGTAACAGCCCCTCGCATTCCCCCCGTCACAGGCCCTCCGATAATAGCTGGAGGCTTGAACATCGTCCTGTGGAACCCCGACTCCCTCGGCATACATCACAGCAAGGTTGTAGCAACCCTTCATACTTCCACCGTCACAGGCTTTCCGAGAGAAGCTAGCGGCTTGTACGTCATCCTGAGAGACTCCGATTCCTTCAGCATATATCACGCCAAGGTTGTAGCAGCCCTTCGCATTCCCTCCGTCACAGGCTTGTCTGTAGAAGTCGGCGGCCTGAACGTCGTCTTGTGGAGCCCCGGTTCCCTCGGCATACATCACGCCAAGGTTGTAGCAGGCTTTCATGCTTCCACCATCACACGCAATCCTCGAGAAGGCAGTAGCTTGAGCGTCGTCCTGTAAGACCCCGATTCCCTCAGCATACATCACACCAAGATTGGAGCAGCCACCCACATCTCCACCATCACAGGCTTTCTTGAAAAGGGTAACAGCTCGAGCGTCATCTTGCTTCACCCCCTCACCTTTCATATGCAACAATCCGAGAGCGTTGCATGCTGTCGCCGTGCCTTTCTCACACAGGGCTTTTATCTGCTGCGGCTGATCGGCCGCCTCCGAAGATCGCATCTCTGCTGAGACCAATGCGCCGAAGACAATGAATGCGTGAAGTAGCGGGCGAACCGTCATTGAGAGACCTCCAAAGCTGCGGGAATAGTTGAGCGGGGCGCAGTCTAGCGAGACGGGCGACGAGATTCAAGACGGTGAGCTCGAGCCTATCTGCACATCAGTGGGTGCGGTGACTCGTTTCACCATTACGGATATGTGCATAAACAAGTGATCACATTCCCTAAAAAAAGAGGAGGATGTCCTTGCGATGAACACTGTTGATACTATTCGGATTCCAGATCGTCAATATCAAGAGAGATTCCCTATACCTCACTGCCGGCAGCACAGCATTCGGCTGTTTGTCCTGCCCCCGTGCGCCGCAGTTCAGATAGAGGCAGCGTGGACTGGACAAACCGCCTCTACACGGAAGAATTCGATGACTCCCAGCTTGGCAACTTCGATCTCCTATCCCGCCAAGCAGTTCAACAGGTATCATGACCCTGCACACCCCGTTGCAAAGCGAATTACGAAGGCGATAGGATCGCCTTCCATTTGTGCCTCGCGAGCGGACTTCATGGATATAGGAGTGTCGCGCAGGCCGATTAGTGGAGCGCGAATTCATTCTGAATCCTGCACCTTCTCTATTGGTGAGTGAGCCATGATCATCAAGTTATCCGCCGCTGCCGTTGTATCCATCGTCATGTTCTGCGGAACCGTCCCGATTGCGAGGGCCGCCGAAGATTCAGGTGGCCAGTCGTCGCAAGACGAATTGAGTTCGACGAAGGCCCAGCTTCAACAGGCCAAGCAAAAAATCGATGAGCTCGAACGGCAGCTCAAGCAACGGATCGGCGAGCTCGTGCTCCAGCTCCATGCGAAGGAAAATGAGGTCGCAGCCCAGATTACCAACGCCCATGCGAATTCCAAGCAGCTGCGGGAAGATCTTGCATCACGCACCGAAGAACTCAACCAAGCCAACCGCCGTGTTGCTGAACTCGAACAACAGATAGCCATGTCGGGGAAAGGGCAGGAGCTGACGCAGGCGAAACGGCGCATCGCCGAAGCCGAACAACAGGTCGCGAGGAAAGAGCAGGAACTAGCCCAAGCCAAACGCCGTGTCGCCGAGGTCGAACAACAGCTGACAGCTGTGGCCAAAGATAAGGAACTGGCCCAGCCAAAGCACCGCGCGGCCGAAACCGATCAACTGATGGCGGGAAGGGAACAAGAACTGATACTGGCGAAACGGCGCGCCGCCGAAGCCGATCAGCAGTTGGTATGGAAGGAGCAAGAACTAGCCCAGGCCAAGCGTCGTGTCACTGACGTTGAGCAACAACTGGCGGGGAAGGAGCAGGAACTGGCCCAGGCCAAGCGTCGCGCCGGTGAAGTCGAACAGCAGTTGGCGGGGAAGGAACAGGAATTGGCCCAAGCCAAACGCCGCGCAACCGAAGCAGACCAGCAAACAGCCGGGAAGGAGCAGGAACTGGCCCAGGCCAAGCGTCGCGCCGGTGAAGCGGAGCAGCAGATAGCAAAGAAAGAGCAAGAACTGACGCAGGTCAAGGAGGAGATCAAGCACGTCACGCAAAAGCTGGCTGATCTCAACCCCCAACTCCTGGCGAAGGATGCAGAACTCGTGCGCGCAAAGCAATTGCTGGTGGAGGTTGAGCTCAATGCATCCAAACCAGCCCCGCCAACTGCCGCGCAAGAGGAGAGCCCACCCTCCCTTTCTCTATTACCTATCGATCACAACCTATCCTTGAGCACCCCGACCGGACCCGACCCTGAAGGTACAGATGATGGCGAAGGCTTCTCATCAAATGGTGACCTCGGCAAAATCAGCGAAAGCCTGGCGAATCTCTTGCAGCCTGAACTCAAGAAAGGCAGTGCGACCTTGAGGCAGCGAGGAAATCGATTGACCCTCGCCTTGGCCACCAGTGAGCTATTCTCCACTGGTGACGCGACGGTCACCCTCGGAGGGGCCTCATTGCTCGAGCGAGTCGGTGTCGTCTTGCACGGATTCCGTTACCAGAGCATCGAGGTTGCCGGGCATACCGACAACACGCCGCTCCGGAACGATCCTCGGAAAGGCTTTCGGGACAATCTCGAACTCTCCCGGACACGGGCCGAACATATCAGTCAGGTCCTCATCAACGGAGGACTTGAAGCCGACCGAGTCAAAGCCGCGGGGTATGCGGATAGCAAGCCAATCGCGACGAATGAGACAGACAAAGGCCGGAGTAAGAACCGGCGCATGGAAATCGTGATGACCCAGACAGCGGAATCAGGAATCGCCGTGGGTGAAGGGAAGACGCAAATCGGCAAGAAACCACAAGATGGGTCACACAAACGGTGATCTATCATTGATCGAACTGCAGGCTCAGGAATTCGCCCGGTGTCTGAGCGGATCCAAGCCTCGCAGGATTGTTCACCACCTCACTCGAACGATAGTTCCGATGCCCCCTTCGGAAAAATCCGCCCAAAGGCATTCTGAGCACATATGAAGTGCAAGCAATCCGGGACTGGCATACCACACCTTTGACAGCATCATCTGTCTCAATAAACAAGGGACTGAGCCCTGAGCCACTCCACTGAAATCACGACGAATGAGTCAAATTGTACTGTTGCTGCGGGCTTCGGGTGTCCCGACATGAACTCCTAGAGACCAGCTGCCCTCCGGATACAACTTACCTTAGAGCCGACTCCGCAGCCGTTCGTAGCCTTTCTTCAACTCATCGATCGCCAGGCCCAACGCGGCGCCAACGGATTCCGCCGTCTTACCGGCTTCCTCCCGTGCCGCTTCCAGCTTAGGCTTCGTTTCCTCCCACTGCTTCTCCAGACGAGCCCATTCGTCCTTCGCGTCCGCTTTCGCCAAGTGAAGCTGGACTTGAAGTTCATCGCGCTGTTGTTTGAAATGCTCCAACGCGTTCGTGATCTGCTCTTTGACGTCTGCCATGAGATGTGCTCCTTTGTTAATAGTGGACGCGCACGGTTATAACTTCGGCAACGCTCGTAGTCGAGAAAGAAGTCTTATCGGGCATGAGATCCCACAGCGAAATGAATGGTAGCGCGCTCCAAGGATTTCGATACGTCAGGATCAGGATCTGATAGTTAGTTTATCGCGTCGAGCTACATAGAACTAGTCCCAGCCTCATCCTTCACTCAGGTACCCGATGCATTCCCAGTGACAAGGCATCGCGCTTGATGCTTCACCGTGATAGAAACAAAGCAGGTTACGCGCCGCTAGAGGCGCCTACCCCTTTTTATTTCTGCCTCAAAAACCTCTCCTTTTCAAACCGCCTCATTGACAGAAGCGCGTATGAAAGTGCAACATATGGCTCCTGTTGATCTAAAAAAGCGCGCGTCTGACAGCGTGACTGCCTGATTCAATACGCCTCGTGGTTCACCAAGGATGCGTGCAGGAAATACGATAAAGAAAACGTTCAGCACCCTCTTACATCTTACAGAATTAAGGAGGCTCGAATCATGGCACTGCTGATTACCGACGAATGTATCAACTGTGGCGCCTGCTTACCGGAATGCCCGAACGAGGCTATCTTTGAAACTCGCAGCGGCGCAGAAGAGAAGGGACTCCATGTAGGTGACGGCCAGGGCGTGGGGGATAATATTTACATAATCGCGCATGATCGGTGCACCGAGTGCGTGGGCCATTTTGACGAACCCCAATGTGCGGCTGTCTGTCCGGTCGATAATTGTTGCATTTCTGATCCGTTGTATCCCGAAGGGACCGATGTCCTCCTGGAACGAGCGAAGACCCTCAATCCTGACAAGGCGATCGATCCGGCAAAGGTGTGGAGCGGCGTACGGAACTGACCCTATCCACTTTGGGATTCCGTGCCATGTGAACATGCTGAGAACGCGCCGGCACAGTCATCTGTGCCGGCGGCCTAACCGAAACGATGGGTCATGGCTGAGAAGGGTCCACGATTTCTGACCAATGCCACCGTCATCAAGGTACTCGCGAAAGTCTTTGCATTCCAAGCCATCGAGATTAACCTCTTGCGTGCCCATGCGGGAATATCCGATGCGAATTGGAAAAGCCTGAAACGGGACGCGTTTAAGAAAACCTACGCCAAGCAACGCGCGTTTTATGAAGATCGCTTGACGGGCGCGTTTGCGCTGGAGCACATTTCCCAGTCCGAACGGGAGACCAGACTGCTCGAACTCTGGCTCAAACAGAGCGAGGAGTCCCCCAAAGACGAACCATAAGCCAACATTTCCATAAACGCCGATCACAGAGTTCCCGTCGCCCAGAAACCAGGAGCACGTAAGCGGACACTCGTGCTCGTCTCGCATATTGAAGGTCTCACTACTGGAGAACAGCCATGAGCACACATCGTTTTCTATGGGTACAGGCCGGGCGGGTACTTCTTGTCGGAGCTGCCTTTTGCACGCTATTGGCCCTGACAGAGGAATCAGTACAGGCTCATGGTGCGGACCTATCCGAGCCGGGTCTATCGCACTCGAGCCCTCCCAGCCCATCGAATCTATCAAGCCCCGAGGCAACCGGACGGCAAGCAGCTTGCTGGGCGCTCACCATTCCCTATGGTGCCGCGAAAATGGTCTATGCGATCGGCGGAGGCATTGTGGGCGGCTTCGCGTGGGCGGTGACGGGAGGAAACCTGGCGGTGGCAAAGTCCATCTGGGTTCCTTCGATGACAGGCGACTATATCGTCCAGCCGCAACATCTCACCGGAGAGAAGCACCTCTACTTCGTGGGCGTGTCATCAGAGCCCAGGTAACCCTGATTCAGCGGTACCCGCATGCCGACCGGTCTGAAGAAATGGGGCCTGCCCCTCAAGTCATGGCTTACTGGCATACACAGAACAAGACGCGACCTAACGGCACTAGATCGTCAGTCCAAGCGGTATCGACTGATCTCGACCCCCTATGAGGCCGCGTCATGCAACTAGCGATGGCTTTACTCATCACCCTGCTCGCTGGATGTGCCGGATCCAAGCTCGATCATGGGATGGACTCCGAGTCCAGAACTGACAACACTTTCGACCAAACGGGTAGTGTGTGGACCGAGGAACGCAAGGCACTGTATCACCAGGCCCGCGAAGGGCTACGACAGTCTCGTGAACGGTATATCGCGACCACCCGCCCAGTCCTCGAGCGCAAGTTTCGACACGAGTACCCAGATTTGTCCGACACGGACATCGAGACGCTGGTCAATGAGGCGCTGGCAAAAGGCTACCGCCACGAGACGGAACCACGACCGGATGGTCCGGTCCGACTCCCTCCGCAACGTCCCATGAACTGTATGCCTCCCCCAGGGGGTTGGCCATCCTCCCCGAATTGCTTTTAGCAAGCACTACACTCGCAAGATTGTATAGCCTCAAGTTGCCTCAGGTGTCCCTGGCGGTCTGGCGAAGTTCACACTCCCATCCAAACGAGAGCAGAAGATGTTATAGTGTTGAGCCACGATTAACCGTGAGAGAGTACCTCCTTGAAGGTTTCAGATTCAGTCAGCCCTGATGATGGGGATTGAACGATGAGCCTGCTGACCTTTCGCTTCCGCCAATCCCAAGCCGTGGACTTTTATTGGAACCTTGAGCTGGCCAAGCGAGGATCTCTCCGCGAATTCAAGGTACATCCCAACATCACCATCTATGAGTCGGCGTTCGACCTCTTCAACCCGATTCACGTAGGACACGCCTTGTCCCTGGCCAAAGCCTTGGTGCTCGACAAGCGAGCCGAGGTCCTCTCGGGAAACACGTCGTTGACCATGACAACCGTCCGTGATGTCTTGCAGTGCTATCAGCAATCGATGCAAGTCGAGGACTATCATGCGCATTGTTGGTTCAAGATCCGGCTCACATTTGATCTGGCCGTGACACGAATTGAAGTGGAGTCCGACGATTCGGGGAAGTCGTTTGTATTTCCGTGTCGATGCGCGGCCACACACGCGTATGGCATTCACTATGAGCACCCCGGAACGATCTATGCCCAACTGGACTCGGCCTTGTGGCGTGCCGGTACACGTTGGTGCCCGCGGCTCGAAGATCTCTCAGAAATAAAACTCGTGAACGTGGAGTTGCAGACTAAAAGATGAAGCGCCACAGCTGCTCACGGATCGGAATGGCTCGCAACGCTCTCGCATGAAAGAGCGACTACTTGTCCTCCCTCAGCACGGGGGTCAAATCTGAGGTCTGATCGTGCTTGCTACGTCAACTCATGACCATGGGAGTACCATGCACCTGATAGTCGAATGGTGCGAACCCATGGCAAACCCAGTTTCCAGCATAATCAACTGCTCGTTTTTAACTGTCCATCCCTCCGCATACAGCTGAGCATAGAACTGAGTGCTGATCTCCCTCTTTGTTTGGTTTTGCATCGCAAAGACAGACCGAGGGATCACAGACCGTACCGGGGCTAACCGCTCAAATCATTGCTCACCGGCA
>Ga0224505_10001203_pt1 | contig 16661 bp, 14 predicted proteins | sample SF_Jan12_sed_USG_FD_169102 | JGI IMG/M metagenome (GOLD analysis project Ga0224505, IMG submission 169102) | Sediment microbial communities from San Francisco Bay, California, United States - SF_Jan12_sed_USGS_4_1 | ecosystem: Environmental > Aquatic > Marine > Sediment | place: USA: California... | reverse complement strand
CGGACCCTGGCTCGGTTGTCGGGTCCTGGGGCGGGTCGGTGTCGCCTTCGGCGGACCCTGGCTCGGTTGTCGGGTCCTGGGGCGGGTCGGTGTCGGCTTCGGCGGACCCTGGGTCGGTGGTGGGGTCTTGGGGTGGGTCGGTGTCGGCTTCGGCGGACCCTGGGTCGGTGGTGGGGTCCTGGGGTGGGTCGGTGTCGGCTTCGGCCGATGCCGGAGCGGGGGAGCCTGCCGGGCGGCCGAAGGGGTCGTCCTTGCGGGCGGCCAGCTCGGCGACGGCCTCGCGGTAGGCCGCCTCGGCCTCGGACTTCTGTTCGGCGGTGGCCCGGTTGTCGTTGGTGAGCTTGCGTACGCGGGCCGCGGCCTCGTCCTTGCGCCGCTCGGCCTTGGCCACGATCTTGGCCGCCTTCGCCTCGGTGGCCGTTTGTTCCACGTGCGAGTTGAACAGCTCCAGCGAGCTCAGCAGGTCGGGATCCAGGTCGGTGGCATCAGGCATGGTCCCATCTTGGCCCGTCGACTCCCCGTCGGCCACGACCGGCGATCAGCGCTCGGAGGGATACCGCAACCCGATGTCGGCCCGGATGGCGTCCAGTCGACGCATCATCGCCAACGTGTAGGCATGGGGGACGACGGGGCTCTCGGAGCGCCCCTCGTCGAGGCAGTCGATCAGGTGCTGGGCCTGGCGGTGCAGCCCGTTGTCCGGCGTCTCGATGCGCCGGGAGCCGTCGCCGTTGTGCACGGTGATGGCCTCGCTGGTGTGGAACGGCATCTGCCACTCGATGATGCCGGCCGACCCGATCAGGTTGGCACCGATGGTGGTGTGGGCATCGATCGACGTCACCAGCCGCGCCGTCTCGCCGGTGGCGTAGCCGGCCAGCAGGGTGGTCGTCAGGTCGATCCCGTCGGCGACCACGGCGCGAGCGTCGAGCGTGTCGGGTTCTCCCAGTAGGAACCACGCCAACCCCAGCGGGTACACACCCAGATCCAGCAGCGAGCCGCCGCCCAGGGCCGGGTCCCGCAGCCGGTGACCCACACCGGGTGCGGTGGGGAAGCAGAAGTCCGCGGTCAACACCCGCGCCTCGCCGATGGCGCCGCCATCGAGCTGCTCCTTGCCCGCCACCCAGGCCGGCGAGAAGCGAGCCCACATGGCCTCCATCAGGAAGCGGTCGTTGGCTCGGGCCGTGTCGATCATGCGCTGGGCCTCGGCCGCGTTGATGGCGAAGGGCTTCTCGCACAACACGTGCTTGCCGTGCTCGAGCAGCAGACACGTGTCCTGCGCGTGGCGGCTGTGGGGAGTGGCGATGTACGCCACGTCCACGTCGGGATCGTTGGCCAACGCCTCGTAGCTGTCGTGGGCCCGGGCGATGCCGTGTTCGGCGGCGAAGGCCTCGGCCGCTCCGGGTCGTCGACTGGCCACCGCCGCCAGCTGTCCGCCGTCGACCCTGGCGAAGTCCCGGGCGAAGGAGCCCGCGATCTTTCCGGTGCCGATGATTCCGAAGCGTCGTTGCGTGGCCATGGCCGCATGGTAGGGGAGACGGCCGGGGCGACCGTCGGGCGGGGCCCGGTAGTCTGCCCGCCGTGGCCGAGTCCTTTCCCCGTCAGCACGCTCGTACCCGCGGCTTCACGGTGGGAGCTCCTCGTGACATCCGCGTCGGCGACGACGGTCGGCGCGTGGTCTTCCTCCGACCGGCGATACCCGGCGCCGTGGCCAATGCCCTGTGGCGGTTCGACGTCACCACGGGCGCCGAGTGGGTGCTGTTGGACCCCGACCACCTGGATGCCGCCCACCGCGACGTGCCCGATGCCGAGAAGGCACGCCGGGAGCGGGCCCGCGAGCGCGGCAGCGGCGTGGTGGCCTACGACGCCGACACCGCTCTGAGCCGCATCGTGTGTGCGCTGGGTGGAGTGCTGTACCGCATCGACACCGACGACGGAACCCTCGAGGAGCTGACCGCAGCCGAAGGGGCATTCGACCCCCGACTCCAGCCCGAGGGGGACCTGGTGGCCTACGTGGCCGGTGCCGAGGTGCGCGTCACCGACGGCCACGACGACCGCCTGATCGTGTCCGAACCGACGGCCGAGTCCGTCAGCTGGGGATCGGCCGAGTTCATCGCCGGCGAGGAGATGGGCCGAACCCGCGGCTTCTGGTGGAGCCCCGACGGGCAGCGGCTGGCGGTCGAGCGCGTCGACGTCGAGCCGGTGCAGCAATGGTGGATCGCCGCACCGGTCGATCCCGCCGCCGCGCCGCGGGCGGTGCGCTATCCGGCAGCCGGGACGGCCAACGCAGCGGTTGCGTTGGCCATCATCGACCTCGACGGCGCACGAGTGGACGTCGACTGGGCGCAGGGCCGGTTCGAGTACCTGGCCGACGTGTTCTGGCGCGACCCCGAGCGGCTCACCCTGGTCGTGCAGACCCGGGATCAGCGAACCCTCGCGATACTGGAGGCCGATGCCGCCAGCGGCACCGTCACCGAGATCCACCGCCACAGCGACGACCACTGGGTCGAGTTGGTGGCCGGGGCGCCCCGCTGGGCCGACGATCGACTGGTCACCGTTGCCGACCTGGGCGATGCCCGCCGGGTGGTGGTCGACGGCTCGCCCATCGGACCGAGCGATCTCCAGGTGCGGCGGGTCGTCGCCACCGATGATGCCGGCGTGTGGGTGCTGGTCTCACCGACACCGGAGCAGGTCGATGTCGCCCACTTCGGGTTCGACGAATCGGTGACCATGCACACCTCCGGCAGCGGGGTCCACGGTGCCTCGGTGGGCGGGCCCACCCGAGTGGTGTCGTCGGCGTCGCTCGAATGGTTCGGTGCCCGCGTCGAGGTGTGGGGCGACGACGGGTTGATCCACACCATCGGGTCCTACGCCGAGACACCCGTGATCGCCCCCCGGGTGCAACTGCGCCGGCTGGGCTCCAGGCGCCTGGCCACCGCGGTGCTCGGTCCCACCGGCCACGACGGCCGGTCGCCCCTCCCGGTGCTGCTCGATCCGTACGGTGGGCCCCACGCCCAGCGGGTGCAGGCCGCCCGAGGCCTGTACCTCACCAGCCAGTGGTTCGCCGACCAGGGCTTCCTGGTCGTGATCACCGATGGTCGGGGAACACCTGCTCGCGGCCCGGCCTTCGAACGCGAGGTCCACGGTGACCTGGCCGGGCCGGTGCTGGCCGACCAGGTCGACGCCCTCGAGGCGCTCGCCGACGTGGACAGCCGGGTCGATCTCGATCGGGTGGCCATCCGGGGCTGGTCCTTCGGTGGGTATCTCGCCGCCCTCGCCGTGTTGTCGCGGCCCGACCGCTTCCACGCGGCCATCGCCGGCGCGCCCGTGACCGACTGGCGGCTGTACGACACCCATTACACCGAGCGCTATCTGGGTCATCCCGAGGACGCGCCCCAGGCCTATGTCCGCAGCGACCTCGTGCCGCTGGCCGCGCAGCTCGATCGGCCGCTGCTGTTGATCCACGGCCTGGCCGACGACAACGTGGTCGCCGCTCACACGTTGGAGCTGTCGAGAGCACTGCTCGAGGCGGGTCGGCCCCACCAGGTGCTGCCGTTGTCGGGCGTCACGCACATGACCCCCCAGGAATCGGTGGCCGAGAACCTGCTGTTGCTCCAGCTGGCCTTTCTCCGCACCAGCCTGGGATTGGACTGACCGCAGCCGGGTCCGGCGTCGATCAGATGGCGGTCCAGCCTCCGTCCACGTACAGGACGGTTCCGGTGACGAACGTGCTGGCCGCACTGGCCAGGAAGAGCAGGGCGCCATCCAGTTCGTGGGGCCGGCCCTGGCGGCCCATCGGCGTGCCGTTGTCGATGTAGGCCCGCCCCCCTTCGGTCTCGAGCATCGAGGCGTTCATCTCGCTGGCGAACCAACCGGGGGCCAGCGTGTTGACCCGTACCCCCTTGCGGGCCCACTGGGACGCCAGCTCACGCGTCAGATTGTGGAGTCCTCCCTTGGCCGCGGCGTAGCCCGGAGCCCGCAACCGACCGCCGGCGACGGTGCCCAGCACCGAGCCCACGTTGATGATGGAGCCGCTCAGCCCGTTTGGTATCATCCACGATGCGGCCCGGCGGGCGACGGCGTAGGGCGCCACCAGGTCGAGCTGGAGCTCGCGGGTGAACTCCTCGACCGGGTAGTCCAGGGCCGGGACCACGTGGCTGACGCCGGCGTTGTTCACCACCACGTCGATGCCGCCGAAGTGCTCGACCACGCGGTCGACCAACGACTCGCCCTGACCGGGCTCGGACAGGTCACAAGAGAAGGCATGGGCCAGCGGGATCTCCGCCGCCAACGAGTCGAGCCGATCGACCCGCCGGGCGGCCAGCGCCACCCGAGCCCCGGCGGCGGCCGCCGTGCGGGCGAAGCGCTCGCCCAGACCCGAGGAGGCGCCGGTGACCAGCACGATCCGATCGTCGAGCCGGAACTGCTGTGAGGGGTCGTCGGTCACGCCGGCACGCTAATCGCCCGTCCGCTCCCCGCGGAAAGGGGCGGTGGAGGTCGGCGATCGTCGATGCCTGGCCCACCGTCCAGTGGGCTCGAACAGCCGCTGATGGCCGGCCCGATGGGACGACGCGCAGCTCGCCAGGGCGGGATGGGCCCGACCTGCGGCCAGACTGGGTCGATGCACCAGTCCCCACCCACGGCCTTCCGGGGCTGGCGCATCCTCGGGTGGTCGACGTTGATCCTGGCGCTCACCGCGCCCGGGCAGACGATCGGGGTGTCGTCGTTCATCGATCACATGATCGACGACCTCGGGGTCAGTCGGTCCACCCTTTCGGGTGCCTACCTCGTTGCCACGTTGCTCGGATCTGCGGCTCTGCCCGCCATCGGCCGATGGGTCGACCGGCGCGGCGTGCGCCACGCCACCACCGTTGTCGGTGTCGCGTTCGCCTTCGCCATCGCGCTGCTCGGCGCGGCACAGAACCTCCTCATGCTCGGGATGGCGTTCGTGGGCATCCGCATGCTGGGCCAGGGGTCGCTCTCGCTGATCGGCGACACCTCGATCGCGCTGTGGTTCCAGGCCCGCCGGGGCCGGGCGTTCGCCGTCGCGATGACGGTCTCTGCCGGCCTCATGGCCCTGAGCCCTCTGGTCTTCACCGCGCTGATCGAAGCCGTCGGTTGGCGCCCGGCGCTGGTCGTGACCGCCGTCTTCATCGTGTTGACGGTGCCGTCGATCGGCCGGTTCGCCATGGTGGACCGGCCGTCCGCGATCGGCCAGGTCCCCGACGGGATCCCGGGAGTGACCACGGAGACCTTCGTGCCGCAGCCATCGCTGACGGTGCGCGCCGCTGTGCGGACTCCGGCGTTCGCCAGCTTGATGAGCATCGTGGCGCTGTCGGCCGCCCTGATCACCGGGCTCACGTTCCACAATGTGTCGGTCATGGCCGAAGGCGGGCTCACCGACACCGAGGCTGCAGCCATCTTCGTCCCCCAGATGGTCGGGGTGGTCTCGGCCAGCTTCGTGGTGGGTTGGCTCACCGACCGGGTCCGAGCCCAGGTCCTGGTCCCGTTCGCCGGACTCTCGCTGGCCGCCGCCGTCGCCATGGCCACCGCGGTCAGCCCCGGTGTCGCCGCCATCCTCTACGGGCTCGTGTCGGGGATCGCCGGCGGGTCGATCCGGGCGCTGGGAAGCGCGCTGCTCCCGAAATGGTTCGGTACCGACCACATCGGCGCCATCCGGGGCATCAGCCATACGGTGGCCGTCGCCGCCTCGGCCACGGGGCCGCTGCTCCTGTCGATCGGCAACGATCTGAGCGACAGCTACCGCTCCGTGCTCCTGATCTGCGCCGCCGTCACCGCGGCCATCGCCGTCTCGACCGCGCTGGTGAAGGATCCGGTCGTGGCGGAGGCCCTGCCCGACCTCGTGACCTGAGGGCCAGTGCCCCAGGTCACGCGAGAGTGCTACGCACCCATCAGCTCCCGCAGGAACGGGGCGGCGGGCTGGTGGAGATCGTCGATCCGCAGCCGGCCGTCGTCCACCACCAGCACTCGATCGGCCAACCCGCGGAGGTCGTCGGCGTCGTGGGTCGTCATCACCACGTGCCGCGCCGGCTGGCTCTGCACCAGCGAGCGCAGCAGAGGGCGTACGGCGGCGTCGGCCGCGGCGAAGGGCTCGTCCAACAACAGCACCTCGGGCTCGGCGGCCAGCGCCCGGGCCAGTGCCGTGCGTTGCCGCTGCCCGCCGGACAGGTCGCCCGGGTGGTCGTTGCGTCGATCGGCCAGCTCGACCCGCTCCAACCAGGCCGCGGCGGAGGCGTCGGCTTGGCGGCGCGGGGTGCCCCGGCACCGCAGCCCGAAGGCCACGTTGTCGAGCACGGTGAGGTGTTGGAACAGGCGATGGTCCTGGAACACCACGCCCACCCGTCGGTCCGCCGCCGGGACCCAGTGGTGGCCGTCGGGTTCGTCCCACAGGTTTCCGGCCACCTCCAGCCGCCCCGTGTCGAGGGCGAGCAGGCCGGCCAGCAGGTGGATGATCGACGACTTGCCCGCCCCGTTGGGGCCCACCACGGCGATCCGTTCAGCGTCAGCCGCCTCCAGAGCGAGAGCCAGCGTCAGTTCGCCCACGATCGCCGTCCCCTGCAGTACCAGGGTCATCGCAGCAGCCACTTCTCGCGCAGACTCACCAGTACGGACAGCGACACGGCCAGCATGATCAGGCTGACGGCCAGCGCCGATTCGAAGCGACCACCTTCCAGGTCCTCGAAGATGGCCAGGGGCAGCGTGCGCGTACGGCCGGGGACGTTGCCGGCGAAGGTGAGGGTGGCCCCGAACTCGCCCAGGGCTCGGGCCCAGGCCAGGGCCGCGCCGGCGGCGATGGCCGGGCGGGCTCGGGGCAGGGTGATGCGGCGCAACACGGTGGCCGGTGAGGCACCGAGGGTGGTGGCCGCGTCCTCCAAGCCGTCGGCGTCAGGGTGCAGCGCCGACTCGGCGGTGATGACGAAGAAGGGAAGCGCGACCACCGTGGCGGCCAGGACCGCTCCGGCGGTGGTGAAGGGCAACGTGATGCCGATGCCGTCGAGCGCGGGGCCGAGCAGCCCGCGTCGGGGGCTGAGCGCGAACAGCAACGCCGTGCCCGCCACGACGGGCGGCAGCACCATGGGCAAAAGCACGACGGCCCGCACCACACGGCTCCAACGGTGGGGCATGCGGCCCAGGAACCAGGCCAACGGCAACCCGAGCAGCACGGACAGGGCGGCGCTGGTGAGGCTGACCACCAGCGAGATGCGCAGGGCATCCACGGTCTCGGGCTCCGCCCACAGGTCGATCACCGACGACCACGGCATGCGCCACAGCAGAGCCACGATCGGCAAGGTCAGCAGTGTCACGCCGAGAACGGCGGGGACGGCCAGCAGGCGCGGGGTCCGGGTCGGCGGCCTCATGGCTGCTCGAACCCGGCCGCACCGAGAATGGCCTGGGCCGGCTCGGTGGTCAGCCAGTCGACGAAACCGGTGGCGTCGGGGTCCGAACCGTCCACTGCGGCGGCCAGGTAGGGCGCGCCCGTCGGCCCCCCTCCGGGCAGGGCAAGCGTTTCGACCGAGCCGGCCGCGGCGCGGGCATCGGTGACGTAGACGACACCGGCGTCCACGCTCTCGCTCTGGACCCGGGTGAGCACGCTGCGCACGGAGGGATCGAGGGTGTCGGCACTGATGACCATTCCCTGGTCGGCTGCCGCACGGGCCGTGAGGTCGCCGCAGGGAACGTCGGGGGCGCAGATGGCCACGAGCAGGTCCGGGTCGGCCAGGTCGGACAGTGTCGTCACGCCGCCCGGGTTGCCCGGGGGCACCACGATGACCAGCCGATTGCGGGCGAACACGACCGGGTCGCCGGTGATGGCGCCGGCGTCGACGGCACGAGCCATGCTGGCCTCGTCGGCCGTCAGCAACACGTCGGCCCGGCGCCCTTCGATGATCTGGGTGGCCAGCGAGTGGCTGCCGGCGAAGTCGTGGACGATGTCGAGCTCGCCCTGCTCCCGGTGGTAGGCGTCGGTCAGCTGCGGAGCCACCTCGGTGAGCGATGACGCAGCCAGCAACGAGAAGTCGGGATCCGTCGTCCCGCACCCCCCGGCCAACAGGGCGAGGAGCAGCCCGACGATGCCCGGCCGGGTGGTCATGCGGGTCGTTCGATGATGACGTTGGTGGCCTTGACAGTGGCGACGGCAAGCACCCCCGGCTCCAGTCCGAGCGCATGGACGGCCTCGGCCGAGATCAGGGCCACGATTCGGTTGCGGCCGCTCACCAGTTCGACCTGGGCCATGACCGTGTCGGCCCGCACCTTGGTGACCAGGCCCGTGAACCGGTTGCGAGCCGACATCTCGCGGTGCTGATCGGCAGTGTCGGGTTCGGCCAGTTCGACGGCGAAGCGGGCCAGTTCGGCGCCGTCCACCAGTCGGTGTCCGCCGTCGGTGCGATGGGTGCGCAGCCGTCCCTGGTCGGCCCAGCGGCGGACGGTGTCGGTGCTCACCCCCAGCAACTCGGCCGCTGTACCCATGCGAAACTCGGACATGCAAGAATTATCGGATGAATACCTGGGACACGCCAAGTTTCTAACGGTCGCAGGCCGTGGCGATTACCGTCGTGGCCATGTGCCGGAACATCACCACCCTGCGGGGACTGGAACCAGTGGCGTCGCCCGAGGAGATCGAGGCGGCCGCCCGTCAGTACTGCCGAAAGGTCAGCGGCGTCCAGAAGACGTCGCGGCAAACCGAGGACGCCTTCGAGAAGGCGGTGACGCTGGTGGTCGCGGCCACCACCGACCTGCTCGCAGCGCTGCCGCCCCGCAAGCAACCCCCCAAGTCCGACCCGCCGTTGCGTCGGCTGGCCGCTCGAGCCTGACCGCCCCGCGGTGGTCTCAGGCGGTGTCGATCCGCCGAAAGGCCTCGGTGAGTCGACCCTCGGGGAGACCCGCCGCGGTGGTCACGCCGGCCGCCCAGGGCCGCAGGAGGGCGTCGAGGTCATCGATCCAGCCCGTCTGTGAGGCGTGACTGCGGAGGGCGGCCACCTTGCGATCGAAGACGTCTGTGATGTCGATGAAGACGTCGGTCGGGTCGAGCATGCCGATCCACACCTCGGGTACGGCATGCGGATCAAGCCCCTCGTCGTCGTAGAGCTCCACGTGGGCCCACCGGTTGCGGGCATCGGGGTAGACGGCGGCCATGGTGGCCTCGGCCACGGCCAGGTGGTCGGGGTGGCTGGCGTAGATGCGGTCCCATCGACGCTCCGGGTTCTGGGCGATCACCAGCTGCGGTCGGACCTGGCGGATCACCCGGCTGATGTCGCGCCGCAGCTCCAGTGATGCGGTGAGGTGGCCGTCGGGATGGCCCAGCCAGCGGATGTCGGTCACGCCCACCTGGGCACCGGCTGCGTGCTGTTCGGCCTGGCGCTCGGCCGCCACACGGGCCCGATCGGTCTCGTCATCGGGCGGTCCTGCCTCGCCGCTGGTGACCAGTGCGTAGACCACCTCGGCCCCGGCGTCGGTCAGTCGGGACACCGTGCCCGCCGTGCCGAAGTCGATGTCGTCGGGGTGGGCCACCACCACCAACACCGGCGACGGCGGTTCGGACAGATCCAGGTGCTCCATCGCCCCTGTCTACCGGTGAGCGGCTTCGACCCCGCGACAGGTCAGGGATTTGCGTCGCGTGGGGGGTGGGCTCACGCTGGGGCCATGGGGTTGTCGTTGTACGAGACCAAGAAGTTCCTCCTTCGACCCCGTACGGCGCGGCGGCGGGCCAAGGAGACCAGCAAGGACATGATCGGCCGCATCATGTTGGAGGGGCATTACTACCGGACGCCCATGTATGACTTCTTCGGTGCGGTGGCGAACACGCCCGACCTGATGACCGATTTCGATCTGCCCGACGGTGCGGTCGTGTTCGACGTGGGCGCCTACACGGGCGAGTGGGCCGTGCCCATGACGCAGCGCCACCGCATCGAGCTCCACGCCTTCGAGCCGGCCGATGACGGGGTGGCCGAGCTCACCGAGAAGCTCGGGTCCGATCCGCACGTCCACGTGCATCCGTATGGCCTGGCCGAGCGCGATTTCAGCTCGACGATGGCGCTCAACGGGCCGGGTTCGTCCATCTACGCCGACGATGGTTTGTACGGCTCGCAGACGGCCGAGATCCGCGACGTGGTACCGGTGTTGGCCGAGCTTGGGATCAGCCACATCGACCTGCTGAAGATCAACATCGAAGGAGCCGAGTACGACCTGCTCGATCGTCTGATCGACGCTGGATGGTTGGCCCGCATCGACCAGCTGTTGATCCAGTTCCACGAATGGCACCCACTGGCGTACTGGCGGCGGTGGCGCATCCGGCGCCGGCTGCGCCGAACCCATCGACAGGTCTGGGACTACGACTTCGTGTGGGAGTACTGGCGTCGGTCGTGAAGCGGGGAATCCGCCGCCCCGATCGATGACAGGTCGGGCCACAGGTGGGCGATGAGCGACAGCTTCAGAAGGGCGTCGCGCGTGTCGAGGAGCTCTCGATCGAGTCGGGTCCGCCAGTCGGGACCGCGGGTGTGGTCGAACACCACGCGCGACAGCGTGGGGGCGCCGTAGGCCAGGCGTAGGGCAGCCAGGTCGCTGGTGGGCGGGCCGAGTCGGACGGGTTGCCCCAGCTCGATCTGCCGCCCCAGCACCGCCCGTGACGCGGCATCGACTGTCGGTGAGTGGGCCGAGAGGTCGATACGGGCCAGCAGCTGCACCAACCGCAGATCGTCGAACGTGAACTCGTGGTCCGAGGACAACAAGCGGATGGTGAAGATGGTGGGGAGGTCGGTGAGGCCCCGGTCGGCGTCGGGCGCCGAGGTATAGGGACTGGGTACCAACTCGATCCCGGGCGCGGCCTCCACCGCGTCGAGCACCCCCGTGGCCAGCGCCCGCAGGATCTCGTCGCGGATGGATGGCGACACGCTCAAGAAGGCGGCCATCTCCCGCGATGCGGCCCACCAACGCAGGAGCAGGCCGAGGTTCGGTTCATCGGGGAGGGCCCCACGCAGCCGGGTCAGATGGGGCGGGATCGCGCGGCGGTCGAGGTAGTCGACCAGACCCGGGAACGGGGCACAGGCGCGGAGGCGCTCGGTGATGGCCGCCGGCACCAGCACCGCTCCCGAGAACGGGGGACCGGCGAAGAACTTCGAGCCGGTCATGATCACGCTGCGTCCGGCGTCGAGGTGCTCGCCCATCCGCTCCTGATCGATGCGCGTCTGCGCCGCGTCCACCACCATGTCGAGCCGGTCGCCGAACTCGTCACTCCACGATTTCAGGGTGGCGTCGCGCGGTGCCCGGATGCCGGTCTTGGTGCCGTCCACCAGGTGCACCAGCACCTGCTGATCGTCGCCGATGTGGCGGCGCACGTGGCGTCCGATCTCGTCCTCGAGCTCCTCGACGGGCCGAAGGGATCCGTCGCCTCGGCGTACATCGACCGATTCGACGCGCACGTCGTCGGGCACACCGACGAGCAGCTCGCCGGGCAAGGCCGGCCGACCGTTGGGTGTCTGGGTCGAGAAGTGACGCCCGGTCGCCGCTCGGTCGGTACCGCTGCCCACCTCGGAGGGGCCGACGATGATGACGGTGACGGGTCGGCCCGTGGCCACGGCGGCGAGCAGCCCGATGTACTCGGCGTCGGTGCCCGACGGTGTGGGCAGCACGGCCACATCGGCGTTCGGGGACACGCCGAGCGAGCGGGCGACGTGGCTTCGGATGCCGACCCAGTGCTCCTCGACGAAATCGAACAGGCGATCGTGCAGTGCCGCCTCGACCAGCTCGATGCGCAGCGCGTCGGCCACTCCGAAGGCGTGTTCGGACGGCGACGATGCGGTGCAGGACGAGAACGAGGCGAACCACGGTCGGGGTACGGGCGAGACGCCGTAGCGGTTCTCGCCGCTCTCCCAGTCGACCAGCTGGCGGTCGTCGCCCCCCGAGGCCATCAGCGCGGCGGTGGGGACGGCAGTCACCAGGGCGCCGGTGGCCATGGTCACGGCGTGCGTCAGGTCGCGGCTGGCGGGGAGGTCGAGCTCGTCGACCACCACTTCGACGGCGCGTTGGCGGATGTCGAGGGCCGGTGCCGGGAGATCGGCCACCACCGCCCGCACCGCGCCACGGACGGGACCGCTGACGGTCTGGGGATCGATGACGTGGCGGCCGTGGCGGATCTCGAGATAGGCGACCGCGGTGAATCGGGCCAGGATGCGACGAGCCAGCCAGTCGGCCGTGCGGTCGTCGTCACGCTCCACGCCCAGTGTCACCAATTCGAGTCCTTCGCGCACCGCCAGGGCGGCGGTGGTGAACTCGCCGCACACGGCTCCGGCGATGCGGATGATCCCGTCGCAGACCTCGACGGGAACGACCTGGTCCTCGAACACCCGGAGGGGCTGCTCTCGCAGCTGTGGGGCGATCTCGGGAAGCCCGCACACCTCGACCAGGGCTTGCGTCGGGGGGCCGGCCGCAGTCACCACGCCCAGACTGTCGGCTGCCTCGAAGGCTCGTTGCTCAGGCGTCATACTGCCGGTCGATCAGGTCGAGGAGCTGCTCGTCGAGGTCGCCCTCGTCGCGCAGCGTGGCCGTCTGTCCGTACAGGGCCGGACGCGACCGGCCCGAGGGCGGTGGCGCCAGGTCGGCCGCAGCGCGAAAGGATTGCACGAACGGTTGCACCGATTCATCGTGACCGGGATTGACGATGAAGTGCAGGCAGTCCGGGTCCTGTTGGCGGTCGATGCGCCAGCCTTCGGTTTCGAGGCGATCGGCTATCCACTGCACGTCGTGTCGACTGGAACCGACGGCGAACACGCTCATGGCCGGCTGCCCGACCAACGCCAGACCGTCGATCGACAGCAGGCCTTCCTGGAGCTGGGTCGTGATGGCCATCACCCGCTTGAACAGGTCGGTGTAGCCGTCGAGCCCGAGGTGGGTGATGGCGGCCCAGGCCGCGGCGATCGCACCACCGGGTCGGGTCCCGAGCAGGGTCGGGGACGACAGCGTGCCGCCGGGCCAGCCCACCTGGGTGAAGTACTGGAAGCGCCGCAGCGCCCGGTCGGCGTAGAGGACCGTGGATGTGCCCTTCGGTCCGTAGCCGTACTTGTGCAGGTCGGTGGTCACCGAGGTGACGCCGGCGACGTCGAAGGCGAACGGCGGGGTGGGGCGACCGGCCCGCCGCAGAACCGACAGGAAGAACCCGCCCAGGCAGGCGTCGACATGGAGCCCCACCGAATGGTCGTCGGCCAGCTGCCCGAGCTCGGCGATGGGGTCGACCACTCCGTAGGGGTAGCAGGGGGCCGACGCACCCAGCAGGATCGTTCCCGGGCCGATCGCATCGGCCATGGCGTCGATGTCGGCGGTGAAGGCGTTGCTCACTGGCACGAGGTGGACCTCCATGCCGAGCACATGGCCGGCCTTCACGAACGCCGGGTGGGCGGTGGTGGGCAGCACCATGCCCAGACCCTGGGCTGGTCGGCCCGCGGCGATGGCCTGATCGCGGTGGGCCTTCACCGCCAGGAAGATGGACTCGGTTCCCCCCGACGCCATGGTTCCGCCGGCCCGCCCGGGGTCGGCGCCCAGCAGGTCGAGCACCATGGCGACGATGTCGGCCTCCATGCGCCGCAGGGACGGGAACGCCGTCGCACTCAGCGCGTTCTCGGCGAAGTAGGCCTGGTACACGTCCTTCAGCAGCGCATCGTGTTCATCGTCGGCCCGGTAGACGAGGCTCCACGTGCGCCCGTGCTGCCAGTCGGCGTCGTCGGCCTTCATGGCCAGCGCCCGTCGCATCACCTCCTCGCGCGGGAGGCCGGTGATCGGGAAGCCCAGGCGCGCGGGTGAGGTCGGTGACACGATCTTCCCGAGAGTACCGCGTGGCCCCCGGATACGCCCTTGCCGGGGAGTCGCGCTAGAGGGGGAACACCAGATCGTCGGGCTCGGGGGCCTCGTCGATGAGCCCCAGCTCGGCCAGCTGCTCGGCGATCTCGACGAAGTCGTCCTCGTCGACGGGTTCGCCCTCGTCGTACTCGATGAGATCCAACCAGGCCCGCGCGTCGGCCTCGGCCAACCCGTAGGCGTCGATGATCTGGGCCACGGCGTCATCGACGTCCTGGTCGACGAACGCGTCGGCCGCCTCGGCCGCCGCGGCCAGGAGGTTGGCCACTTCCACCGAACGTCCGCCGGCGAGCAGGTCCTCGTGCACGGCGATCACGAAGGCCGGCCACGGGGTGGGTTGCACACCGATGCGGGCGAACTCGCCTCGATCGACCAGCGGTGCGGTCATGAACCGGTCCCAGAGGAACACGTCGGCTTCGTCGTTGGCCAGGGCGGCCCGAGCTCCGTCGACGTCGCCGACCACCACGAAGCGGTCGTCGTCGACCTCGAAGCCCAGCCGGTCGGCCAGCACGTGGGCCATCAGGTGCGATCCCGAGCCGAGGCGGGAGACGGCGAAGCGGTGCTCGGGACCGAGGGCGTCCTCGGTGAGGGCGGAGCCGCCGGCCACGTGCACGCCCCAGTGCAGCGGCGAGGTGACGAACACGCGGACGACCCGGGCCGGCGCACCTCCGACGATGGCGGCGATTGCGCCCTCGGTGAGCACCACGGCAGCGTCCAGTTCACCGTCGGCGAGGGCCTGCATCATCTGCCCGGTGCCACCGGGCATGTCGGTCCATTGGATGCCGGCATCGGGGAATCCGTCACCGGCCAGCGCCTGGTGCCAGGGGAGGTTGACGTGCTCGGGTACCCCGCCGAGGCGTATCGGTTCACTCATGGTTGGTGCTTCCTGGTGCGAGTTGGGCCAGTGCGGTGTTGGCGGCGTCGAGATCGGCCTGCGCCCGGGCCAGCAGCTCACGGGTCTCGGCCACCAGCTCGGGCTTGGCGTTGTTGACGTAGCCCGGGTTGGCCAGGCGCGATTCGAAGTTGGCCACCTGGCCGGCCTTGTCGTCGATGAGCTTGGTCAGGCGGGCCCGTTCGGCGTCGGCATCGGCCTCGTCGACCAGCCCCGACACGAGCACCTGCTGGCCCTCGAAGGCCAGGGGACTGGCGATGGCCGGCGGGTCGTCGCTGGAGCGAACCGCGTCGACGCCCGCGAGGGACTCGACCGTTCCCTCGGCCTCGGCGATGAGCGTGGCCACGCCGTCGGGGACGTGGAGCACCACCGGCTTGCGGGGGCTCACGTTCTTCTCGGCCCGAAGGGTGCGCACCATCCCGATCAGGCTGTCAGCCCGGTCGAACGTCTCGAGGCAGGCGGTGTCGCTCACCGAGCCGGCCGTGACGGGCCAACCGGCAGTGGCCAACAGCTCGCTGTCGGGCAGATCCAGTCCGGCGATCTGGCCGATGCGGGCCGCGCGCACATGGGGCCACAGGGCCTCGGTGACGAACGGGCAGACCGGATGCATGATGCGCAGCACGGCGTCGAGCACCGCTCCGAGCACGACCTGCTGGTCGGCGTCGTCGTCGACCGTGGGTTTGACCATCTCGAGGTAGCGGTCGCACACGTCGTGCCACACGAAGTCGTACACCGTGTCGGCGTACACGTTGAACTGATAGCGGTCGAGCGCTCCTTCGAGGGTGTCGAGGGTCTGGGTGAGCCGGGCCAGGATCCATCGGTCGGCGAACCGGCTGGCCGTGGGGTCGACCGGGACGTCCGGGGCGACCCCACCGTCGAGGCGGCGCAGCGCGAACCGGGTGGCGTTCCACAACTTGTTGGCGAAGTTGCGACCGATGTCGAACTTGGTGGAGGTGTTGCGGGCGAGGGGTTGCTCGGGCGTCGGTTGCACCTCGCCGGTGGCCACGCCGTAGGCGCTGATCATCGACTTGGCGGGGTCGGCGGGGGACTGCTGCACGGCGGCGGCCACCACGTGGCCGGCGGAGGTGCGCACGACCTCGGGGATGAACGTCTCGCCCGAATGCGGACACACCATGTCCACCGGCATGCGGACGTCCTGGGTGTCGGTGGTCATCTGCACCAACGTGAAGCGCAGGGCGTCGGCCCCGTGGCTGTGGATGATGTCGCGGGGATCGACACCGTTGCCCAGGCTCTTGGACATCTTCTGGCCGTGTCCATCCTGGATCATGGCGTGGATGAAGACGTCGTCGAAGGGCAGCTGGCCGTCCATGAAGTAGCGGTTGAACATCACCATCCGGCTGACCCACAGCGTGATGATCTCGCGGGCGGTGGTGAGCACCGAGGTGGGGTTGAAGGCCTCGAGCAGGCCGGCGGTCTCGGGATGGTCCTCGGGCCACGGCCATCCCATGGTGGACATGGGCCACAGGCCCGATGAGAACCAGGTATCCAGCACATCGGGGTCGCGGGTGAAGCCCGCTTCCTCGAGGGCGGCGGCCAACTGCGCCTCGTCCATCGACTCATCGGCGCGGTCGAGGCGGGCCAGAGTGGACTGGGGCGGCAGGCAGACGCTCTCGTCGATCTCGTCGACGGTGGTGCGCCGGGCCACGTGGGCCGCTCCGGCCGCCACCCACTGGCTGGGGACCGGGCGGGGATCGTCGATGCCGACGCCGTCGAGGGCGGCGACCACCTCGGCCGGGGCCGCGTCGTGAGGTTGGATCCGGGTCCACACCGGGATCTGATGACCCCACCAGAGCTGACGGGAGATGCACCAGTCGTTGATGTTGACGTGCCAGTCCCGGTACGTGCGGGCGTAGCGCTCGGGTTGGAAGTGGAGTCCGCCGTCGCCGGTGGT
>Ga0224505_10001202_pt1 | contig 16666 bp, 17 predicted proteins | sample SF_Jan12_sed_USG_FD_169102 | JGI IMG/M metagenome (GOLD analysis project Ga0224505, IMG submission 169102) | Sediment microbial communities from San Francisco Bay, California, United States - SF_Jan12_sed_USGS_4_1 | ecosystem: Environmental > Aquatic > Marine > Sediment | place: USA: California... | reverse complement strand
ATACGCGGCCAGGCAGGCGCCTCCAGGTATTTTCAATGATCCGTGGACAGGCTACGGCGGGGTCGGTGATTACGCGACTTCCAATGGCAATGTCGCTGCTGTCCGCGAAGCCGCGCACCTGATCCGGGACGGACTGACGCAAGCGATGATGCCTGAGGTGGGGGATACCGGCGAAGAGTACGACATGGTCATTATCGGCGGCGGTTTTTCCGGCATCGGTGCCGCATATCAATTTCACAAGAAGCACGGGACTGCAAAGAAGTGCCTGATTCTCGAGAACCATCCTGTATTCGGTGGGGAAGCAAAGCAGAATGAATTCGAAGTTGATGGCTATAAATTATGCGGCCCGCAAGGGTCCAACGATTTCGGTCCACCCGACCGAAATGACAACAGCCTGATCGCCGAGATTTATAGGGATACGGGCCTTCCGTTCGAATACGCATTCGTAAAGCAGGACCCCGAGAAGACCAATGTAAGGGCCCCGCTGGAACACTATTACGGCGTGTATTGGGACGAGGAGCGTTACGACACAGGCTATTTCCTGGGCAGCGATGCCGAGACACCGTGGATCGTCAACCCGAGAAAAGATCACCTGGTGCGTTTGCCGTGGTCGGATCGTCTCAAGGCAGAATTGAATCGCGCCTTTGCCGACAAGGAGGAGTACTACACCGGCGACGATCTGGATCGCTGGCTCGATAGCATGTCCTACAAAGAGTTGCTGGAGGACGTCATGGGATATTCGCCGGAAGTGACGGAGTATTTCGATCCCATACTGGCCATATCGATGGGCGGCGTTGGTGCAGACGTGTATTCGGCCTACTCTGCAAAATTGCTGGACATGCCGGGCACCCATGTTCACTACAAGTACGATATCAACGCGGACAGTGCCTACAGTTTCCCGGGCGGCAACGCGGGCATTTTCAGGCACATCGTAAAGTACCTCATACCGGACAGCATCTCGGGTAGCCGGTCATTTGAAGGAATTCTGTACAACTCGATCGATTTTTCGGCGCTGGATCGACCCTCAAACAGTTTACGTTTCCGCCTGAATTCTACGGCGATCGATATTCGTCACCACGGCGCGCCGGACGACGCCGACCACGTTGCGGTAACGTATTACCAGGATGGCAAAGTCAGAAGAGTCAGAGCCAGGACAGTCGTGGTGTCCATTGGCGGATGGGTCGCGCGAAATATCGTCAAGGACATGCCCGAAGCGCTCGCGAAAGCCTACAGCCAGTTCTATTACTCACCGATACTGGTCGTAAATGTTGCTCTGCGAAACTGGCGCTTTCTCGACAAGCTCGGCATCGCGGCGGGCCGCTGGTTTGACGGATTCGGCCGATTTTTTGCCATTCGCAGGCCGATGGTTACGGGCGATGCCACAGAACCGTTTGATCCCGACAAACCAACGGTTATGACCTTCTACGTACCCTTCAATAACCCTGGTCTTCCTCCTGAAGCGCAAGGTGCAGTAGGGCGTGCCGAGCTTCTGAGTAAATCGTATGCCGACTATGAACATGAAATCGTCGCGCAAATGACCAGGATGTTTGCAGCGTCTGGATTTGTCGCGGAAAACGACATCGCCGGGATCGTATTGAATCGCTGGGGTCACGCGTATATCTCACCGCAACCTGGATTTCATTTTGGGAGAAATGGGGAAGCAGCGCCGATAGATACCGTCAAGAAGGGGTTTGGTCGAATCCGGTTCGGCCACTCCGAACTCAGCGGTTATATGAGCCACACAAGAGCGCTGAACGAAGGATCAAGAGCGGCCCTCGAGGCGATGAAACAAATATGACGGGCTTACCCGGGCCGGTGTGACTGGTTACTAGGTCTGCCGGTCCAGGCACCGCAGCGACAGCGCTTCAGCAATATGCGGAGGCATTAATTTTTCAGCCCCTGCAAGGTCTGCGATTGTTCTCGCCACGCGTAACACGCGCTGGTGGGCCCGTGCCGAGAGGTTAAAGCGTTCCGTTGCGTTTTCGAGCAGCGCCCAGGCGGCGTCGCCTACTGCACAAACAGCGTCCAGGTTCGTGCCGTCCAGACGGGCATTACTGACACCGCTGCGTTGCATCTGAATTGACCATGCCCGTTCGACACGCGCTTGCACGACCCTGCTTTTCTCCCCGTCGGCCGCACTCGCCCGCAACGCATCGGTTGACGGCCGGAGTACTTCGACGTGCAGGTCGATGCGATCCAGCAGCGGTCCGGATATTTTGCGTCGGTAGGCTGCGACCCGGTCTGCGCTGCAGCGGCAGTCCGCAAGACGATCGCCCAGGTACCCGCAGGGACAGGGATTCATCGCAGCGATTAACTGAAACCGCGCGGGGTATTCGGCCTGTCCACCGGCCCTCGCTATGGAGATGCGGCCCGTTTCCAATGGCTCGCGCAGGACTTCCAGTGCGCGTCGATTGAACTCCGGCAGCTCGTCGAGGAACAGAACCCCGTTGTGGGCCCGCGAGATCTCGCCAGGGCGCGGGCCCGGTCCACCGCCGACGAGTGCAGCCGCCGATGCCGTGTGGTGCGGGGACCGGAACGGTCGTTGCCGCCAGCCGTTCATGGCAACCGGCATGCCGAGTACCGATTCTATGGCGGCCGTCTGCAGCGCTTCGTCGTTGCTCATCGCTGGCAGGATTCCCGGCAGCCGTCGCGCGAGCATGCTCTTCCCGGTACCGGGCGGCCCAATGAACAACAGGTTGTGACCACCGGCTGCGGCTATTTCCAGAGCTCGTTTGGCGCGCTGTTGCCCGCGTACGTCGGCAAGATCGTTCGCGGTTGGGTCGACTTTCGCGAAGTCCGTCTTCGCTGCGGCTTCGATAAGCTCCCTTCCCGACAGGTGAGCCGCTATTGCAGTAAGCGACGCAGCGGCATAGACGCGCGTGCCGGCCAGGGATGCTTCGAGCTCATTGTCTTTCGGCACGATCGCGCGTCGGCCAGCCGCTGCTGCCTGCAACACGGCCGGCAATATCGCTGGCACCGGTCTTATACCCCCGCTCAAGGACAGTTCGCCGTAGACCTCAACATTGTCCAGCGTGTCTTTCGGGAAATGTTTCTTGCAGGCCAGAATGCCGAGTGCAATAGCAAGGTCGTAGCGGCCACCCGACTTCTTCATCTCGGCCGGGCCCAGGCTGACCGTGATTCGCTGCTGGGGAAACTCGAAACCTGAGCTCAGGAGCGCGCCACGGACGCGATCCTTGCTTTCCCGGACGGCAGTTTCCGCCATGCCAACAATCGTGAATGCGGGCAGACCGCCCGACAGAAAGACTTCGATCGTCACCGGTGGCGCGTCGCTCCCGTACTGCGCACGGCAGTGCAGTATTGCGAGGCTCATGAATCCGGCCCTCCCTGGCCGCTATTTTTTTTCGATCTCCTCGAGCTTTGCCTCAAGGCGCTCCAGCTTTTCACGGGTGCGCGCCAGGACGGCTTCCTGCACCTCGAATTCCTCGCGCGTCACGAGATCCAGTTTGCCGATCCCGGTACGCAGTACGCCGCGAAAGTTCGCCTCCAGATCCTCGCGCACCGAGCGCAAGCCTTCCGGTATGGACTCGGCCAGTTTTTTCGCCAGACTTTCGATTGAATTGTCACTCATACCCGTTTGATACCTGACCCGATCGGAAAAGACCAGCCGCATTAGCCGCGATTCAGGGGAAAAAGCCCACTGGCACCCCAAAATGGTGCAGGCCAGTGAATTGCCCGCACCGGAATGGCGCACTGCGCGTCCTGGGAAATCGATAACCAATTAATTAATAAACGAATTTCTTAGTTGGCATGCATCCTGCTCTATAAGGGACAACCGGTCATTTGGCTGCCAACCCAACCACGGAGCAAAAGAAGATGAAGTTCACCCAATCTGCGCTTGTCGCACTCATCCTACTCACCGCCAGCACAGCGCAGGCTGAACTGTCCGCCAACCTGGGATTCGCCAGCGATTATTACTATCGCGGCATCTTCCAGAAAGCATCGTCGGCCAATGGCGGCGTTGACTACGAAAGCGGCGGGTTTTACGCAGGCGTCTGGGCCGCGGATGTCGGTGGCGATATCGCACCTGATGGTATCGAAATAGACGGCTACTTCGGCTATGGGGTCGATGTCGGCGAGGTTAATCTCAGTGTCGGCTATACCGGTTACTTTTATACCGGCGACTTTGACGATACCTACCAGGAAATCAACTTGGGCGCCGGATACGGACTTGCGTCGCTCGACGTTGCGATCGGCCAGTATGAAAATTTTGGCGGCCCTACCAATGACTATGTTTATTACGCGCTGACGCTCGAAAAGAACGGTTTCTACGGCAAGTACGCGGGTTTCACCGAGGACTTTGACGGCGACTATTTTGAGGCCGGGTACGGCACGTCGGTTGCTGATATCGATCTCGGTGTGTACCTGCTGTTTTCCAGTAAGGACCTGGTCGGCGAAAGCAACGAAGCCATCGTATTCACGATCGGCAAATCATTCGACTTTTAATTTATCAGCGGCGGTGGCATGCCACCGCCGCACCATTGAGCAAGGGGACTCACCATGAAAATGATCACAGCGATCATCAAGCCGTTCAAGCTGGATGATGTACGCCAGGCCGTTGCCGATATTGGCATCCAGGGCATTACGGTCACCGAGGTCAAAGGCTTCGGTCGTCAGCGCGGACACACCGAACTGTATCGCGGCGCCGAATACGTCGTCGACTTCCTGCCAAAAGCCAAGATCGAACTCGCCGTCGCGGATGACGTCTCGGAGCAGGTTATCGAGGCGATCAGCAACGCAGCACGTACGGGCAAGATTGGCGACGGCAAGATATTCGTCACCGAACTTGTAGAGGCCATTCGTATTCGCACCGGTGAGACCGGCAGCGAAGCCGTTTAACTGACGTCACGAAGGAGAATATTGTGGAAGCAACAACTCAGCTCGCGGCGCAGGTCACCGAACTTTCGTACGCATTGGATACCTTTTACTTTCTTGTCATGGGCGCACTCGTCATGTGGATGGCGGCAGGCTTCACCATGCTTGAAGCCGGCCTGGTCCGCGCTAAAAACACCGCAGAGATCCTGACCAAGAATGTCGGCCTCTATTCCATCGCCTGCATCATGTACATGCTGTGCGGTTACGTGATCATGTATCCCGGCGATGATTTTGCCGGAGGCATCTTCCAAAGCATTACAACTATTGGCAGCGGTTTACTGACATCGAGTGACAATGCTGCGGCAGATGTCATTGCCAGCGGCGGCGAGACCTACTACTCAGGCCTGTCCGACTTCTTTTTCCAGGTCGTGTTTGTCGCAACGGCCATGTCCATCGTTTCTGGCGCCGTAGCAGAGCGTATGAAACTCTGGGCGTTCTTCGCGTTCGCGGTCGTCTTAACCGGATTCATTTACCCGGTGCAGGGCTTCTGGAAATGGGGCGGCGGTTTTTTGCAGGAAGCGGGCTTTCTCGATTTCGCGGGATCCGGCGTGGTTCACCTTTGTGGCGCGGCCGCGGCACTTGCCGGCGTGTTGCTGCTTGGTGCCCGCAAGGGCAAATACGGCAGCGGCGGACAGATTAACGCTATCCCGGGTTGCAACCTGCCGATGGCGACGCTCGGTACCCTGATTCTCTGGCTCGGCTGGTTCGGCTTCAACGGCGGTTCCGAACTCAAGGTCTCCGATGTCGCCGAAGCGAACTCCGTTGCCCTTGTATTCGTCAACACCAATATGGCGGCGGCCGGCGGACTCATCGCAGCCTTGCTGCTCGCAAGATCCTGGTTCGGCAAAGCGGATCTCACAATGGCACTTAACGGCGCACTCGCGGGTCTTGTTGCGATCACCGCGGAGCCACTGACGCCGGAACCTCTCGTCGCCACGCTGATTGGCGGAGTTGGCGGACTGCTGGTCGTCCTGTCCATCGTCGGACTCGACAAGCTGAAGATCGATGATCCAGTTGGTGCCATCTCGGTCCACGGCGTGGTCGGAATCTGGGGCTTGCTGGCCGTCTGCATTTCCAATCCTGACGCGACATTGCCGGTGCAACTGCTGGGCATCGCCTGCATATTCGGCTGGGTATTCGGTGTGAGCTTCGTGGTCTGGTTCATCCTCAAGATGACGGTAGGCATCCGAGTTTCCGAGGAAGAAGAGTACGAAGGCGTGGATATCAGTGAATGCGGCCTCGAGGCTTACCCGGAGTTCACCGCCGCCGAGTAACATAATCCCCTTTCCCCAGGAATAGTTATTTATTTAAATAACAGTAACTTAGCGGGCCTTCGGGCCCGTTTTTTTTATTTTGCGGCCGGAAAAATGCACGCTACTGCCTGTGATCGTGATCACGTTAAGATGGCGCCATCCGTGCTCTAATATGCGCATGAAAACACAACGTTTCTTAAGTAGTCTCGCCGTTCTTGCGCTCACCGTGGGCAGCACCTCCTACGCCGACGAAATCTACAAGTGGATTGATAAGGATGGCAACGTCCACTACGAGGACCGCCCGTCTGAAGTGTATTCGGGGGAGCGTTTGCAGACGTCCTACAATCGCACGGACAGCGCCAACGTTCAGCAACGCGTGCAAGCGCTACAGGACAGCACGGCCGCCCGCAACGAGGCGAGAGCAGAAAGAGACGCGCAGACCGCAACGGCCGCAGAAAATCGCGCGGCTGCCGAAGAAAAAGCGACGAAGTGCGAGAAATATCGAGCCCAGTTAAAAATGATGCTCGAGACACCGCGCGTATACCGCGAGGATGCAAACGGTGAGCGATCCTATCTCGATGACGTCCAGAAAGAAGAAGCGCGTTCGCAAGCAGAGGCGCTTATCAAGGAAACCTGCAACACCTAAACTCCGATGATGAGGTCTGGTACCTCACATTAGTGACATTGCCGGCGCTACAATACCGGCTTGTGCAACAGGAGTGCTGGACCGATCGCTGCCAGGGACCCCAACAACGATACTTCCCAGGCCTACCTGCCTGACTTTTGTGCTGCCAGCACGCTTTTCATAGTAGTGCTGGTCGCAGAACTCATTGCGTTCGCCCTGACACTTGCTTCCTACGGTCCGGACCAGGCGTTCCTGATCGAACTTTCCAAGATTTCGTTCCTGATCCTCTGGATCGCATTGCTGGGCACGGCCCTCATGTGTCAGCTCAAGGTCTACCTTGAACGGACGGGACCGACGCGCGCCTTTGTCATCGGCTTCGTCGTCCTTGTGGTGACCTCCCTCGTCGTAGCCGAGGGTGCCTGGCAACTCACGCGTATTTTTGGCGAGTCTTTGATCATCGACGACACGCATTCGACTTTCCTGCTGCGGACCTTCGCGATCAGCGCCATCGTCATGGCGCTCGCAATGCGCTACCTGTACGTATCCAGCGAGTGGCGGCGCAGCATCGTACTTGAAGCGCAGGCACGCATTAGTGCTTTGCAGGCACTGATTCGGCCGCACTTTCTGTTCAACAGCATGAATACAATCGCGTCGTTGACGCGTACCGATCCCTCTCGTGCGGAAGAGGCTGTCGAAGACCTTTCCGACCTCCTCCGTGCAAACCTGGGAAGCTCCACCAACCGCTCCTCGCTCAAACAGGAATTCGAAACCGCGGCAATATACCAGCGCATCGAAAAACTGCGTCTTGGTGATCGCCTTGCCGTGCGTTGGGATATCGGCTCGCTGCCCATGCGGGCAAAAATTCCAAGCCTTACCATCCAGCCCCTGCTCGAGAATGCGATCTATCACGGTATAGAATTGTTGCCCGAAGGCGGCGAGGTTCGGGTTTCCGGCAAGAAGGACGGTGATCACCTCGAAATTTCGATCTCCAATCCCGTCGCCGCAGGAGAGAAGCGGAGCAGCGGCAACAAGATGGCGATGTCCAATATCCAGCAGCGATTCGAACTCGCGTACGGGAGCAAGGCCAATGTGAAAGTAGACAGTGGCAGCGACAGGTTTACGGTGACGCTTCGATTTCCGCTCGACATGGAAACGTCATGAGAGTCCTGGTCGTCGATGACGAGCAGCCGGCACGTGAAAGGCTAAAGCAGTTGCTGCAGGACGAAGCTGGCTACGACTGTGTAGGTGAAGCGGGTAACGGCAGCGATGCAGTTCGTATGGCCGCCGAAATGCGACCGGACATCGTTCTGCTCGACATTCGCATGCCGGGTATGGACGGAATCGAAACCGCACACCACATGAACTCGCTGGAGCATCCGCCTGCGATCGTTTTTACGACTGCATACGACGAATACGCTATCGATGCCTTTGATGCTCGCGCTATCGGCTATGTCCTTAAGCCAGTACGTCGCGCCAGACTCAGCGGCGCCCTCGATCACGCATCACGTCTCGCACCTCGAGCGCTAAAATCCGTCGCGACAGAAGCCCGGTTGAGCACCGCGAGAAGGCACATTTGTGCGCGCGCACATGGCGAGCTGCGCCTGATTCCCGTCACCGACATCTTTTGTTTTCGGGCCGACCAGAAATACGTGGCAGTCGACCATGAAAACGGGCAGGACCTCATAGACGATTCGCTGACGGCGCTCGCCGACGAATTCAGTGACGATTTCATCCGCATTCACCGGGGCGCACTGGTGGCACTGCGGTACATCGATCGCGTCGAGCGGACCGCGGACGGAAGAAGCCTCGTTGTATTGCGCAGCGGCTCGCATGTCGACGACAAAGAGCTGATAATCAGCCGCCGGCACCTCGCAGAAGCACGCCGGCGTTTGAAAGGAGTCTAGTCGTTTGATTATTCGTATCGCCACTCGCAAGAGTGCCCTGGCGCTTTGGCAGGCCAACCATGTCGCTGCGGCGCTGCGCGCGCTGCCGGGAGTTTCGGGCACGGAACTTCTGCCGCTGTCCACCCGGGGGGATGAGATTCTCGACAGGAGCCTGCAAAAAATCGGCGGCAAGGGCCTGTTCATCAAGGAACTCGAAGTCGCCATGCAAAACGGCGCTGCCGACATCGCCGTTCATTCGATGAAGGACGTCCCCGCGGAAATGCCTGAGGGGTTTTGCCTCGCGGCGATTATGACCCGCGCCAATCACCGGGACGCGCTGGTGGGCGGTGACGGAATCCGGCTTCAGGACCTGCCGCAGAAGGCCCGTATAGGCAGCTCCAGTTTGCGGCGCCAGGCGCAACTGAAAATGCTGCGGCCGGATTTACGCATCGAGCCACTGCGAGGCAACGTCAATACACGACTTGCGAAGCTCGCCAACGGCGACTATGACGCGATTATTCTCGCGGCCGCCGGGCTCGAACGGCTGGAGCTCGATCATCACATCAGCCAGCAGTTCTCGCCGGCTGAAATGCTGCCTGCGGCTGCACAAGGCGTACTCGGTATCGAATGCCTGTCGGACAGAACGGAATTGCGGACGATATTGGGCAAGCTCAACGACCCGGTCACTGTTTTGACCACGACGGCAGAACGGACGATTTCCCGGGCGCTACAAGCGAGCTGCCAATCGCCTGTCGCCGCCTTTGCCACGATCGAGAATCAGACGCTCAAACTCACCGCACTCGTTGCACACCCGGACGGCTCGCAGTCCATCCGTGACAGTGTGTCCGGGGACGCTGCGGATGCAGAAGAGCTCGGCAGAACCCTCGCGGCACGCTTACTTGAGAAAGGCGCGCGCGAGTTGCTGGACACCATCGAGGCTATGCATGGCTGACACCCCACTTAAGGGGCTGGGCGTGCTCGTCACACGTCCGCGTGCACAGGCCGCCGAACTCATGGCCGCCATCGAGGACCAGGGTGGCATAGCCATATCGTTTCCGGTTATCGAGATCGTGCCACGAGCAGCATCAGATGTTGCCGCTGATGTCGCCGCTTTGCCGCATCCGGATATCGCCCTTTTCGTCAGTCGCAATGCCGTCTACCACGGACTTGCTTACGCCAATGGTGCGCTCAAGGGAGCCACAGGCCCGACAACGGCAGCGGCGATCGAGGCGGCTGGTGCCAGTGTGGAAATCATGCCCGCCAGCGGCTACGACAGTGAAAGTCTGCTTGCGGAGCCGGCACTGCAGGACGTCGCTGGCAAACAGGTCCGGATAATACGCGGCGGCGGCGGCCGCGAGCTGCTGGCCAGTACGCTAACCGAGCGCGGCGCACACGTTCATTATTTGTCAGTTTATGAGCGCCGACTGCCTGAGAGCAGCCGCCAGTCCCTCGCCAAAATTGAGGCGGCGTGGCGAGATGGCAAGATCAACGTGATTACGATTATGAGTGTCGAGACATTGAGCAATCTGCTCGATTTGCTATCGGACTGGTGCTTGCAGCACTTTGACGATGTGCCGCTGGTGACGCCCTCAGCTCGTGTGATAAAAGAAGTGCTGGATCGTTTTCCCGCCGCGAGACCCGTTTTGGCCTCCGGACCGCAGGCGTCTGATATGGTTGATGCGATCACTAAACTGAACAGAATCGATTCCGGGACAGCACTATGAGCGACGAGCGAACCGACATTCAACCTGGCAGCGACGCGGAGTTTGCCGCGCTGGACCTGAAAACGACTGAAGGCAGCAGCAATCGCGTTGCATGGCTGGCGGTACTGCTGTCGGTTATTGCTCTTATCGCTGCTCTGTATTCGGCCTTTGAAACCTGGACGTCCGGTGACGAGTCCAGTGCGGAGCAAAGTCTCGCGAGCATCGAGAGCCTGGGCCGCCGTGTAGACCGATCCGGCACGGCACTGGAAGAACTGGAATCACGCATCGGCCAGATCACACATCCGGATTACAGCGATGATATCGCGGCTGTGCGACAAGACGTTGAAGAGCAGCTACGCCTGCTGAACTCACTTCCCGCGCGCATGTCCGCGATCGAGAGTTCGGTAGCGTCGCTGGCCGGCATCTCGGCCGGCGCTCGTGAAACATTTCTCCTCGCCGAGGCCGAGTACTATTTGCAGATCGGAAACGCCCAGCTGCAACTCGCCAATAATCCGCACCTGGCAGCGCTCGCCCTGAGTATGGCGGATGATCGCGTGACGCAACTTTCCGACCCCGCACTTACGGCGGTCCGGCGTGCTATAGCGGACGAGCTCGCAGCACTCGCTGTCATGGAAAAGCCCGACCTGGAGGGTGCGACACTGACGCTTGCCAGCCTGGCACGAGTGGTTGAATCCCTGCCGCTGGCGGGCGAGGCGGCCGAAGAGGATATCGCCGAAGCCCCCGAATCCGAGCAGAGCGGTGTTGGACGAGCCTGGGCTTCGACGAAAAACGCGATGTCCGGCCTCGTCAGGGTAACTCCTCCGGAGCAGGCGAAGTTCGCTCTGGTTGCACCGAATGCGGAGTACTTCCTGCGCAGTAACATCGCGCTGCAATTGCAGTCAGCACGACTTGCCTTATTACGCGGCGAACAGGCGATCTTCGAGCAGACCCTCGACGACACCAGTGCATTGCTCGACACCTGGTTTGATGCCGACAGCGAACAGGTGGCGGGTGCAAAACTCACCATAAGTGAAATACGAAAGGACGTGTTTACGACGAGCCCGCCTGATATCTCCGGGTCACTGCGACTCCTGCGTCAATACCTGACCGTGCGCGAGTCAGCCGAGTGAAAATAGGCCTCATTATTGTTATCGCTCTGTTCGCGAGCGCGTTCGCCGCACATTTTCTGCTCGCGGATCCGGGATACGTGGGCATCAGCTTTCGCGGTTATCTCTTTGAGATGTCGGTTCCTGTGCTGGTATTACTGACCGCTGCGCTATTTGGCGGTCTCTGGCTGCTCAAGAAAGTCATCACGGCACCACGTCGTATCGGCGAGGCAGCTGGCCGTTATCGTTCTGCCCGTTCCGGCCGCAAATTGACGCTCGGCATGATCGAAGTGGCAGAAGGCAATTTCGCGCGCGGTGAACGCTTGCTCGCACGCGCTGCGAGCACGAGTGACTCGCCGTTATTCAACTATCTGCAGGCCGCGCGGGCCGCGCATCTTCAAAACAGCGATGACCGTCGCGACGAATGGCTACGCCTGGCTTACCAGGAAATCCCGGAAGCCGCCAATGCGGTGTTGCTGACACAGGCCGAGTTTCAGCTCGACCGCGGCCAACACGAACAGGCCCTTGCGACACTGCGACGCCTGGACGAAAACTCGAAGGACCACGCCCATGCACTCGCGTTAATGGGGCGGCTGTACTTCCGCTTGAAAGACTGGTCAGCACTCAGAGACATCCTGCCGCGCGTCAAGAAGCACGGTCACGTCAAACCCGAAACCATGGATGCCTGGACTGTACGTGTGCATCGGGAGGCGCTCGACCAGGCCGCTGACGGCCCGGCACTGGCACTTGCCTGGAAAGACATACCCAAGGCCTACCAATCCGACGTTTCCCTGATCGAGGCGTATTACAAGGGCTTGATGCGCGCCGACCTGCACGACAAGGCCGAGAAAGAGCTTGCCGCCACGCTCAAGTCCAACTGGCGTGGCCCGCTGGTCCGGCTGTTTGGCCTGGTCCAGGGTGTCGATGCCAGCAAGCAGCTTAAACGCGCAGAAGGATGGCTGACGAATCACAGTGACGACCCGGATCTGCTGCTGACCGCCGCAAGACTGTGTTTGCGAAATGAGCTCTGGGGTAAGGCGCGCAGTTACCTCGAAACCGTTATCAGCCTGCGGCCAAGCCCGGAGGCCTACCAGGAGTACGGTGCCCTGCTGAATCAGCTCGGCCAGACGGACGCCGCGGCGGATGCTTACCGGGACGGGCTCAACATGGTTGCTGGCAGCAATTTGCCTGCTCTGGAACACAGACCCTGACGGACGGCGCAGGGCTACAAGCGACATACTGTTTACTGGAATGGCTCCCTACGGTCCCGCCAGGCGGGACCGAGGTCCGCTTTATTTCCTGTAAACAGTATCTCGCTTGCAGCCTTTCAACGTCGGTGGTGTGTTCAGCCCGTGCGGCGAAACAGCAGCGTTATGGCTGGCTGCGCTTTGTTCGTAGCCAGGCGGTGAGGGGCTCCCACTCATCCCAGTCCGGCCAGGCGAGGTATTCGGGCAATTCGAAAATGCCGAGGCCACGGGTGTAGGCACGAACGTAGTTCTGCGCCTCGCGCAGCGTTGCGATGTACGGCACGCGGGTCTTCGTCAGGTATTCATCAAGCTCGTCGAAAATCAGCGTGTTGTCGCGAACGCGATTCGCGACTACGGCGATTTTCGCGTCTTTTTTGGCGATTTTCGGCACGCTTTTCAGTTCTTCGAGAAAGGTGGTAGTGGCCTGCATATCGATCGTTGAGGGCAATACCGGAACGACGATGGTTTCTGCGTGCTTGACGAGATCCGTCAGCTCCGTTCCGTGCGAACGGGCGGGCGCATCGATCACGAGGATGTCGGCAGTCCGGGGGGCGTGCCGCAAGCCATCTTCGAAGCCGGCAACGCCAGCGATGGCCGGTCTGTCGGCGGGGCGCCGGGCCAGCCAGTCCAGGCCAGATCGTTGCGGATCGTAATCCGCCAGGGCGACGGCGGCGCCCTGGGTCGCGAAGTAAGACGCAATGTTTGTGGCGAGGGTGCTCTTGCCGCAACCTCCCTTTGAATTCAGTACCATTATGTGGCGCATATCACCCCTCCAAACTAGTTTATGTAAACTACAGATGCCGCACTAAAAAGTCCATGCCAGCCCGCGCGCGACGCATAATCGACGACATGCAAATTCCCTATCGAAAAATGCACGGTACCGGCAACCGGATCCTGATTGTCGATCAGCGCATCGAAAAGCGGCCACCGCCCGGCGTCGAGAAGATACGAGAGTGGGGTAACGACCAGACCGGGCCGGGCTTTGACCAGATGATGTGGATAAACCCCGCACGCAGTGGCTCGAGCGTCGCCAGTTACCGGGTGTTCAATACCGATGGGTCCGAAGTCGAGCAATGCGGCAACGGGGTTCGTTGCGTCGCGCGGTACCTGGCCGATCTCGGTCTGCCGGAACGGGAGTTTGAGCTGCAAAGCCCTGCGGGTCTCATTAGTGCGCGCGTCTTCGATAACGGTGAAGTTGCCGTCAGCATGGGCTCCCCGGACTTCGAGCCGTCCCGAATTCCTTTCATGGCCGATTCCGTGGCGGACAAATACACGCTGGACGCCGATGGCACGTCGATCGAAATCGGCGCCGTTTCGATGGGTAACCCGCACGCCGTCATCGAGGTGGAGAGTGTAAGTATGGCGCCTGTCCAAAGCCTCGGACCGACGCTCGAGAAGCACGCGCGTTTCCCGCAAAAGTGCAATGTCGGGTTTATGCATATCCAGGGCCGGCGGGCCATTAATCTTCGCGTGTTCGAACGCGGTGTCGGCGAGACCGCGGCCTGTGGCACCGGCGCCTGTGCGGCCGTGGTTATTGGCCGGAAACGCGGCGCCCTCGACGAGGTGGTCGACGTACATCTGCCGGGTGGTAAAGTCGTGGTAAGCTGGCACGGCCCCGGAACGCCGGTCTGGCTCAGGGGTAATGCCGAGTTGATCAACGAAGGCATGCTGGAACTATAGGGACGGATAAAGCATGAGCACGCAAGCGAAAATCAGCTACGGTGGAGACGAGATTTCTGAGCAGGCCATACATGATTACCTGGCCGCACATCCTGATTTCTTCGAAAACCACGCGTCCCTCCTGACTTCCCTGCACCTGCAGCACGCCAGCGGCGATGCCATTTCGCTCGTTGAACGCCAGGTATCGGTCCTGCGCCAGAAGGACCTGAAACTCGAGAAACAACTTAAGGAATTGATCGGTCTCGCTCGAGCCAATGACCTTCTGGCAGCGAAGATTCATGAGCTGACCCTGCAATTGCTGGCGGCCGCAGACCTCAAGTCCACCATTGTTGCACTCGAAGTCGGTATGCGCAGCGGCTTCAATGTCGATCAGGCCGTCCTGGTTATTTTTGGTGACCCGGGCGCTTTTGACGACATTAACGGCGGTCGGTTTTTCCGTGTCATAGAAAAAAGCGACGAGGCCCTCAACCCATTCCGCACTTTCCTCAGCGGCAGCTCGGCACGTTGCGGCCAGATTCGGGACACCCAGATGCACTTCCTGTTCCAGGAGACCGCTGGCGAGATCGGGTCCGTTGCGCTGGTACCGCTCAGCGGCGAATCAAGCATTGGCTTTCTCGCCATTGGCAGCGCCGACGCCAATCGATTTCACCCGGGCATGAGTATCGACTTCCTGACGCGTCTTGGCGATCTCGTCGCGGGTGCCCTGAAACGATACTAGGTAGGGCCCTGGCTGTGGACGACGCAGGCTGGATCGACAAGTTCATACACCATCTGGACTACGAACGCCGTCTGTCGAAGCAAACCTCCAAGAACTACCGTCACGACCTCAAGTCCCTGCTCGCATTTTGTGAGTATTCGGGCATCGGTACCTGGGGCGAGATAGACAGCCAGCATCTTCGTGCGTTCTCCGCCGCCTGTTACCGGAAGGGGCTGAGCCCGCGGAGCATCCAGCGCCGGCTCTCCGCGTGCCGCACGTTTTTTCGATACCTGATGCGTGAAAAGCACGTCAGCAAGAATCCGGTCAATGGCGTGTCAGCGCCCAAGGGCCAGAAGCGCCTGCCTGCAAACCTCGACGCCGACCGCATGGCGCGCCTGCTCGATATCTCGGGCACGGGGCCTGTGGTTGATCGCGACCGGGCAATACTCGAGCTCTTGTATTCGTCAGGCCTGCGCCTGTCCGAACTCACGGACCTCAACTGCGGTGACGTCGACATGGACGACGCCACGGTAAGGGTGACCGGCAAGGGCAACAAGGATCGCATCGTCCCCGTCGGTCGTAAGGCGCTGCAGGCACTTCGGCAATGGAACTCAAGCCGTGTGCATCTCGCCGCAGTTGATGAGAAAGCGATGTTTGTGAGCAAGCGCGGCACACGTATCAGCACGCGTTCGGTGCAGGCGCGGGTCACCCACTGGGCGCGTCAACAGGGCATCGACACGACGGTTTACCCGCATTTGTTTCGACACTCTTTCGCCACGCATCTCCTTGAATCCAGCCATGACCTGCGCGGTGTCCAGGAGCTTTTGGGCCACTCGAACATCGCAACAACGCAGGTTTACACTCACCTTGATTTCCAGCATCTGGCCCAGATATACGACCAGACACATCCCCGCGCGCGCAAGAAAGACTAAAACCGAAACCTTCTCCCGCACGGAACCACGACAGGATTAACACCATGGAACAATTTCGAGGGACGACCATCGTCTCTGTCCGGCGGAATGGCAAGGTCGCCATCGCGGGTGACGGCCAGGTCAGCATGGGCAATACCGTCATGAAAGGGAACGCCCGCAAAGTCCGGCGGCTTGCCGGTGGCCGGGTCATTGCCGGCTTTGCCGGTGGTACAGCTGATGCATTTACCTTGTTCGAACTTTTCGAAACCAAGCTCGAGCAGTACGGAAATCTCACCCGAGCCGCGATTGAACTCGCGAAAGAATGGCGCACCGACCGTCGCCTGCGACGCCTCGAAGCCCTGCTCTGTGTCGCGGACACCGAGTCCTCGTTCATCATCTCTGGCAATGGCGACGTCATAGAGCCGGAGAATAACCTGATGGCGATCGGTTCCGGCGGGCCGTACGCTCAGGCCGCAGCACTAGCACTGCTATCCAACACCGACCTTGAGGCTGCTGACATCGTTAAGAAGGCACTGCTGATTGCGGGCGAGATATGCGTATACACCAACCAGAACATCATTATCGAAGAACTGTAGAGCACCAATGTCACAGATGACTCCCAGAGAAATAGTCCAGGAACTGGACAAACACATCGTCGGCCAGGATGA
>Ga0224505_10001201_pt1 | contig 16667 bp, 14 predicted proteins | sample SF_Jan12_sed_USG_FD_169102 | JGI IMG/M metagenome (GOLD analysis project Ga0224505, IMG submission 169102) | Sediment microbial communities from San Francisco Bay, California, United States - SF_Jan12_sed_USGS_4_1 | ecosystem: Environmental > Aquatic > Marine > Sediment | place: USA: California... | reverse complement strand
CCCGCCAGGTACACCCGCTGGGCACCGGCCGCCGTGAGGGCTCGGGCGGTGGACTCGCCCAGTTGGCGGTACTGCTCGTCGGAGGAGCAGATGACGGCCACCGGTGTACCGGAGGCGGCGAAGGCCGCGGCTGCCGCGGCGACGTCGGTGAAGCGCTGATCGCTCAGCGCGGCGATGCCACCGGCGGCGAAGAAGTTGGTGGCCCAGCTGGTCCGGGCGGTGTGCACCGACAGGGGGCCGAGGTTGGCGCAGAAGACCGCAGGCGCAGGTGCTGCCGACCGGGCCGCGTCGCGCAGGGCCTCGAAGGGCTCGGCCAAGCGCCGTTGCGGTAGCGGGGTGACGGTGTCGCCCGGGTCTTCGGGTCGCGGTCGGGGGGCTCGAGCGGGCCGCTCCGTGGGCTGTTCGGACAGGTCGGGGAACTCGCTCACGCCGGTGATTGCCTGGCGCCGGGTGCCGAGCGCGTGGAGGCGACGGTCCCAGGTGGCGTCGATCTCGGCGGCGACTGCGCCGGAGCGCAGCTGGGAGACCACGCCGCCTGCCGATTCGATCTGGCGGAAGCGGGCCCAGGCGGCTTGGGCGATGGCGTCGGTGAGCGATTCCACGTACCAGCTGCCGCCTGCGGGGTCGATGACCCGGGCCAGGTTGGACTCCTCGAGGAGCAGCGCCTGGGTGTTGCGAGCCAGACGGCGGCCCATCTCGTCGGGCACGCCCAGCGCGGCGTCGAAGGGTGCCGCGGTGACCGAGTCGGCGCCGCCCAGCCCGGCGGCGAAGGTGGCGATGGTCACCCGCAGAAGGTTCACCCACGGATCGCAACGAGTGAGCATGGCCGAGGACGTCACGGCGTGTTGCACCTGGCGCTGGCTGGTGGCGTCCCCGCCGCTGACCTCCACCACACGGGCCCAGAGCCGTCGGGCGGCCCGCAGCTTGGCCATCCCGGCGAACTGATCGGCCGACACGGTGATGGTGAACTCGATGCGTCTTGCCGCCTGATCCACGCTGAGGCCGCGATGGGTGAGCGCCCGCAGATACGCCACCGCCGTGGCCAGCGAGAGCGCCAGCTCCTCACCGTCGGACGCACCGGCATCGGCGTAGGGGGTGCCGTCGACCAGCACGGCGCGTACCTGCGGGAAGTCGACCACGAGCTCGATGAGGGAGCGCAGCTCGTCGAAGTGCTCCTCGAGGGGCGCTCGCAGGCGGCCGGTGGCCGCCAGCAGGCCGATGGGGTCGTCCCGCAACGAGCCACCGATCTCGGCGCCGGGGGCGGCGCCGGCCCGCCAGAGCTCGACCAGACGATGGGCGGCGGCGGCGGTGCGATGACCGGCATCCAACGCAACGGGGGCCAGATCGAACCGCACCCCCTCCAACATGCGAGCCAGATCGTCGACGTCGTCGACGCGGACCCAGACAGAACCGACGCCGCCCTCGAGACCGGTGAGGATGGCATCGTTCTGGGCGGCAGGATCGGGCAGGGCGAAGTGCTGACGCACCTCCCACCCGGCGAGGACGGCGCCGCCGGGGCGCGAACCGCGGATGTAGGGGGCCATCCCGGGAAGGCCGGGATCGGGAAGGTCGGCTGCGTCGGCGCGGGTGTAGAGCGGTTCGATGACGATGTCGTCCAGCGTCGTGGTCCGCAAGGACTCGACCGGCCGGCCCTTCAGGGCCTTCTCGGCCAGTTCGACCCATTCGTCGTGACGGGCCGGCGCGAATGCGGCCCCGAGAGAGAGATCGGTGTCGGTCATGAGCTCGCTCCGAGCGTAATTGACGGGCCCCGGGATTCCCGCACCGGTTGCGGGGACCCGTGTCGACCCGATAGCCATCGGGCAACACGAACGAGGAGTCCCCCATGCACCGACGGCCTGGCGCCCTGTTGACCCTGCTGGTGGCCATGATGGTGATGGCCGCCGCGTGCGGCAGCAGCGATGACGGTGGCGGGGCCGTGGAGACCACCACCAGTGCACCGGCCACCACCAGCGCTCCCGCCACCACCAGCGCGGCGCCCACGACCGCAGCGCCGACCACCAGCATGGCGGCACCGCCGGAGACCACCACCGCGCCAGCCGAGGTGTTGCGGATCGTGCTGGCCAACGACGACGGCGTCGGCGCCCCGGGCATCGACGCGCTGGCCGTAGCCCTGAGGGATCTCGACGACGTCGAGGTCACCATCGTCGCCCCGGCCGACGAGAAGAGCGGCAGCGGCGCCAGCACCACCGACGGGGCGCTGACGGCCGCCGCGGCCACCACGGCCAGCGGCCTGGAGGCGACCGCGGTCGATGGCTTCCCGGCCGATGCCGTGATCTGGGCGCTCGACAACGTCGATCCCGCTCCCCATGTCGTGGTGAGCGGCTCCAACTCGGGCCAGAACTTCGGGCCCCTCCAGTCGCTGTCGGGCACGGTCGGCGCGGCGCGCCAGGCCGCCCAGCTGGGAGTCCCGGCGGTGGCCGTCAGCCAGGGTTTGGCCGAACCCATCGACTTCGCCGCGAGCGTGAGCGCGGCCGTCGACTGGATCGACGATCATCGCGACGAGTACCTCGCCGGAGACGTATCGCTCTGGTCCATCAACTCGCCCACGTGCCCAGACGGCCCCCAGGGCGTGGTGGAGGTGCCCTGGGGCCCCGAGTGGAACGACCGGGGCGGTGACGTCAGCTGCGACTCCGACCTCGAGGAGCTGACCGACGACATCGATGCCTTCCTCAACGGCTGGACGGCCATATCCGAGTTGGCCATCGCCGGCTGAACGACCCGGCCGCCGTCATCGCCGGGGTTCGTCGCCTGGCGACCGCGCCCTCCGACGAGCAAGACTGACCTCATGAGAATCAGCACGATGGCCAACTACGCCGACGACCCCGCCGCGGTCGCGACCCAGGTGAAGGCCCTCGAGGACGCCGGCGTCGACATGGTGTGGATCGCCGAGGCCTACGGGTTCGACGGCGTCAGCCTGCTGGGGTTCCTGGCCGCCCGCACCGAGCGCATCACGCTCGCCTCGGGCATTCTCAACGTCTACAGCCGCACCCCGGCCTGCCTGGCCCAGACCGCCGCCGGACTGGATTCGATCAGCGGCGGGCGCTTCGAGCTGGGTCTCGGCGCCTCGGGCCCGCAGGTGATCGAAGGCTTCCACGGGATGCCGTACAAGCTGCCGCTCACCCGGGTGAAGGAGGTCATCGACATCTGTCGCATGACCTGGCGTCGGGAGCGGCTCGAGTACGACGGCAAGGCCTTCACCCTGCCCCTTCCCCCCGAGCAGGGCACCGGCCTGGGCAAACCCCTGAAGATGATCAACCATCCCAAGCGCAACGACATCCCGGTGCATGTCGCCTCGCTCAGCGACAAGAGCGTCGAGGCCACGGCCGAGATGGCCGATGGTTGGCTGCCGTTCATGTTCATTCCCGAGCGGTCCGACCGGGTCTGGGGCGACGCCATCAAGGCCGGGCTGGCCAAGCGGGCGCCCGAGCGCGGCGACCTCCAGATCGCGGCCGGCGGCGTCCTGGCCATCGGTGACGACGCCGAGAAGTACCGCGAGTACGGCCGGCCCATGGCGGCGCTGTACATCGGTGGCATGGGCGCCAGGGGCAAGAACTTCTACAACGAACTGGCCTGCCGGTACGGATTCGAGGCCGAAGCGGCCCAGATCCAGGATCTGTACCTCGACGGCCACAAGGAAGAGGCGGCGGCCAAGATCCCACCCGAGATGCTCGAGGGTGGCTCGCTGTGCGGCGATCCGGGCTACATCGCCGACAAGGTGGCTGCCTTCAAGGCGGCGGGGGTCACCAACCTGATGGTCAACCCCGTCGGCGGCGAGCCCGCCCGGCTCCTCGCCCAACTGCGCGACATCGTCGACGGCATCTGATCCGGTGGCGCACGGGCATGGGGTCCTCGATGCACGCGTCGCGGGTGACCGGGGTTCGGCCGTGAGGTGGCCCTGGTTCCGGATGGCGATACACGACTCGTCGATGGTGCCCACCTACCTCCCCGGCGATCGGCTGCTGGTCCGTCGCCACGGTCGGCTCCCACGCGCCGGCGATGTGGTGGTGTGCACCGACGACGTCGACGGTGGCGCAGCCCCCATCACCATCCACCGGGTGGTGTCCGTCGTGGACCGGGACCACCTGATGGTCGTCGGGGACAACCCCTCCCTCGGCTCGACCAGTCGGCACGAGCGCCAGGTGACGCGGTCGCAGGTGCTGGGTCGGGTCGTAGCCCGTGTGTCCTCGGCCGAGCGGCCTCCGCGACGCGACTATCGCTGAGGGCCGGTGTGACACCCACCCACTGCCGCGGTAGATTCGCCCACCACATCCTGTGTGCCTCTGGGGGTCCGAATGAGTCGTAAGTGGTTGGCCTGCGTGCTGTTGGTCTTCGCGATAACGGCAGCCGCGTGCGGCAGCCGCAGCAGTGACGACGAGACGGGCGCGAACACCACGCCCACGGCCGCACCCTCCAGCGACGACGGTGGCAGCACCTCCGCACCGGCAGCCGACGACGGCACCACCGGTGACGATGGCGACACATCCACCACGCCAGCGCCCGGCGTGGACTGCTCGGTTCCTCTCGAGGCCACCGAGATCGGCGTCACCGCGGACACGATCAAGGTCATCGTGATGGCCGACTCCGACTCGCCTCTGGCCCCCGGCCTGTTCCAGGGCGCGGCCGACGGTGCCATCGCCTGGGGTGAGGCAGCCAACGCCAGAGGCGGCCTGGCCTGTCGCCAGGTCGAGGTGGAGTTCTGGGACTCCAAGCTCGACCCGACCCAGACCGTGAACGGCTTCCTCCAGGCCTGCCAGGAGGCATTGGCGCTGGTGGGTACCACCGTGCTGTTCGGCAACGACACCAACGACCTCAACAGCTGCCCGGACATGGCCGGCAACCCCACGGGCGTGCCCGACCTGGCCTACATCACCACCGAGCCACCCCATCAGTGCTCCACCACCAGCTTCCACATCAGCCGCCCGGCGGCCGAGTGTCCCTACAGCAGCGGCGAGCGCAACTTCGTCGCCTCCACCGGGGCCATCCAGTGGGCCCTCGACCAGGCCGGGGGCGACCTGCACGGCGCCTTCCTGGTGCCCAGTGACCTGCCCTCCACCGTGGGGGCCAGCGTGCCCCAGATCGCGGCCCAAGAGGACGCCGGTGTCGTCTACGACAACGCCTTCGGGATCTCCGGGCGGGCCACCCAGGCCGAATTCAGCCAGTACATGCAGCCGCTGCGCGAGAGCGAAGCCAACTTCGTCTACAACGGCAGCAACGACCAGACGATGTTGAAGTTCCGCAAGGAGGCGGCCGACCAGGGCCTCGACGTCGACAGCATCACCTGGCTGTGCAGCCTGTCCTGCTACACCCCCGGGTTCCTCAGCGAGGGTGGCGACGCGGTCGAGGGCACGTACGTGTGGATGTTCTTCCTCCCCTTCGACGAGACCGACACGAACGAGGAGCTGGCCGCCTTCGTCGACGCGCTCGGCAAGGACTTCCCCGAAGCCTGGGCCGCCGGAGCCTGGGCTGACGGCGTCCTGTTCGAACAGGTGGTCAACAGCATCGTCGAGCGCGATGGTCCCAACGCGCTGACTCGCCAGGCCATCCTCGACGAGCTGGCCACCGTGATGGACTTCAACGTCAACGGTTGGTGGGGCGACGTCAACTTCGACAGCACGCTCAACATCACCCCCTGCTTCGTGATGATGCAGGTGCAGAACAACGAGTTCGTGCGGGTCCATCCGGAGGAGAGGGGCACCCTCGACTGCGAATCGGGCAACGTCATCGAGGTGACGGCCAACCCCGATACCTTCGTGCTCGACTGACTCCCCACCGATGCGCCTGACCACGCTCCGGCCCTCGCTGACCCTGGCCTTGGCTGCGGGGCTGGCGGTCGTGGTCTACGTGAGCGTGCAGAACTGGTCGGGCTCGCCGGTCACGCTCGACGCGGTCGGGGCAGCCACCATCGTCGGCGTCTCCATCGGGTCGCTGTACGCCGTGTCGGCCGCCGGGCTGGTGGTGGTCTACACCACCACCGGCGTGTTCAACTTCGCGCACGGCGGCATCGGCGTGTTCTCGGCCTTCGTGTACTGGGAGCTGGTGGAGAACACCGACGGTCCCGGCCTCCCCAACTGGCTCGGCTTGGTCGTGGTGGTGCTGCTGGTCGCGCCGCTGCTGGGGGTGGGTCTCGACATCTTGATCATGCGTCGTCTCCGCACCGCACCACTCGTGGTGCAGCTGATGGTGACCGTCGGTCTGATGGTGTTCTTCCTGACCCTCACCGGCCAGATCTGGGAGGCCAACCGAGCCCGCTCGGTGAGCTTCTTCTGGCCCGGCGAGGGATTCGACATCGGCGACTTCCGGGTCACCTGGCACCGGTTCGCCATGATCGTCATAGCCCTCGTCATCGCCGTGTTCCTGCGGATGCTCCTGTTCCAGACCCGCATCGGCGTGGCCATGCGCGCCGTGGTCGACAACCGTGAGCTGACCGCGCTGAACGGAGCGCGACCCAACGCCGTGTCGTCGTTCGCGTGGGCGCTCGGGGCGTCGCTGGCTGCGCTGGCCGGCATCCTCATCGCCCCCGAGGTCGAGTTCAATCCGGCCAACCTCAACGACATCATGTTGATCGTGGCCATCGCCGCCGCCGCGTTCGGTCAACTCCGCAGCCTGCCCCTCACCGTCGTCGGCGCGCTGCTCATCGGCCTGCTCCAGGCCTACAACCGGCAGTGGCTGTCCTACGGCGGCGACTGGCGTTTCGTAGACGACGCCATCGCCCCCATCGTGTTGTTCCTGGTGGTGCTGGCCCTGCCCCAGTCCCGACTCGACGTCGGACGGGTGGCGCACAACCTGCGGCCCATCGAACGCACCACGCGGTGGTGGGAGGGCACCATCGGTGCGGTTGCCATCGTGGCCGCCGCCGTGGTGCTGGCCAACGGCTGGCTGAACTTCGGGTTCTGGGACCCGGGCGCGTGGAATCAGATCGCGCTGAACAACGGCATCGCCGCCCTCACCCTGGCCCTCATCGGCATCTCTTTGGTGCCCCTCACCGGGTGGGCCGGCCAGGTGAACTTCGCGCCGTTGGCCTTCGCCGGGTTCGGTGCCTATCTGTTCTTCCACCTGGCCGGCGAGAGCGGCAACGCCCTGTGGATCCCGGTCGTCGGCCTGTTGTGTGCGCCGCTCGGCGCGCTCGTCGCTTTGTTCGCCGCCCGCCTCAGCGGCATCTACCTCGGGCTGCTCTCGCTGGCCTTCGCCTTGTTGATGGGCAAGCTCTTCTTCCCGCACCCCCGCGTCTTCCCGCCCAAACAGGGGGGTCAGTTCACCAACCTCGAGCTGTTCGGTCGCGACTTCGACGAACGCAAGCACTACTTCATACTCTTGGCCGCGGTGTTCGGGGTGGCCATGCTGGTGCTGATCGTGCTGCGCCGGTCGCGGTTCGGCCGACGATGGGTCGCCATGCGCGACAGCCAGGCGGCGGCGGCCACCGTCGGGGTCAACGTGGTGTGGACCAAGATCGTGGTGTACGCCACATCGGCCGCCATCGCCGGCATGGGCGGGGTCTTCTGGGCCATCAGCAAGACCAGCATCGACTCGGTGCGCGATTTCGACGTGCTGGTCAACTTCGAGATCGTGCTCCTGATGGCGGCCGCGGGCATGGCCTTTCCCGTGGCCGGCCTCTTCCTGTCGTTCCGCTTCGTGGTCGAGGCCCTCGGGGCCAAGCTCGACGACGTCGGCAACCTCGACTTCCTGGTGTGGCTGCTGCGCGATTTCCTGGCGAACTTCGGGCCCGGGTTGCTGGCCATCGGCATGGTGGTCAACCAACGGGGAGCCATCTACGAGATGGGCAAGGGCTTCGCCCCCCTGCTGCCGTGGCGGGCCGACGCCCGTGAGGAACAGGCCGATGAGCGGGCCAGCAAACGCGTGCCCGAGATCGGCGAGCTGGGGCTTCACCGTCCGTTCACCTCCGAGGACGTGGTCGAGCTCGATCACCGTCTGGGCATCGTCGACGACATCACGCCCCCGACCGGCTACCGCCACGGCACCGACCCGGCAGAGGTGAGCCGTGTCTGACGCCGTGCTGCGGACCGAGGCGGTCGACGTGCGGTTCGGCGGGCTCCGGGCCCTGGCCAACACGTCGGTGGACGCCCAGCCGAGCACCATCACCGGCCTCATCGGGCCCAACGGCGCAGGCAAGACCACACTCTTCAACGTGATCACCGGCCTGCAGAACCCCGCCGCGGGTCGCGTGCTGCTGGAGGGCCGCGACGTCACCCGCTTCGGCGTGCACAAGCGGGCCCGCATGGGCGTCTCGCGAACGTTCCAGAAACTCGAAGCGTTCAACTCGTTGTCGGCCCGTGACAACGTGTTGGTCGCGGCCGAGATGGCGTCGAACTGGCATTCCCACATCACCGATTCGGCCCGATTCACCGACGAGATCCTCGAACGGGTCGGGCTGAGCGACGTGGCCGAGCTGACGGTGGGCACGCTGCCCACCGGCACGGCCCGATTGGTCGAGCTGGCTCGGGCCCTGGCCGGCCATCCGAAGATCCTGCTCCTCGACGAGGCCTCGTCGGGACTCACCGAGGACGAGACGACCGCCGTCGGTGATCTGCTCGCGCAGCTGGTGGCCGAGGACGGTTTGGCCGTGCTGCTCGTCGAGCACGACATGAGCTTCGTGATGCGGTTCTGCTCGCGCATCCACGTGCTGGACTTCGGGCAGATCATCGCCGTCGGCTCCCCGAGCGAGATCCAACACAACGAGCAGGTGCGCACGGCCTACCTCGGATCGGGGGCGGCATGATGGCCCCGCAACCGGCCGACGATCGGGCGCTGCTCGAGCTGCGCGGCATCCGGGCCGGCTACGGGATCATCGACGTGCTCCACGGCGTGGATCTCCGCGTCGAGCGGGGCCAGGTCATGGCCCTGCTCGGGCCCAACGGCGCGGGCAAGAGCACGACGCTGGGGGTGGCCAGCGGGCAGATCCACCCCACCGCCGGGCGGCTGCTGATCAGCGGCCGTGAGCTCAACGGCGTGCGCCCCGAGGCCCTGGCCCGGGCCGGCGTGTGCCTGGTTCCGGAGGGTCGCGGAATCTTTCCCAACCTGACCGTGGCCGAGAACATCCGGATGATGACGTACTCGGGCGGCTCGTACGCCGACGTGCAGAGCCGGGCCTTCGCGCAGTTCCCCCGGCTCGAGGAGCGGCGTCGTCAACTGGCGGGCACCCTGTCGGGCGGCGAGCAGCAGATGCTGTCCATGGCCCGGGCGCTGGCCACCGATCCGGCGTTGCTCATGCTGGACGAGCTGTCGATGGGCCTGGCCCCCATCATCGTCGAGGAGCTGTACGGGCAGGTGGCCGAGTTGGCCCGCAGCGGCCTGTCGATCCTGATCGTGGAGCAGTTCGCCCAGACGGTGCTCGGCGTGGCCGACATCGCCGCCATCATGCTGCAGGGCCGCATCCAACGAACCGGGCCCCCGGCCGAGATCGCCGAGGAACTGACCGCCGCCTACCTGGGGATCCAATCCCCCAACGGAGGAGACCACTGATGTCCGACGACACCCCCAGCCCCCGGCTGAACGAGTTCCAGCGGGAGGTCGACGAACTACGGATCACCGGCGGGCGGGCCAACCCCGAACGTCTCGCCGTGACCGTGAGCATCGTGCTGTTCCTGGCGGCGGTGGTGATCGAGATCATCGCCTTCCTGCAGTCGAGCAACGCCGACGATCTGCGCGACCAGACCGACATGGTGATCCTGGCCCTGTTGGGTGTGGTGGTGGCCATGGGCGCCGTGGCGATGTTCCTGCGAGCGTCGCTCACCCGCTGGTTCCGGTACTGGCTGGTGCGGCTCATCTACGAGAACCGAGCCAGCACCGACCGGACCGTCGAGGCCCTCAACGAGGACTGACGGCACGCCCGCGAATGAGAACCGGTTCTCATTCCTGACTAGCGTCGGGCGCACCGCCCAGGGGAAACAGGAGGCCACATGGCCGTGCACGTCGACTTCGGTGCCTTCGACGCCGACAATCACTACTACGAGGCCGAGGACGCGTTCACCCGCCACCTCGATCCGTCCATGGCCAAACGGTGCATGCAGTGGGCCCACATCAACGGCCGCAAGCGTCTCCTGGTGGCCGGCCGCATCAACCGGTTCATCCCCAACCCCACCTGGGATCCCATCGCCCGGCCGGGCGCGCTCGACGACTACTTCCGGGGCAGGAACACCGCCGGCCAGGACGTCAAGACGATGTTCGGCGAGCTCGACCCGCTGCGAGAGCACCCCGAGTACCAACAGCGCGACGCTCGCCTGGCGGTGATGGACCAACAGGGGCTGATCGGTGCCTTCTTCTTCCCCACCCTCGCCGTCGGCATGCAGCAGTCCCTGCGTCACGACATCGGTGCCATCCACGCCGCCTTCCACGCCTTCAACCAGTGGCTGGACGAGGACTGGGGCTTCGCCCATCAGGAGCGCATCTTCGCCGCGCCGGTGATCTCGCTGGCCGATCCCGTGCTGGGGGCGGCCGAGGTGGAATGGGCGCTCGACCGCGGAGCCAAGATCGTGGTGATGGTGCCGGGACCGGTGCCCACCGAAGATGGCGGAAGCCTCTCCCCTGGTATGGAGCGGTACGACCCGGTGTGGTCCCGGCTCGACGAGGCCGGCATCACGGTGGGCATCCATGGCGGTGACGGCGGCATGGGCGCGTACATCAACGGGTGGGAGCCCATGGGCGACATGGAAGCCTTCCGCAGCACCCCTTTCCGCCAGATCGTCAGTCACGAGCGTCAGATCTCCGACACCTTCTCGGCGCTGGTGTGCCACGGCCTGTTCGACCGACACCCCAACCTGCGCATCGCCTCGATCGAGAACGGCGGGTCCTTCGTGCCCAAGCTGCTGGAGGACTTCGAGGTCTGCTTCGCCAAGATGCCCCAGTCCTTCGCCGAAGACCCCGTGGAGACGTTCACCCGCCACGTGTGGGTGTCGCCCTACTACGAGGACGACATCGACCAGCTCAAGCACCTGCTGGGTGCCGACCACCTGTTGTTCGGCAGCGACTGGCCCCACGCCGAAGGACTGTCCGAGCCCACCGCCTTCATCGACGACATCGCCGGCTTCACCCCCGCCGAGATACAGCAGGTGATGCGCGACAACGCCCTGGCCCTGCTGGAGCCCGTTTCGTGACCCGCCCGCGCACCCCGCCCGCACAGCCATACCGACCCGAGGAGCACCTCTCCCCATGACCATGCCCACCGACATCGGGATCGTCGACACGATGATCTCCTTCCCGGCCCGGGACTTCAAGCAGTACGACTTCATCCGCAAGCAGCTCAAGGACAACTCCACCGACATGGACTTCCCGGTGGAGTACATGTTCAAGAACGTCCCCAAGGACCTGTACGGCGCCGAGGACCCCGTCTCGATCACGCTGCACGAGATGGACCGCTTCGGCATCGACATCGGCCTGATCGGCTGCGAGGACGAGGTCAGCCAGAAGGCGCTGACCGACCATCCGGACCGGTTCGTGCCGTCGGGCCACGTCGACCCCAACCGGGGCATGGACGGCATCCGGGACATGGTGAAGCAGTACGAGACCTACGGCGTGCGGGCCTTCGGTGCCTTCCCGGCCGGCTACCTGCCCCAGGTTCCCATCAACGACGCCAAGATGTACCCGATCTACGCCAAGTGCGTGGAGCTCGACGTCCCCATCTTCGTGTGTGCCGGCGTCCCCGGGCCCCGGTTCCCGATGGCCTGCCAGCACGTCGAGCTCATCGACCAGGTGATGTACGACTTCCCCGAGCTGGTGTTCGTCACTCGCCACGGCTGCGAGCCCTGGGAGAAGCTGGCCATGAAGCTGATGCTGAAGTGGCCCAACCTCCACTACTCGACCTCGGCCTTCGCCCCCAAGTACTACCCGGAGGAGATCGTCGACTACGCCAACACCCGCGGCGCCGATCGCATCATCTACGCCGGCTACTTCCCGATGGGCCTGTCGCTGGAGCGGATCATGGGCGACATGCCCCACGTGCCCTTCAAGGACGACGTCTGGCCGAAGTTCCTGCGGGACAACGCCCGCCGAGTCCTCAAGCTCGACTGAACCCGGTCGCCCTCGGTACCGTCCCCTCACGTGGCTCCTGAATCCGACGCGCCGTTCTTCTTCCTCCACGTGATGAAGACGGGCGGCACCACCCTGCGCGGCCACATCGACAACAACTTCAGCCGCGAGCAGGTGTTCCCCGATCCGAGCGTGGACGACGCCATGTTCGCGGCCAAGGCCGACATCCGCTACCTCCAGCGGCTCGCGCCGGAGCGGTTGGCGACCATCCGCATCTACTCGGCCCACGTACCGATCGGCCTCACCGATCGCCTCCACCGAAGCTTCACCTATCTGACCCTGTTGCGCGACCCGGTCGACCGCACCCTGTCGTGGCTTCGACAGCGACAACGCAATCACCAACCCGATGAGTCGCTGGAGGAGATCTACGACCAGGACACGGTGCTGCGCGCCAATTACGTCGACAACCACCAGGTGAAGCAGTTCGCCATCACCGCCGAGGACGGGGCGGTGAATCACCTGCATCCGGTCGAGATGGACGATGCCCGCCTGCGCATCGCCCGAACCAGCCTCGAGCGGGTGTCGGTGGTGGGCTTCCAGGACCGCTTCGACGACTTCCTCGGCCAGCTCCACGACCGCCATGGCTGGCGTATCGGTCGGGTACCCGATCGCAACGTGGGTGAGTCACAGCCCGCACCGGCGGCCCTGCGGGCGAAGATCGACGCCGAGAACCCCTACGACCGCGAGTTCTACGAGTGGGCTCACGCCCACTTCCGCTGATCCCGTCGAAGCTGCCACGGGCGCGCTCACCCACCGGAGCAGGACCGGCCCCACCACCCGACCAGACGGACCGAACGATGCGGTCACCCACCGGAGCAGGACCGGCCCCACCACCCGACCAGACGGACCGAACGATGCGGTCAACACAGAATCGACAGGTCCACCGGCCGGGACCAGACTCGGACGGATGGAGGATGACGGCCCACCACCCAGCCCTCACGACCGGTTGATGTCGGGGGATGCCTGGCTGGGGTTCTGTGCCCGGATGGCCGACCTCGGTGAGCGGCTGCTCACCGAGGACTTCCCCGGTGGCGAGCGGGGCCGGGCCGAGGGGTACCGCTACCTCACCCGTCTGCTGATCTACGCCATCCGTATGGAGGTGGAGTTCGGGGACCCGGTCCACCCCTGCTTCTTCCGATACGAAGACCCCTGGACGCAGTGGGGTGGCCCCAACGCCGACAACCTCTACCAGCGGGCGGCCATCGATCCCACCCTCACCTACCGGGTGTGGCTCGACGCCACGGACGTCTGCCAGCTGCTGGTGTCGCTGCACGAGGGGGACATGCAGCTCGACGAGTACGGGGTGTACAGCGAACGGTCGCTCGACCAGCTCGCCGTCGCCGACGACGGCCTGCTCGAGTTCATCATCTCACCCGATGAGCACCAGGGGAACTGGCTCCCCAGCCACCCCGACGCCCGGCTGGTCATGATCCGCCAGTATCAGGCCGACTGGCACAACGACCGGGTCGCGGTGGCCCACATCGAGCGGGTGGGAGCCGAGGGCATCGCTCCTCCCCCGCCGGACCCCGAGTGGATCGCCGACGGTCTCGATCGGGCCGGCGAGTGGGTCGAGCGGTCCTTGGCCTACTGGAACAACTACCTCAGTCACGCCCTCGACAACGCCACGCCCAACGAGATGAGCAAGCCCCGCGGCGCGGCGGGGGGCGCCGACAACATCGCCTACGGCTCGGGGTTCTGGGATCTCACCGATGACCAGGCTCTGCTGATCACCTGCGACGTGCCCGATGCCGACTACTGGAGCATCCAGATCCACACCATGGGTTGGTTCGAATCAGGCGACTTCGCCAATCGCCAGACCAGCCTCAACCACACCCAGACCCACGTGGACGAAGACGGTCGCTTTCGTATCGTCGTGGCCCACCAGGACCCAGGCGTGCCGAACTGGATCGACACCGAGCAGCGACCCTTGGGACTGCTGGCCTACCGCTGGGTGCGGGCCCGTACCCTGCCCGTGCCCCAGGCCGAGCTCATCGACTGTGACCAGCTGGGCGACCGACTGCCCGATGGGCACCCGCGGATCGGTCCTGACGAGCGTCGCCAGTCGCTGCGCCGGCGGCGGGAAGCGGCACTGAACCGCTACCGCTGATGGCCTGGACACCCCCGCCCCGACCTCGGTGGCTGGAACGGCTCAACACGCTCGGCCCGGCCGCGGGCTCGGCCGCCGATCTGATCCCCCTCGACGGTGCCGAACTGATCGACCGAGCGTGCGGGTCCACCGAACTCGACGACTTCGGCGGCGACAGCTGGCGTCCGCACTTCGACCTGCTGGTGAACGCCTTGCAGAACGAGGCCCAGCTCCACACCGCCGGTCGCCTGATCGCTCGCAGCGAGCTACTGCGGTCGCTGCGCAACCGACTGCTGATCACCGAGTTCCTGCACCACGGCGAGCCCCTCGTCCACCCCGGCATCGAAGCTCCGGTGTTCGTGGTGGGTACCGCCCGGTCGGGTACGAGCATCCTCCACGAGCTGCTGGGCTGCGACCCCGACAACCGCCTGCCCACCACCTGGGAGGTGCTGCATCCCGTCGAGGCCGCTCGCGGCCAGACCGAGATGGCCGCCATCGGTGACGGCGAGGTGACGCTGTGGCACGACCTCCAGCCCGAGTACCAGGCGATGCACCTCAACGGCGGCGAACTGCCGACCGAGTGCATCTTCTTGACGATGAACGAGTTCCTGTCCGACCAGTGGGGCGGCTGCCACCGGATTCCGTCGTACAGCGCGCATCTGGCCGCCATTGACCACACCGACGCCTACCGCTTCCATCGCCGCCAGCTCCAGGTGATGCAACAGCGCGAGCACCGATCGCGCTGGGTCCTGAAGGCGCCCAGCCACCTGGCCACGCTCCCGGCGTTGTTCTCCGTCTACCCCGACGCCCGGGTGATCTTCATCCACCGCGACCCCCTCCAGACCGTGCCCTCCACGCTGAGCCTGATGGCCACCCTGAAGTGGATGCGAAGCGACGTGGTCGATCTGGAAGACGCCGTTGCGGTGCTGCCCGTGGGCTTCGCGTGGATGCTCGACGCCATCATCACGATGCGCGCCGACGGCGTCATTCCCGACGACCAGATCGTTGACCTCCGTTACCGCGACCTGCTGGCCGACCCGGCCGGCGCGGTGGCCGCGGCGTACCGGCACTTCGGGTTGCGGTTCTCGCCGGAGGTGGGCCGGACCATCGAGGACTACGTCGCCCGCAAACCACGCGGGAAGCACGGTACGCATCGTTACTCACTCGACGACCTGGGACTGGACCACGCCACCGAGCGTGAGCGTTTCGCCTTCTACACCGACCGCTTCGATCTGGTGGAGGATGCGGACCGGTCCCACCGGTAGGCCGCTCCACCTCAGGCGCCGAGCGGCACCAGGCGCACCAGCGGGATCTGGCGATCGGTCTTGGCCTGGTAGTCGGCGTAGAACGGTCGGTCCTCGATCAGCTCCGTCCAGACGGCTTCGTGCTCCTCGCCGGTCAACACATCGGCCCGCGCCCGGAACTGCTCGTCACGATCCTGGACACCGACATCCGGATTGGCGTCGCGGTCGGCCAGGTTGTGGTACCAGGCCGGGTGACTGGGTCCTCCCATGAAGCTGGCCACCACGATTCGCCGGCCGTCGCGGTCGAGCCAATACGGCAGCACCACGGTGTGCTCGTCGCCCGATCGTCGGCCCACCGTGGTGAGCATCACGTTGCGCATCCCCGCCGCCGCGCTGCCGTACTTCCCGCTGGATCGGCGATAGATCCACACATTGACCCGAGTGATCCACGGTACCATTCGAGCCGGCGGGCTTCGGAACGCCTTGTTCCTCTGGGAGGGGAGCTCGCTCATCGGCGCCATCGTAGGCGTCCAGCGGCGGGGGTCCGGCCGGCTAGAACCACGACAGCCACGAGCCATGCGGTCCGGCCAACCCCACCGCGCCGCGGCCCCCGACCCCGATCACCATGTAGCTCTGCTGGTTCTGACTCTGTGGCGGCCGGGCATCGGTGGCGATGCGCGGTACGTGTCCGGGGCCCTCCATCGACACCCAGACCACATCGTCGCGACCATCCAGCATCGTGGCCAGGGCCTGGCGGCGTTCGTGCTCCAGGTAGAACAACACCACGGAGTGCTGCACCACCTTGGTCGCGCCGGCGGGCGCAGCGTCGAGCAGTTCGGGCAGCCGGTCGACCAGGTCGCCCTGCACCAGTGTCGGGGGCTCTGCGGAGGCGATGGCCACGGCGGCATCGAAGCGGCGGTGACGCTCGATCTGCTCGGGCCAGATGCAGGCCCGTAGCCAGTCCAGGTCCTCGGGGACCGTCACGTCACGAGGCTCCAGATCGACCCCGGCCCGCCACACCACGGTGGGAAGCTCGGTCGGAACGGGCACCGGTCCGCAGCACTCGACCTCCACGGAGACCGGCGAGGAGCCGACGGTGACGTCGTCGTAGCGGTAGTGATACCGGTCGGGGAACAGACACAGCCCGGCCGAGGCACCCAGCTCGATCAGGGCCAACGGCTGGGGCAACGCCGCCAGCACCGGCAACAGGCTGGCGCAGCGGGCCGGCTCGTTGGTCTGGGTGGATCGACTGGCCATCAGGCCGGCAACCTGGGTCC
>Ga0224505_10001200_pt1 | contig 16687 bp, 18 predicted proteins | sample SF_Jan12_sed_USG_FD_169102 | JGI IMG/M metagenome (GOLD analysis project Ga0224505, IMG submission 169102) | Sediment microbial communities from San Francisco Bay, California, United States - SF_Jan12_sed_USGS_4_1 | ecosystem: Environmental > Aquatic > Marine > Sediment | place: USA: California... | reverse complement strand
AGAACAGCCATCGCTCAATGGCCACCGCGACAGACCAAAGACTCAACACGAGAAGCAGACCGATCACGCCGTAATCAACGACGTCCTTCAACGCGTCCATCTCAACTCCTTACATGGGAGATGTGGTTCAATCCGGTGGGTTGGGAGCCGGAATACTGATCCATCCATGCCAGATCTTGAGACAGGCTGTCAATCGGCGCAGTCATGAGTCGGTTCCTGTGTTCCTAGGAGCGAGGGGGCTGTTCGGCTAAAAAGAGCACGGTATGGGTGGCGGATACACGAAGCTCGACAGCGGCGCCTTCGTGGTAGACGCTGGTTGAACTCTCGCTGCTATGTACTATCTGGCCGGACGGAAGTTGGACCGTATACAGATTTTCCGAGCCTCGGAACTGCCTGGCTACGATTCGGGGTTCGGCGGATTTATTGGGTATCAGGTGAATATCGTCCGGGCGGATCATTACGACGACATGGGCTCCCTCGACACCGTCGATGGTATTGGGAAATGCTCCCAGTTCGGTGTGCACGACACCCTGTTCGATCTGTCCGGTGATAAAGTCGGCTTGGCCGACAAAGTCAGCCACGAACCGGGTTGCCGGGAGATGGTAGATCAGCTCAGGAGAGTCCAATTGTTCGATCTCCCCGCGATTCAAAACAGCAATACGGTCCGCCATGGCGAACGCTTCGTCATGATCGTGGGTGACCAAGATGGTGGTGGTCTTCATCCGACGCAGGAGGGCATGGAGGTCTTGCCGCATGCGGCTCGCCATGTCGGGATCGAGATTGCTGAACGGCTCATCTAAGAGAAGCAGGACGGGATTCTGCACCAACGCTCGTGAGAGTGCTACGCGTTGCTGTTGTCCGCCGGATAGTTCATGTGGGTACCGGCGTTCCAGGCCTTCCAGGCCGGTCAGCCGGAGTATTTCTTGGACTCGTGATGTCCGTTCCACCCGCGAGAGTTGATGGAGTCCAAAGGCAATGTTGTCGGCGACACGCAGGTGTGGAAACAGCGCATATTCTTGGAAGACCATCCCGACACGGCGTTCCTCGGTTGGTACGGTTTCGGAGGATGAGGAGACCAATCGCTCGGAGAGAAAGATCTGTCCGGAGCGCACAGGCTCGAAGCCTGCAATCGCTCTCAAGATAGTAGTCTTGCCGCAACCGGATGGTCCGAGGAGACATAGGATCTCCCCTTCTCGTATGGAAAAGGAAATGTTCTGGATTGCAGGCCGGCTTGGGTCATAGGCACAGGAGACGGAACGGAGCTCTAAGATCGAAGCAGTCGATCCGTACAGATTGACTTGACTCTCAGATGGGGCGGTATCTGTGTGGGTGGTATGTATCGGGGAATGCGTCATGGGTCTATGCCGCCCTCCAATCACGGGACAGCAACAGGAACAGGGCCGGCAAGCCGACCAGCACGATCAATAGGGCTGACGGAGCCGCCAGCTGATAATATTCCTCACTCGCTTCCAGCCAAACACGGATCGCCAAGGTGTCGAATCCAACGGGTCTCAACAGCAACGTCGCGGGAAGCTCTTTCATGGTTTGTAGAAAAATAAGGACCCAGGCCACGATCACGCCGTTACGTATCAGCGGCAATGTGACTCGCCTCCAGGTTTCTCGAACTCCCAGCCCCAGGGTACGGGCCACTTCCTCAAGGTTCGGTGTGATCTGTTGAATCGAGGGTTCGAGTGACTGGAGGCCAGCGGGGAGGAAGTGTAGAACATAGGCGACGATCAATACGAGCACGGTTCCATAGAAGAACGGCATGATTTTCAAAAAAAGAAAAAGCACGGCTAGGGCCGCAACGGGCCCCGGCAAGACATACCCCGCATAGGCTGCCTGCAAACAGCCGAGGTTGAGCCACGTGGGTTTTCGACTCGCGAGGTAGGCGAGCGGCAGTCCAACCAGCACGGCCGCTGTCGCTGCCAAGCTGGATAGTAGGGCGCTGTTCCACACAAACCCGAAGAAACGGGTATCCAGAATTGCCTGAGCTTCTTGGGAGAGGCTCCACATCACCAAGAGAGAGGTAGGGATTCCAAAAGCCAAGCCGACGACCGAGGCCAGGCAGGCCGTTAGGAGTCCGGTGTGGAACCATCCGCGCTGAATGCGTTGTGGCGCACGATAGCGCCCCGTTGTCTGGTAAAACCGGCTCTTACGGCGGAACCACCGTTCGGTCAATAAGAACAGGAGCGCCAGGATGACCAATAGGATGCTCAGGATGCTCGCGGCTTGGTTGTCAGACCGACCGGTCATTTGTTGAAACACGGCGTAGGTCAACGTTTGATAGCGAAGGAGAGAAACGGCCCCGAAATCCGAGACAACATACAGAACGACAAGCGCGACACCGGCCACGATGGAGGGACGCAACAACGGCAGGGTCACGCTGAACATCGTGCGCAGTTGTGATGCGCCACAGGTGCGGGCCACTTCCTCGAATGACACGTTGAAGCTCAAGAGCGCGCTGCGTGTGAGAAGATAGACGAACGGAAACGTATCGAGTGCCATGACGAGCGTGACTCCCCAAAAACTTTGAGGAGAAGAGATTCTTGCTTGCGGCCCCGCCACGAGTTGCCACAGCTGTTCCATGGGACCGCCGAATCCCAACAGATAGTTGTATACATAGGCGAGGACGTATGTGGGCATAGCTAATGGAAGCACAAGGGCAACTTCCCAAAGGCGGCGACCAGGGAACTCGAATCGTGTGACCATCCAAGCCGTCGAGACGCCGAGTCCGAGTGTGAGCAGGGCGACGGCACCGGCCAAGGACACCGTGTTGAGCAGGAGTTCCGGGACACGAGTCGCCCAGAGACGCTGCCAGACCGCTGGATCAGCCGATAAGGCCAGCGTGGTGACGTAGCCTAATGGCAAAAGGATCAGCGCGGCAGTTGCGAGGACCGCCAATTGCAGAGTTGAAACAGATAATCGGTGTACGGCAATCACGAGTCTGCTCGCAGGGTTATCGCATGCCGACTTGTTCGATGAGCAGCATCGTGGGCTCTCGGAGTTCGGCGAGCTTGGTCAACGGGACCAACGCTGCTCGGAAACTTTTCCGCTCGGGGAGAACGGGATCGGCCTTCACGTCAGGATGAAGCGGGTATTCCTTATCCAGGTCTGCGAACATTTTCTGGCCGGCCTGTGCGACGAGGAACTCCACGAGCAGTTTCGCGTTCTCGACACGAGGCGTGTGCTTCAGGATGCCGATGCCCGCCACGTTCATGATGGCCCCCATCCCGCCTGCCTGCTGATCGGGCATCAAGACCCCAAGCGGCGCCGTGGGTTGGGTGGCAAGATGGCGATAGACATAGTAATGATTCACGATGCCGAGAGGGACCTGCCCTTTGGCGACCGCTTCGACGATTTGTGAGCTCTTTTGATACACCTGAGTGCCGGCGTTATCTCGGAGTCCTTCCAGGAATTTTTGGGTTGCATCCTCGCCTAGGCTTGCACGAATGACCGACACACCTGCCTGCAGGTATTCACTGCCGGCGTTTGGAATGGCGACTTTGTCCTTCCAAGCCGGATTGGCCAAGTCCAACAACGATTTAATCTGATCAGGCTTCACCATGGTGGTGTTGTACACGATGATCCAAAATCTTCCGGACAAGCCGATCCAACTGTTATCCGCCGCGCGAAATTGCGATGGAATAGCCCGTTCGACCTCTCGCATGCTCACGGGACGAAGGAGCCCTGCGGTGCGGGCGATTTCCAGACTGCCGGCATCATTAGTGATAAATACATCTGCCGGACTGCGGTCACCTTCCGCCTTCATCCGATTCACGAGCTCGGTCGTGCCGGAAGAGAGCAAGTCAATGTGAATGCCGGTCTTCGCGGTGAACGCGTCCAGGACCGGTTTGATCAAGCGTTCAGCTCGTCCAGAATAGACGGTCAACTTATCGGCGGCAGAGACATCGGTAGAAGGTGTCAGCCACAAGATCGAAACCAGACAGATGGCGAAGGCGAATCGTGCGAGGACACCAATCGTGCAAAGTGGGCGTAGTGTGTGCATGAAAATCCTGTCTCGTAAAAATGGATGGCCGTTGAAATTGATAACCCGTCTCAAAAAGAATACCAGAAAGATCCGCAGGGGTCAATGGCGGCAGCGAGAGCAGAGCCCGTAGAGTTCAAGGCGGTGAGTTTGGATCGTGAAGCCGTTCCGTGAGGCGACCTCTTCTTGAAGGCGCTCGATATCGCAGTTTTCGAATTCGACGATTTTCCCGCAACCGGTGCAGATGAGATGATCGTGGTGCCCCTTGTGTGAAACATTGTCGTACTGGGTCTGAGTCCCGAAGTGCCGGGCCTGGGCGAGACCTGCTTCACAAAAGAGGTTGAGCGTGCGGTAAATGGTTGCCAACCCCAGGTGGGGATCTTTGCGCGCTAGTTGGTGGTACATCTCCTCAGCCGTGATATGTTCTTGCTTCAGAAATGCGTCGAGAATCAATTCTCGCTGGCGAGTAAACTTCAGCTGGTGCTTTCCAAGATGCTCCTTGAGGATTCCCATTTCTTTGGCATGTTTCGACATGGCTAGTAGGCTGAGCCTCCGTGGTCGGGATTAAAGACGAAACCGAAGGGCCGGTCAAGCGTGTTTTTCGAACGTTCGAGATCGGGAGACTTTGACGGCTGCGTTAGGCTTTGTCTATAGTAAAATCTTCACGGTCTTTTCGTGAGGAGCCTGTGCGACTCCCCAGCCACATTGCCATTGACCGAGCCCTCCTGCTGTACGTGCTGAAGCTGGCGGAGCCCTATGGTCAACTGAGCGATGTGAAGTTGCAGCAGCTCTGCTTTTTGTGCGAGCTCCAAACCTTTGCCAAAGGCCTCAAAGCGTTTCATTTTGAATTTTTCCGATTCGCCTATGGGGCATTCAGCAAAGATCTCGACAACGACCTGACATCCCTACGCCGAAAAGGGCGGATCGAAAATTTCACGGTCTCGGATCAAGCCAAAGAGGAGGCGATCCCGCTGCTGCTCAATGCCATTCAAGGGGTGGAGGCCAACGAGAAAGTCAAAGACATCCTCGATGCCGTTGTTGCGGTCTATGGTCCACAGGATACTGGCACCATCACGGCATCCGTGGAAGCGGTTCAGCTCAGTACCCCGCAAGATCCTGATCTGAAGATTCCAATTCGAGATATCGTCTTTCACACCACGTTGCTCGTCCCGCACCGGATCGACGTGCAGGCTGAGTTTACCGTGGTTCCGGCCATGCTGACGAAGCTCAATGCCGCGCTGGGGTACGACAGTCGGCCCGTGGTCGAAGCTCAGAGCTGGTAGAGTTCGCCGTATTTCTTTTCGACATACTTTAGGAAGGGCTCGGGGTTGATTGTGGAGCCTGTCACACGCTCGGCGAGATGGGCCGGTGTAAACATGCGGCCCCAGCGGTGGATCTTCTGCTCAAGCCATCGACGCAAGGCCATGAGTTGACCCGCCTCGATCTCATCGCCCAAATGCGGCATCTCGCGCGTAGCTTGTTCGAAGAATTGCACTGAGTAGAGGTTGCCCAAGGTGTAGGTGGGGAAATACCCGAAGGCGCCGAAGGACCAGTGCACATCCTGCAGCACGCCCTCCGCATCCGACGGGGGGACGATGCCCAGATAATCCTCCATCTTCAGATTCCAGATCGCGGGGAGGTCTTGGGGTTGCGTTTTCCCCTCGATCAGGTCCTGCTCAATTTCAAACCGCAGCATGATATGAAGATTGTAGGTCAGCTCGTCGGCTTCTACACGGATGAGCGACGGTTTCACGCGATTGATGGCGGCGTAGAACTGCTCGATATCCACGCCACGGAGCTGGTCGTGAAAGGTGTGTTGCAACATCGGATAGAAGAAACGCCAAAACGGGCGTGATCGACCGACGCAATTTTCCCAGAGGCGAGATTGGCTCTCATGAATACCGAGCGAAACTGAATCGCCTAATGGGGTACCGAAATGCTGCTGATCGAGTCCCTGGTCATACAGTCCGTGCCCGCCTTCATGAATACAACTGAAGAGACAGGATTGTAGCTCATGCTCATGGACACGAGTCGTCACTCGCACATCCGTCGGGTGAAACGAGGTCGTAAACGGGTGAGCCGACAGATCCAGACGACCGCGCTTGAAGTCATACCCCATGGCCGTCAGCACCAGACGGCCGAACTCCAACTGCCGAGTTTGGTCGTACGAGTGGTGCAGGATACTGTCGTCGATCTGAACGCGGCTCTCTGTGATTCTTTTAAGTAACGGCACCAGGCGGGTCTTGAGCGTCGCAAACACTGGTTGGAGTTCAGCGATGGTTGCGCCCGGCTCATAGACATCCAAGAGGGCATTGTAGGGGGAGGTTTCATAGCCGAGGTATTGTGCTTCTTCACGTTTGAGATCGAGCACAGTTCGGAGGTTCGGCAGGAACATCGCGAACTTGTTTTGCGCTCGTGCTTCAGCCCACACTTGCTGGGCAAGCGAACATTCACGGCTCAGCTTCACGACGAAATCCGACGGCAGTTTCTTCGCCCGGCTGAAATCCCGCCAGACCTCGCGCAGGAATGAGCGCGACGGCTCATCCCAGGTATCCCCTGTCTTGTCGGTGGCCTGGCCGGTGGCAGGATCCACCCATTGAGATAGGAGGGATTGCACGTCCGGCGAGACCAGTTTCTGATGGGCGATGCCTTGGAGCACCGAAATCTGCTCGGCTCGTGCTTCGCCTCCGCCGGCCGGCATGTAGGTTTCCTGATCCCACGAGAGGACCGCGGCGGCGCTATTGATGCGCTGGATTTCCAGCAGTCGGGTTGTGAGCGGTTCCAACGTGGCGACAGTTTTCAAATCGGCCTCCTGTTCACTGTGCTAAGATTCTCGTTCCGGTTTGGTCGTGGTGCAGTGTACGCAAGGGGCGACGCGTTTTCAAACAGCTGAGAGGTATTCGAATGGAGCAGTTGGTCCCATCCGAGATCGAAGCCTATGCCGAAGCGCATTCCATGCCAGAGTCGCCAGTCTGTCGCGCTCTTCGCGAGGAGACGCAACGAACGATGGAGTATCCTCAGATGCTGGTTGGTCCGCTCGAAGGGGCGTTTCTGAAAATGATGACGCAATTGGTCGACGCGAAGCGCGTGCTCGAAATCGGGATGTTCACCGGCTACAGCGCGCTCTGCTTTGCCGAAGCTCTGCCGTCGGATGGAACGGTGATTACCTGCGAGATCAATGAGAAGTCGGCGGCGGTGGCCCGACGCTATTTTGCGCAGTCGCCAGTCGGCAGAAAGATCAGCATTCGCATGGGCCCGGCGCTGGACACGATGAGAGCGCTTACCGGTATGTTTGATCTTATTCTTATCGATGCAGACAAGATTAACTATCTCAACTACTACCGGCGTGCACTCGATTTGCTCGAGCCGAACGGCGTGATCCTGATTGACAATGTGTTATGGAGCGGCGAGGTTCTGAAACAGCCACCGCCAGACGAGTCTACCGCGGCGATTCAGGAACTCAATCGGGTGGTGTCAAACGATCCGCAAGTGACCGCTGTGCTGGTCACGATTCGGGATGGGGTTCTGGTGGTAAGAAGAGCAAGGTAGAACCAAAACGGCGTTTCGACATGGGTGGTGGGAGGCAGGCAGGCACTGATGCGGTAAGCACTGCCCTTCGTAGGATTAGATCAGCTCGACCATGGTGGTGCGAAATACACGTAGATCATCAAGGCGTGTCGAAATGATCTCATAGACCTGCACATAGTCGATCTTCCAGTAGACATGGACTAACAAGTTTCGAAAACGCGCCATCTGCTGAAGGCGGCCCGAAAGATCTGTGGGAATGAGCCCAGCCTTCTCAAGTGAACTGAAGCAGCCTGCATACTCTTCAGGCACATGATTCAGTCGCTTCGCAGATACATGAAAGCAGAGGGCCAGCGCTGCCTCAATGGCGATGAGCAATCGATAACAGGCGACATCGAGCGTGTCTTGACTTGAGAGGAATGTCTCAAGAGGCAGACGGCGCAGCTCCTCGAGCCGGCCCAACGAAGCATCGATTTCAGCGCAACGAGCCCGAATGAGATCCGGATTGAGAGTCATGCGGCGAAGGCATCCTTCGTGCTGCTACGAAGGAGTGGAGCCAGATCAAGATACCGCCGGGCCACATCCTCGAGCATGTCGGTCAAGAAACCTTCGTCTCGACAGAGCAGGAGTCGTCCTCGCAAGACGTGGTAGAGAAACGACAGCGGTGCGTCATTGATTACCCGGATATCGACTGGTAGCCTGACTGCCGCAGTAAGTTTCGCAGAAAGCATTTCCGCGATCTGTGCCTGCTGAGCAACGACTGTGTCATCAAGAAAGAGTCCAATGTCCACATCATGGATCCGGTCTGACTCGAGGACGGACCCATAGAGATAGGCGAACCGTATGCCCAATTCTTGACTGAGCTCAATGGGGAGCTGGGTGAACAACGCTTCACGCTGTTCCGGACGGATGGTGTAAGTCACAGCTTTCATAGGCTTCTCAATGACCGGTCCCATCTTACATCGATGGCAAGAGGAGGACAAGAAACGCCTGCGTGAACGCCTTATAATCCCCACGGACACAGAAGCCCCCAGTTTCCTCAGCCCTCTTGCCTATGGTATCTGTATCGATACAAACCGTATCTGGCTCGATACCTCGCCATGGCGACACTTCCTCATCGCCGGTACCTTCACTCCATATCAGAACAGCCACTTTCACTGTGGGTGCACGAGCTTACATGGTGGACGGGACTGTTTCGTGAAACCGCGTGGGTAGGCATCGACATTGCTTTCGTAGGAATAGAGATAAGACGGATAGGACGGTTCAAACGTAGATTGCGAGGCGACCATGCTGAAGAAGTCAATAGATCATGAACAGATGCGGGTCGAAATGGGGACGCTCATCGAGGCGTTGGAGTTGCCGGATCTGAATAAGCAGTTTCTCAGGGCGCGGTGGTTGGAGCAGGTGATTTGGATGGATGAGAAGGCCTGGAACTCCGTGCTGCGGCATAACGTTCTGCGGCTCACGACGATCATCGGCGGGGTGATCGTGCCGGCGCTGGTAAGTTGGAACGTCGGGGATAGTGCTGGCGCTCATCTGATCAAAACGCTCACAGTGATCGTCAGCCTCGTGGTGGCGTTGAGTGCGGCGGTGGAAGAATTTTTTCACTATGGCGAGCGATGGCGGCACTACCGGCGCACGGTTGAGGCGCTCAAGAGCGAAGGGTGGCAATTCTTCCAGCTCAGTGGACCCTATGCCAACCTGACTCATGTGCAAGCCTATCCGGCCTTCGCCGCGCGGGTTGAAGAATTGAGCCGAGAAGAAGTCGAGACTTACATGACGCAGGTAGCGAAAGACAGAAAAGAGCCAGATGACAAGTCATCCGCGATATTGTGAAGAAGCAAAACTGACTGGATCTAGTGGAAGGAAGCGTTCATGAAACCCCATGCCTTTGTCGCCATGCCGTTCGGCGTGAAGAAGGACAACCAGGGCACCGAGATCGATTTTAATCGTGTGTATGCAGAGCTGATCAAGCCGGCGCTCGAAGCGGCGGGGCTGGAAGTGTTCCGAGCGGATGAAGACATGCGTGCGGGTGAAATTCGCAAAGATATGTTTCAGGAACTGCTGATTGCTGATCTTGTTGTCGCCGACCTCACCCTCGACAATCCCAATGTCTGGTACGAACTCGGTGTGCGGCATGCGCTGCGTGCTCGGGGTGTGGTTCTGGTGCAGGGCCCGCGTCCGTATCAACCGTTCGACATCTACACTGACCGTAAGTTGCGTTACTCCATAAAAGACCATGGGCCGGATCCGGCAACACTTGAGCAGGATCGTGCAAAACTCATGAAGATGGCGACGGCCACGATGGAATCGTGGCACGGTCGGAAGATCAGTCCGGTCTACAACCTAGTTTCTAATCTCCAGGAGCCAGACTGGAAGTCTCTCCGTATAGGAGATGTGCGAGAATTCTGGGAGCGATATGAAGCTTGGGAAGCACGGCTTGAGCTGGCACGAAAAGCAAAACAGATCGGCGACGTGCTTGTGTTGGCGGATGAGGCACCAATCGCGGCCTTTCGTGCTGAGGCCTGGATCAAAGCCGGAGAGACGTTACGGAAGGCGGAACATTTTACGTTCGGACTGGAGCAGCTTGAGCGAGGTCTTGCCATTGAACCGCATAATTTGCATGGGCTCCGGGAGAAGGGGATGTGTCTCCAACGTCTGGCATTAAAGAAGATGCCAGACCATTCATTGGACCGCGCCCGGGCTCATTATCGAGATGTATTGGAGGAATTCCCTAACGATCCCGAAACATGGGCTTTGCTTGGCCGGGTCGACAAAGATGCCTGGGTGTCGGCGTGGCTCCAACCCGGCAACACACCTGAACAGATGAAAGAGGAAGCTGCTTATGAAGACGCGTTACTGCGGGCGGCGATCGAAAGCTATGCGACTGCGTACCGCCGCTCCCCTGGGCATTACTACTCCGGGATCAATGCGCTGACTCTGATGCATCTGTATCAATATCTCACCCAAGACGTACGGCATGACAAGGAGATGGCAATGATGGCTGGGGCAGTGCGGTTTGCAGCGGTCTGTGAGCGAGACGAAGAGAAACATTTCTGGTCTCTGGCAACGCTCGGGGATCTGGAGATATTGGTCGGCACCCCTGCCAGCACGAAGGCTGCCTACAAGGAGGCTATCACGAAGAACGAGAAAGATTGGTTTGCGCTCAGCTCCAGCCGTGCTCAGCTGGAGCTGCTGAAAAAACTGAGCTTCCAGTCTGACAACGTGGAGGCCGGTCTTGCAGTCTTCGAACGGGCATTACAAAAACTCGCGACACCGGAAGGCAAATGGCAACCGCAACAAGTCTTCCTCTTCAGCGGGCACATGATTGATAAACCAGGGCGGCAACCGCCGAGATTCCCCATGGAAAAAGAATCGGTTGCTACCCAGAAAATTGCCGAAGCCCTAGAGAAACTGGGAGCCGGCCCCGAAGACTTGGCCCTCACACAGGGCGCCTGTGGAGGCGATATACTGTTCACGGAAGCTTGTCAGCAGCGAGGGGTCAAAGTACAGTGGCTGCAGCCTTTTGATGAGCCGATGTTCATCAAAAAGTCAGTGATCTGTCGGGGCGAAGATTGGCGAGGCCGCTATCTCGCAGCAAAGGGAAAACTCGCCGCAGAAATTCGTTCAGCCACCAAAAGTCTTGGCCCTCCTCCGAGAGATGTCGATCCGTATGAACGCTGTAACCGCTGGTTGCTCTATACGGCCTTGTCGTATGGGATTCGCAAAGTACAGTTTGTCTGTCTCTGGGACGGCGCTGGAGGTGACGGCCCAGGCGGAACGGCGCACATGTATCAAGAAGTGAACCGCCGGACCGGGCAAGTTACCTGGATCGACAGTCACACCTTGTAGCATACGTCAGTGTGGTCTGGTCAGTCTTCACAGCCAGAGCGGTGACAAGTCGAGCGGCAACTTGGCGGCCTGTTCTTCCGAGCGGAGTTGCAGGACGATCTGCTTGGCCGTCACCGGGACGTCAAATTCGACAGTGCCTTCCTTCACCTGATGAGGATCCACCGAGTCATGCAGGTGAGTTGTCGGCGCTCTCGGAACATCGTCGATGAACAGGCGGAAATTCTGGTCATCGAGGTCGGTCGCCAATGGCCCTTCGCTCGCCATTCGCACAGTCACTCTGAGTGAGAGCATGTCGAGTCGCGCGCGAGTCAGCTGCGCAGCAACCACTTTATATACGCAGGTAGCTCGATGGTCTTTCAAATGGGCTTCCTGCCCTGCGCGAAGTTCAATGGGGAACTTAATTTTGCTTATATGAGCCGCTTGCGCCTGAGATAACAGAGACACCGGCAACGGGCTTGTTTTCGTCAGATCGATCGGCATCTCGGCTACATCGTCTCCTGCCCGGAGTTGTAGTACGAGTTGCTGTGCGTCCGACGGCACTACGAATACGATGGTGCCTTCCTTAGCACTATGGGAATCGACAGAATCTTGTAGATTGCTGGTGGGCGCTCGCGGGACGCCATCGACAAACAAAGAAAAGTTGCTATCCCCAAAACCGGCCGTCAGCGCTCCCTCGTTCGTCGCCCGCACCATCACTTTGAGCGAGGTCGTATCCTTCCACGCAGGATCCACCTGAACGGCGAGCACTTTATAGGCCCATGACGTACGGCTGTCTTTCAGGCGGGCATCCTCACCCATTCGGAGAGGGATCAGGTGTGAAGCCTCAGCTGGTACGATAGTCGGCGGTGGATTGAGCTGTGGTTGATTGCCTGAATGGCCTGATGGGGTAGTGGTAGAAGGTGTTGCAAGAGTCGGGTGCGGAGCATAGACAGAGGTAATCACCCAGACAACGAGCATAGCGGCCATGGCAAGCCCCCCGATCATCACCGGAGTGGATCGCCAGAGCGCATCTGTGGGAAGAGGCCACGGTTTCCTAAGCGTGGACGGAAACGCGTTGATAAGTTCCTTCACATCAAAGTTCCAGCGCTTGTCCGTCAACTCATGGGCTTGACGTTGGGCTAACGGATCGAGCTCATCAGGGAGCAGGTCCATCGTGGGGACCGACGCTCCGCCCACGAGGACGGGGATGACCCGGATCTTTCGTTTAAGTGCTGCCGCAACTTCCGCGCGAACCCAATCGTTGGGATCCTCAAGGCGAGGCTTCCCCGACTTATCAGTAGCAGTTGCCCACTTTGGCCCGATGATGGCCAGCAGGACATCACAGGAACTCACGGCGTTCTGCAGGGCTTCGGTGAAATCGATCCCCGGGGCGATAGTATCAATATCCATGAAAATAGATTTGGACCCGAATCGTGCTTTGAGTTGTTCAGACAGGCGACCGGTCCAGCCGGCGCTGTCTTCACGTCGATAGCTGATGAAGATGCCACTCATGGTTCACCTCGTTCAATGATGTTGTGTCTTGCCATTTCATAATGCAGGAGTAATACCAAGCAAGCCATGTAGCACTAAGCAACACACTCGCCTTGGCACGGGATACCATTTGAATTCGTGGACTGATATCTTGAAGATTATGTGGAATCCTCGCGATAAAATCCGAAACGGCGAGGATTGTTGGTTAGTCGGGGCCACCCCATTCCCACTGCGCACAGCTTCAACAGCCCGTACCTATTTCGATACAGGACTGTATCCGTTTTGATTCTCTGGCCAGTTCCCTCACTTTCTTATACGGTCTCTTCTCTCGCCTATCGGACCTGGGCAATGATTTGGAAATCCTATATTCTTCCACCTCTAGTTTGGCCTAGAGCTGACCTCGTGGCAGGAGCATTGTGGGATTGTGAGCGGCAAGATGCTTGCTTGGACCCGTAGTCGATGTGTGCGAATAAGAAAGCAAGTCAAGGCACGACGATATGGGAGAAGTTGCAAGACATTTGAGCAACGGAGGATAAGATGACGCTCGGCGAACGTATTCAATCACCGGGACCAAAAAAGATTCTCGCCCTCGATGGCGGCGGCATTCGGGGAATGATGACCATCGAGGTCCTGGCGGAGATTGAGGACCGCTTACGGCAACAGTTCAAGAAGGGGCCTGCGTTTCGATTAGCGCATTTCTTTGATTTCGTCGCCGGGACGAGCACCGGGGCGATCATTGCGGCCTGCGTATCGTCCGGAATGGCGGTGTCGGAGATTCGTGAGTTCTATGAGAACAGCGGCGAGCAGATGTTCGATAAAGTGTTTCGGCTGAATGTCTTTAAGCGGTTTCGGACAAAGTATGGGGATCAAAAGCTTGCAGAGAAGTTACAAACAGTGTTCGGCAAGGACGCGATGCTCGGGGACGACAGCCTCCAGACTGTCCTCATGATGGTCATGCGGAACGCCACGACCGATTCGCCCTGGCCGGTATCGAACAACCCGTTTGCGAAGTACAACCAGCGCGACCGAAAAGACTGCAATCTCAATCTTCCCCTGTGGCAACTCATCCGCGCCAGCACGGCGGCGCCGGTCTTCTTCCCTCCGGAAGTCGTGACCTTTGCGCCTGGCACACCGAAAGAGTATCAGTTCATCTTCGTCGACGGTGGGATCACGATGTACAACAACCCTGCCTTCCAAGCCTTTCTGATGGCGACGGTCGAGCCCTATAAGATGAGCTGGGCGACTGGGGAGGATCAGCTGTTGGTGGTGTCGGTTGGTACGGGCACGAGCCCTAAAGCCAATGCCGATCTGGCACCGGACGACTTGAACTTGGTCTACAACGCCACATCCTTGCCCTCTGCACTGATGTATGCGGCGCTCAATGAGCAGGACCTGCTTTGCCGCGTCTTCGGCAAGTGTTTAGCCGGCGACCCTCTCGATCGTGAAATCGGAGATTTAATGACGGCGAAGGGACCGGTGGGACCGAACAAACTCTTCACCTACGTTCGGTACAACGCAGAGTTATCTGAAGAGGGCTTGGCAAAGTTGGGATTGTCCGGCATCAAGCCGGAAGACGTGCAGCAGCTCGACTCGACGGCTCACATCAAGGAGTTACAGCAGGTCGGTCAGGCGGTGGCCAAGCAGGTGAAGGCGGAGCATTTTTCTCACTTTGTGTGAGATCTTCCTGGTGCGGGGTGAGAAACCACCCCGCACCAGGAAAAGAAGATCACTTCGCTGGGGCTTGGGCTACCTCGAGCACATGGACGGCGAAGTGCAACGTTTTGCCGGCGAGGGGATGATTGAAATTGAGCACGACGGTGTCGTTCTTCACTTCGGAGATGCGTGGGAAGACGGTTCGGCCGTCGGCGGTTTTGCCCTGCAGCTGTGTGCCGACCTTCTGTGAATCAGGCGGCACCGTCTTCTTGTCCACCTCTTGAAAGGCTTTCGAATCCACGTCGCCATAGCCCTCCGCCGGAGCGACGGTGAACTGTTTTTTCTCGCCTGCAGCCATCCCTTCGAGCTGTTTCTCGACCCCAGGAATGAGTTGATGACTCCCTTGGGTGACTTTGAGCGGTTCCCCGCCCACGTTGGTATCGACGACCGACTGATCGTCGAGCTTGAGCGTGTATTCTAGCGTGACTTCTTTACCGTTCGAGACGGTCATGGCTGAGGCTCCTTTCTTTTGGTCTCCGGCCGAGGCACAAGCAGCCGAGAGGAAGAGAATTGCGCAGCAACCACTGAGTGTCTGAAGCACGATATGCGGACGTCTCATATGAGGCACCTCCTGAGAGAAGGGTTCGTGTGTAGACTGGAACGGATCGCGCGACGGATGAGCGAGTTTGGGTGATCGGTTCCAGACTATGTTGTGGGATTAGTGTTTACGCTACCACATGAGTCCAGCTGATGCTACCCACAATTTATCGACTGTTCTATTGTAGGACAGGTCGCACAAACGGAAGAGGAGCTGATGGTAGGCGGCGATGGAGTAGGAACGGGAGTGCAACAGGTCGGTTGATGGCTTTGGTGATCGGAAGCCATCAACCGAGCAGTGGTGTCTAGTCTTTTCTTGTATAGGTGATCTCCATCATCTTCATTTCCTTCTGGCCGTGGTGCGCACCATACATATCGAACTGCTGGGTATTGTTGTCGATCAACTTCCAGATCGCACGATGCGACATCTTTCCGCCCCCTGGCTCAGGGTGTGAGCCTCGCAACGTGATGGTCTTGCCGTCTGGGCTGGCAGTCCCTTCCATGAGAAAGAGGCCGGTGCCCATCGTGTCCATCCAGGCCGTGACGTATTTCTTGCGGATATTGTCATATCCATCGATCCCGATGCCGTTGAACGGCTCACCCATCATTTGGCCGTTGAATTCCTGATAGAGGAACCGTCCGTCCAGCAGCATCTTCATGTCTGCCGTGCCGGTGGATTCCATCGGTGGCTTACCCGGCTCCATCCATTCTTTGGTGCTGGTCGTCCAGCTGCCGGCTAATGTGGCGAACAACTTATGTGGTTCGCCAGGCGTGGCTGCTTGTTTCCAGAGTTCCATCATCGCCTGAGGGTCCATCGGCTTCTCGTGTTTCTTCTCTTTGGCTAGAACGGGCGAGACGCTCAATGTGATGCACAACGTGCCAATAGCAAGAGTCATAGAACGCATGATGGCCTCCTTGTGGTTAGGTACTTTAATAGAGATCTAGAATCGTTAGCCTTATCTCTTTTATCCATCGACGATCAACCCCCTGCCATGGCTCCCACGATCAACAATGGTTCGGTTCCGTTCACGACCGCGTCTGGTAGGGGAGCATCCGCTGATATGTGCGACAAATCCTGTTCACAAGCGAAGAACCGGATGAACGGCCGGCGTCGCATAGTGACATGATCGCGGATCGTTCCTCGGAGCATGGGATAGCCATCCTCTAATGAATCGAGGACGGAGTCGATAGTCGCTGGACTGACGACGTCCAGCGTGACCTCGCCCTCTACTCGTGCCAACGTTCGTAAATGTTGCGGAAGAATCACACGTATCATTTCGTATCTCGTGAATCGTCGTTCGTATCTCGCTTATGAGTTACAAGTTTCATGTTCAAAGTTTCAAGTTGTGCAGAAACCAAAAACCTCAAACCTGAAACCCTTGACCGATACGCTTCACGAACGACGTTTCACGCTTCACACCAAGTTACAGTGTTTGAACTTCCACCGACAGCACGGACGGCAAATCCCGCACGATCGGCACCCAGCTGTCTCCACCGTTGGACGAACCGTAAACTTGTCCGCCGGTTGTGCCGAAATAGATGCCACATGGATCGAGTTGATCGACGGCCATCGCGTCACGCAGGATGTTCACGTAGCAGTTC
>Ga0224505_10001195_pt1 | contig 16709 bp, 15 predicted proteins | sample SF_Jan12_sed_USG_FD_169102 | JGI IMG/M metagenome (GOLD analysis project Ga0224505, IMG submission 169102) | Sediment microbial communities from San Francisco Bay, California, United States - SF_Jan12_sed_USGS_4_1 | ecosystem: Environmental > Aquatic > Marine > Sediment | place: USA: California... | reverse complement strand
TCGACGTCGGTGGGGTCGAAGAGGACAGCCGCGTCACCGCACACTTCCGGGATCGCGCCCGCGTGCGACGCGGCGACGGGGCACCCCGAGGCCATTGCCTCGAGCGGCGGCATGCCGAACCCTTCGTAGAGGCTGGGGTACACGAGGCACGCCGCACGCCGATACAGGGACGCCAGCTCCGAGGGTGATACGACGCCCATGCTCTCGACACCTTCCGGCAATGGGTCGAGGCGCTCGAGGCCGCCGCCGGTGAGGACTAGCTGAAGTCGCGGACGGGTGTCGCGAAGCGTCGCGAAGGCCTCGAAGAGGCGCGTGTGGTTCTTGTGCGGCCACGGTCGCGCCGGATAGAGCAGAAACGGCTCGCGCTCCTCGGCGCCGGGCCGGAAGAGCGTGTGGTCGATCGCGAGCGGGATTACGTGCACGCGCGCGGGATCGAGGTCGAGCAACTCGAGGGCGCGCGCACGCACGAACTCGCTCGTGACGATGACGATGGTTGCGCCGCGCGCGGCCCGGTCGTACGCGATCCTGCGAAACGATCGTCGAGCAGGGCCGAAGAACTCGGGAAGGTCGCGATGCTGGATGTCATGGAGCGTCACGACCGTCGGCGCCTTCGTTCGCGGAATGGGGACGGTCAGCGCGTAGTGGACGACATCGAGGGCGGCTACTTTGGCTCCGACCCCCTTCGTGCGGCGCGCCGAGAACGCCATCGCGGCGATGCGGGACGGGCCGCGCCGCGCGATCGGAGGATCGGAAACCTCGATCGCGGGCAGTCCTTCGGCTGCGTCCTTCGCGTGAGCGGGGACGAGCACGGAGTAGTCCAGCGTCCCGACTCGCGAGAGCGCCCGAACGAGTTGGCGCGCGTACGTCTCCGAGCCACCGAGGTCGTTCGGCGCGAGCGTGAGCAAGGAGATTCCGACGCGCATCAGATGGTTGACCGTTCGTTGCCGTCGATGCGGGGATGGCTGAGACCAAGCCGGGGACGCCGCTCGGCCGAGCGCGTATCGGGAATACGGGCGAGGACGGGCGGCGTCAGCCGGCCTCGTGTCTCAGCCACCAGTCGCGCGACGAGGAACTGCCGGTCGGCCATCTCACCCTCGATCCTACTGGGCCGGTCCTACGGCCCGGCTAGAATGCCGCGATGCCCTCTGATAGAGCCGAAAATGGCGAATCTGCAGGGGTTTCGGTCGACGTAGAACAGCTCTTCCGAGCGCTTAAGGAGGAGGTGCGGCGATCCGGGGCCGACCCCGGCGCCGGATCGGGGAGCGACGAGGAGCGCCGCGCGGCGCGCGCTGAGGCCGAGCGGCTCTGGCCGGTCTCGGCTGATCGCTCGCTACGCCTGCGACCGGGCGTGCGCGGAGGGCTCGGAACGCCGGTCAAGGCCGTGCTCCGGAAGCTCATGCGCTGGTACGTCGAGCCGCTCGCATACGACCAGCGCTCCTTCAACGCCGCGGCGCTGCGCTTGATCGACGATCTCCAAGAGCAGGTCGATCGCCTCCAGGCCGAGGTCGAGGCGCTCCGCGCCGAAAAGCCGTGAACGTCGCTGTCCTGCGGCCGCAGGTGCCGTTCGCCCGAGGTGGGGCCGAGATCTTCACGGATCGGCTCGTCGACGAGCTGCGCGCGCGCGGCCACGACGCGGATCTCGTCAGCGTTCCGTTCAAGTGGTACCCCGGCGCACGTGTGCTTACGCAGGCGTTCCTGTGGCGGATGCTCGACCTCGACGAGGCGGACGGCAAGCGGATCGACATCGTCGTCGCCACGAAGTTTCCGTCGTACCTCGTTCGCCACGCCGACAAGCGCGTGTGGCTCGTCCATCAGTTCCGCCAGGCGTACGACCTCGACGGCACCGAGTTGGGGCAGTTCGGCGACTCGCCCGAGGACCGCGCGATCCGCCGGAAGGTGCAGGCGCTCGACCGGGTTGCCCTCGGCGAGGCCACTCGGCTCTTCGCCATCTCGCGCAACGTCGCCGGCCGGCTCGAGTCCTCCACGGGGCTCCAGGCCGAGGTCTTGCCTCATCCGCCCCAGGGACTCGAGTTCCGCTGCGACGGGTACGGCGACTTTGTCCTCTCCGTGAATCGCCTCGACCGTGCGAAGCGGATCGATCTCCTGCTCGAGGCGGCGGCGCTCGACACTGGGCTCCAGATCGTCATCGCCGGCGACGGACCGGATCGCGGGCGACTGGAGCAGATAGCGCGCGACCGCGGGCTCGACGGCCGCGCCCGCTTTGCCGGTCGGGTCTCCGAGCAGGAGCTGGCCGACCTCTACGCCCGGTGTCTCGCCGTCTACTACGCGCCGGTGGACGAGGACTACGGAATGGTCCCGCTCGAGGCGTTCCTGTCGGAGAAGCCAGTCCTCACCACGACGGACGCGGGCGGTCCCCTCGAGGTCGTGACCGACGGCGCCACCGGGCTGGTCGTGTCCCCCGACGCGGGAGAGCTCGCCCGCGCGGCCGGCTGGCTCCGCGAGCATCGAGACGACGCAGCCACCTACGGCCGCGCAGGCCAGATCCTCGCGGCCGAGGTCACCTGGGATCGTGCGATCGGGAGGCTGCTGGCATGAAGGTCGCGTATTTCTCGCCGATGCCGCCGGAGCGGAGCGGCATCGCCGACTACAGCGCGCTCCTCCTTCCCGCGCTCGGTGAGCGACTCGACGTTTCAGTGGTAAAACGCGGGCGCAAGAGGGCTCCGCGGGGAACCGACGTCTCGCTCTATCACGTCGGCAACAACCCAGATGCACACGGATGGATCGTCGACGCTCTGCGCAGGGAGTCGGGCGTCGTCGTTCTCCACGACTACGTCCTGCATCATCTCGTCGCCGGCATGACGGTCGGCCGGCGCGACGGGCACGGCTACCTCGACGCGATGGAGCGCGAGTATGGAGTCGTCGGTCGACTTCTCGCACACGGTGTCCTCGACAAGCGCATTCCTCCGCTCTGGGAGTCTCGTCCGGCGGACTTCCCCCTCGCATCGTTCGTCCTCGAGCACGCGACGGGATTGATCGTCCATTCCCGCACGGTCTCCGAGCTCGTTCGTGCATCGGGTTTCGCGGGGCCTGTCTGGGTCGTGCCGCATCCTGCGTGGCCGGTTCACGAGATCGCACCCGTCCGCGTCGCACCCGGCCCCGTCATCGGCTGCTTCGGGGTCGTGAATGCGAGCAAGCGCATTCCCGAGCTTCTCCGCGCGACGGCCGCGGTGCGCGAGTCGCATCCCGACGTGACGCTCTTGCTCGTCGGCCCGACCTCGCCCGGCTTCGATCTCGAGCGCCGCCTCCAGCGAGTCGGGCTTGCGGAGGAAGGGCTCGTCCGCGAGGGGTGGACCGACGAGGCACGGCTCTGGTCGCTCATGGCCGGATCTGACGTCGCCGTGAACCTGCGTCACCCGACGATGGGCGAGACCTCGGGAAGCGTGATTCGCGCGCTCTCGCTCGGAAAGCCGCTCGTCGTCAGTGACGTGGGGTGGTTTGCAGAGCTTCCCAACGAGGTCGCGCTCAAGATCCCGACGGGGGACGACGAGGTGCAGGTGCTCTCGGCGGCACTCGAGCTCCTCGTCACGCGAGCGGACGTCCGCGAGGCGATGGGTATCTCCGGAGTCGAGCTTGCCCGCCGCGGGCACGATCTCGGTCGCGTTGCCGAGCTCTACGCGGCAGCGCTCGAGGAGTCTGCAGGAGGCGCTGGCGTCGCCGACTCCGTTCTGCGCGAAGTGAGCGCGGCCGCAGCGGAGGTCGGGATCTCGGGGGAAACGGCCGAGGCGAAGGAGATCGCCCGCCGGCTCGCCGAGGTCGAGCTTGGGTAGAGCGCTCCGTCGAGTCCCGGCGTGGGCCTGGCTCGCCGCCATCGTCGTCGGCTCCGCGGTCCTTCGAATCGTCCTCGGTCGTGGGATCGTCGCCCCGTTCATCATGGTCGACGAGGTCATCTGGTCGGAGGTCGCGCGCGGCCTCGCCGATGCGGGGGAGCCTCTGCTGCGCGATCAGCCCGATCCGGGGTACAGCATCGTGTACCCGCTCCTGATCAGCCCGGTCTACGCCCTTTTCGAGAGCTTGCCCGACGCGTACGCGGGAGTGAAGGCTCTGAACGCCGTGGTCATGTCGCTCGCCGCAATCCCGGCGTACTTCTTGGCGAGACGGGTCATGCGCAACGGGCTTGCACTGCTCGCTGCTCTTCTCGCCGTCGCCCTGCCGTCGCTCGCCTACACAGGGACGGTCATGACCGAGAACGTCTTCTATCCACTCTTCCTCGTCACCGTGCTTGCGCTCGTTCTCGTCCTCGAGAATCCCAGTGCCGAACGAGTCGTACTTCTGTTCGCGCTCCTGGCGCTCGCCTTCGCGACTCGTGTGCAGGCCGTTGCGTTGTTTCCCGCGGTCTTCCTTGCGCCGCTCCTGCTCGCCGTCTTCGAGCGAAGAGCGCTCAAGTCGCTGGTGTCGCGATTCCGGTGGCTATATGGCATCGCTCTGGGCCTCGGCCTCGCTGCGGTGATCGTGCAACTCGTTGCCGGTCTCTCGCCACAGGAGCTGCTCGGCGCCTACTCACCGGTCGACGAGGCCGGATACCAGCTCGGCGAGGCTCTGCGGTATCTCTGGTGGCACGTCGCCGAACTCTCGCTCTATGTGCTCGTGATCCCGCTCGCCGCGACCGTTGTTCTCGTCGGCCGCGCTCGTTCTCTGGACTCGCGGCTCCAGGCGTTCCTCGCGGCGCTGGTGTCGATAACGGTCTGTCTCATTCCGGTCGTCGCGGTGTTCGCTTCCCGCTTCTCCTACCGGATCGAAGAGCGGAACCTCTTCTACGTAGCGCCGCTCTTCTGCGTCGCGCTGCTCGCCTGGGTCGAGATCGGGTCACCGCGCCCGCGCGTGCTCGCGAGCAGCGCCGCCGTCGTCTCGGCGTTGCTCTTGGTGGTCATCCCGTTCGACCGTTTCCTCACGACCTCGGCGATCACGGACACGCTGATGCTGCTGCCGCTCTGGTCGGTACAGGATCGGATCGGAGAGAGCTGGATCACACTCGCGGCGTTGGGGCTCGCTGCCGGTCTAGCAGCGGCGTTTCTCTTCGTGCCGCGTCGCTTTGCGATCGCACTCCCGCTGCTCGTGCTCGGCCTTTGGGTCCTCGCGGTGCGCCCGATCTGGTGGGGCACGCATGGCTTCGAGCGATTCTCGCGGGGCGCTCTCTTCCAGGGAATCCGCACGGCCGAGCGCGACTGGGTTGATCGAACGCTGCCGCGGGACGAGCGGGCCGCGTTCCTCTGGACCGGTCGTACCGATCGGCTGACGGTGAACGAGACGGAGTTCTTCAACCGCGGTGTCGGTCCCGTCTACTACGTCACCGACCCGACTCCTGGAGGCCTACCCGAAACACGTGTGCGGATCGATCCGGGGACAGGTCGCGTGACGCTTCCCGACGGTGCTGCGGTCCGAGACCGGTTTCTACTCGCCGACTCGTCGTTCGAGCCGGACGGGACAGCGCTCGCGAGCGACAAGGGCTGGGGAGTGACGCTCTGGCGCGTGAACTCTCCGCTCGTGTCCGCGGTACGGGTCGACGGCCTCTATCCGAACGACACCTGGTCTGGGAAGACCGTGACGTACCTGCGCCGCCGATGTGTTCGCGGCCGCCTTACCGTCTCGCTCTCGAGCGATCCGAGCCTCTTTCTCGCGCCCCAAACCGTGATCGCACGCTCGAACGGAGCGGTCGTCGGTCGCGTTCAGTTTGAGCCGGAGGGCCGAGCCGTGTTGAGCGTTCCGGTCTCGCCTGTTCTCGGGACGAGTGATTGCCGAGTCGTGTACACGGTGGTGCCAACCGCTGTGCCGGCTGACGTGATCCGGGGTAACACGGATCCGCGGGAGCTCGGTGCCCACTTCAATCGCTTTGTCTACAAACCGGGACCGTGAGAATCGCCTTCGACGTGTCGCCGCTGTCCCATCCGCCGCTCGGGATCGGCAACTACATGCAGGGATCGCTGAAGGGTCTCGTGGCTGCTGCTGCCGGCAAGCACGAGATCGTGGCGTTCGCGCCTACGAGCATTCGTGGTCCCGACCGCATCCGCGGTGCGCTCGTGGGGATCGATGTCGAGCTGCGTACTTGGCGGCTGCCGTTCTCGCACGCGCTGCGAACGGGATGGAGCATGGCTGCGCATCCTGCGGCGGAGCGGCTCATCGGCCGCTTCGACGCCCTGCACTTCAGCGACTGGATGTACCCACCGCAACACGGCGGGGTTCGGGCGACGACGATCCACGACCTCGTGCCGCTGCATCACCCCGAGTGGACGACGTCGAGGACGCGCTCGATGCACGGCCGCAAGTACCGAAACGCCGCCGAGACATGTGACGTTGTCTTCGTCAACTCCGAGTTCACGGGGCGAGACGTGGTCGAGACGCTCGGTGTCGCGGCGGAGCGGGTTCGAGTCGCGCGCCCAGCCGCCAAGGATGTGTTCACGCCGGAGGGCGCGGCTGAGGATCTGGGTGCTGCGTACATCCTCACGGTCGCGACGCTCGAGCCGCGGAAAAATCTCCAGACGCTGGTCGAGGCCCATCGTCTCCTCGCCGGCGACATCTTGCTCGCTGTCGTGGGAGCAGAAGGCTGGGGAGAGCAACCGCTGCTCGATGACCCACGCATTCGTCGACTCGGGTACGTTTCCGACGAGGAGCTCGCACGCCTCTACCGCGGCGCTGACGCTGCGGTTTACCCGTCTCGCTTCGAGGGATTCGGGATCCCGGTCATCGAGGCAATGGCTTGCGGCGTCCCCGTCGTCGTCTCTTCCCACGAGTCTCTCGACGAGGCAAGCGGCCACGCAGCAGTTCGGGCGGATCCCGACGACCCTGTCGCGATTGCAGCTGCGATTGACCGCGCGCTCGGAGAGCGGTCGCTGTTGGTTCCCGCCGGGCTCGAGCACTCGCGGAGCTTCAGCTGGCGCGCAGTTGGCGAGGTCTTCCTGCGCGGGTATGAGGAGGCTGCGCTCCGATGAGGCTGGAGGAGGTTCTCCTCGTCGTCTTCCGGCCAGGCCCGGCGTTTCTGGTGCTGCTTCGCTCACCCGAGCGCCACGGCTACTGGAATCTCGTCGCGGGCGGTGTCGAGGAAGGGGAAACGCCGACTGCAGCCGCGCGACGAGAGCTCGACGAGGAGTCCGGTCTTGCGCAGCCGATCCGCCTTGAGTCACTCTCCTTGGAGCTCGCGTACGTTCGCCCGGAGGGTTCGAAGGTGACCATGCACCCGTTCTTGGCCGAGGCGCCTTCCGGCTGGGAACCTGTCCTCAACGAGGAGCACGTGGGGTACCGGTGGTGCTCGGCTGCCGGCGCCGACGCTCTGCTTGCCTATCCGGAACCGCGCGAAGCTGTGGGCTGTGTGGCCCGCCTCCTGGACATGGGAGCGGCATGAGAGTCGCGGTCGATACGTCGCCGCTCATCCAGACACGCGCTGGCACCGCGCGTCATGTGCGCGGACTCGTGGGTGCTTTGCGCGACCGACCCAACGTCGATCTCGAGCTGCTCTCGTTCGGTGGTACCGGCCGCGCATCGAGTGTCGTGCGCGACGCCGTCTGGTACCCGGTCGGCCTGTCGCGACGAACGCGAGGGATCGACGTTCTCCACTGCACGACGTTCCGCGGACCAATCGGTGGGCGCGTTCCCACCGTGTTAACCGTGCACGACCTGGCAATTCTTCGCTCTCCCGAGGCCTTTCCGCGCTGGCATCGTCTCTATGGCAAAGCTGGGCTCGTGCGTGTGCTGAAAGCGGCAGACGCGATCGTCGCGGTCTCGGAGTTCACCAAGAGCGAGACCCTCGAGCTCGCCGGCGTCGACGCTGAGCGCATCCGAGTCATCCCGAACGCGGTCGACTCCGCGTTCGGTGCGGAGGGCCCCCGGGCGGAGGGCGAGTACGTCCTCGCCGTCGCGACACTCGAGCCACGGAAGAACCTGACCCGCGTGGTCGAAGCGACCCGCGCCGCCGGTGTCGAGTTGCGGGTGGTTGGGGCTCGCGGTTGGGGTGGGGTAGAGGTCCCCGGTTGGGTCGGCGAGATCCCGGACGCAGACCTTGCGGCTCTGTATCGAGGCGCTCGCTGCCTCGTGTACCCCTCGCTGTACGAGGGCTTCGGGATCCCGGTGCTCGAGGCGATGGCATGCGGGACGCCTGTCGTCACGTCGCGTGGGACATCGACGGAGGAGGTTGCCGGCGGCGCGGCGATCTTGGTCGATCCGCTGGACGTCACCGCGATCGCCGACGGCATCGAGCAAGCCCTGGCGCGACGCGACACGCTGATTCCTCTTGGGCTGGCGCGTGCGCGCGAGTTCACGTGGGAGCGCGCCGCGGACTCCGTCGTGGAGCTGTGGAGAGCGCTCGCATGAGCATCGTGGCGTTCGACGCGGATGTTCTCGGACGCCAGCGCACGGGTGACGAGACGTACGCTCTCAATCTGCTGCGCGAACTCGGGCCTCTGGCTGTCGAGGTTGGGATCCGGCTCGTCGCGATCACGCGTCGCTCCGACCTCGTACCGCCCGGCGCCGAGCCACTCGAGCTTCCGGCGCGCTCTCAGGAGCTCCGCATGGCCTGGTCGCTGCCTCGGGCGCTACGGCGGCTCGGCGCGGACCTCTGCCATACGCAGTACGCCGTGCCGCTTCGTGCACCCTGTCCGTGCGTCGTAACCGTCCACGACCTCTCGTTCGAGCGTGACCCCGGGCTCATGAGCCGGAAGGACCGACTCGTGTTCCATCGCGTCGTGCCCGCCTCTGTGCGTAAGGCGACGCGGGTCTTCACGGTTTCCGAGCGCACGAAGGCCGATCTAGTCGAACTCTACGGCGCTCCTCCAGAGAAGATCGTCGTCACGCCGAACGGGGTCGACCCCATCTTCCACACGACCCGCACGGGCGAAGAGCAGCCAAGTTACAAGTTGTGCCAAGCGCCGAAATCGCTTGCTGCCCAGGAATCGGCTCCTAGCGACAACTTGTCACAAGGTGGGTACGTCCTCGCTGTCGGGGCCGTCCAGCGGAGGAAGAACCAGCTCGCGGCGCTCGAGGCAGCTGCCGCTGTCGGGCTTCCACTGGTCGTCGTCGGACCGGAGAAGGATCCGGCTCTTGCCGACGAGCTCCGTCGCCGGGGGGCGCGTCTGGAGGGATATGTCGAGACAGATCGCCTCGCTGAGCTCTATCGCGGTGCCGCGTGTCTCGTGCAATCGTCACGATACGAGGGCTTCGGGCTCCCCGTGCTCGAGGCGATGGCATCGGGCACACCGGTCGTCGCGGTGCGCGATCCCGCTCTGCGTGAAGTGGCCGGAGACGCAGCCGTCTTCGTGGACGAAGATCGGCTCGCGGAGGGGATTCGCCGGGCGCTGGCAGAGCGCGACAGTCTCGCTGCGGCCGGTCTCCTACGCGCGCGAGCCTTCACCTGGCGCGCCGCAGCGGAGCGAACGCTGGCCGTCTACCGGGAGATACTCGACACATGAAGGTGTCCGCTGTCGTCGTCTCCCACGGCCACGCGGTGCAACTCGAGCGCTCGTTACCCACACTGGCCCCACAGGTCGACGAGATCGTCGTCATCGCCAACGTGCCGGGTTCGGTCGAAAAAGTGCCCACCGGCGTTCGTGTGCTCGAGAACCCGCGGCCACTCTCGCTCTCGGCGAACGTCAACCTCGGAATCGCAGCGACGTCGGGCGAGTACGTACTGAACGTGAATCCAGACGCGATCGCCGAAGCCGACGCCGTGGCTGCGCTCGTCGCCTTCGCTGACGGACATGCCCGGTGCGGCATCGCGGGACCCCAGATGCGCTGGCCCGACGGGAGCTGGCAGCCGTCGCGGCGGCGCTTCCCCACGGTCGGAGGCACGCTCGTCCGACGAACTCCGATTCGTCGATTGCGGCCGCCGTACGAGACGCAGCGCGAGCACTACTCCCTCGACGTTCGGGCGACGGAGCCTGTGCAGGCTGACTGGATGCTCGGCGCATTCCTCCTCATGCGGCGAGCGATGCTCGACGAGATCGGGGGATGGGACGCCGGCTTCCGGCACTACTGTGAGGACATCGACCTCTGCTACCGGGCGATGCGAGCAGGCTGGGAGCGCTGGTACGTCCCCGCCGCGGTCGTGACGCACGACTACGCAGCGGTCATCGACAGGCGCTTCCTTTCCCTGCACACGCTCTGGCACGCACGCGGGATGGCGCGCTTCGTTCGCAAGCATCCCGAGCGCCTCCGCGCTCTATGAGCTCCAAGAGCGACCAGTACGCCCGGCAGGCAGGCGACTGGACCGAGAAGGCGTACGCCGACGCTGCGGCCTATCTCGCGCACCGGGCGGAGCTCATCGCGACGCTCGGGCCTAGTCTCGCACCAGGCGACGAGGTGCTCGACCTCGCGTGCGGGGACGCGGGTCTCGGCGAGCCGCTCGTCGCGCGGGGCTTCAGGTACCGCGGCGTCGATGCGACACCCGAGATGGTCGCGGAGGCCCAGCGGCGACTCGGCGATCGCGCCTCAATCGAGATCGGCGACCTCAACGAGTACACTCCGCCGACTCCGGTTGCCGCGACGACCGTCTTCCGCGCTCTCTACTACGCGCGCGACCGGCGAGCCTTCTTCACTCATGTCGCAGCCTTCACAGAGAAGAAAGTGGTCTTCGATCTGAACCCGCGCCAGTACCGACCCGACGACGTCTCGGCCGACCTGCGAGCCGCCGGCTTCGGTCAGGTGCAGCTCCGACCGTTCTTCGTGCCTCAGACGGTTGCGCTCCCGCGGCTCGTGGTGACCAGTGCGAAGGCGCTTGAGCGCTCGGGGCCATTCGCGCAGCTCGCGCTGCGGTTTCGCTTCACCTACGTCGTCGCTGCCTCGCGTTAGCGCTAGCCGCCGAAAAGAGACTGGAACCTCACGTCCAGCACGCCGCCGAGCTCGCGGCGATCGCTGTTGTCCGGGTCGATGGCGTTGGGGGAGAAGGTTGGCTCGACCTCCACCTCCACGCGCCACGGAACACCTGGTGCGTTCAGCAGGACTCCATTCGCCTTGCAGTCGGGTACGCGGAACGTCCGTGTTTCGGTCACACGCTCGATCGCGGGCTGCTTGTCCGGCCCGATGCCCACCGGGCCGATCCGAGCGGTTGCGGTACCGGTACCGCGCAGTGGCGGCTTCGGGCACCAGCCGAGCCGCGAGAGCTTGACGACGGCGAACCCCGGTCCGTCCCCCGAAACGTCGTACCGGGTATAGGCGGCCCGGGAGATCTTCTCGCCGGCAGGAGCCACGATCCACCCGTCCGACTCGCGGCCGACCAAAGCCTCCCGGAGCTTGATCGGCTTGCCGTCCAGCCGATAGAGCACAGCGTTCGGCCTTCGCGCGACGACTGGCGCCTGGAGCGCGACACCGTTCACGGCAAGCGCGTAGTCGGTGCCGGGAGGGGGCGTCAGCGTCCCGTCGGTGGCGTCGAGATCCGGGGTGAGGATCGGTGCGCCCACTCTAAGCGCCGTTCCGTCGAGGCTCCACATCTTCCGGACCGACGGGTTGAAGAACTCAGTGAGCCAGATGTTCGTTGGGTCCGAGATCTGTTGCCCGAGAACGACCACGGAACCGCCGCCGGTCGCTTGCTCGACCCAGTCGTAGGGCTTCGGAAGGTTCCGTGCGACCTGCTTTGCCAGGATCCGCTCGCCTTCGGCCGCGTACACCTGTGTGGTCATGCTCCACGCCACGACCGCTACAGCGGCAGTGCCGGCGAGAACACCGAACGCGAGCGACCCGCGCCGGAGGAGCCGGAGAGCGACGACAATCGCGACCGCCACGACCGACAGGACGATCAGAGCGTCCTCGATCTTCCCCTCGGACCAGCCGAGCTCCCGGTTCGCGAGGGCGAGGATCGCGAGCCCGTGGGCCTCGTAGTACGGGTACTGGAGCACGATCGGCACCGCGTTGACGACGTAGACGGTCGCGACTGCCGCGACCGCCATGGCCCAGCTTCTCCCGACGCCGCGCGTGAAGGCGAGTGCGGCCCCAGCGAACAAGAGCGGAGCGAGGTAGATGACGTTCCGCTCGTAGACGTACGTCGCGAAGACTGTGGAGACGTACGCGCCCTTGATGCCTGCGTACCAGAGGAAGGCGCCGAGAGCGGCCGCGCTCGTGACGACGAAGGCGCGCGTCTCGGGAGTCCGAGGCTCTCCCTTCGGCCGGGCGAGCGCGGCGACGCCGACGATGAGCGGGACGACGCCGATCCCGATCCCGAGCGCGCCGACGGCCCAGGTCGCGTGCTCGAAGATCCTGTCCTTGTAGAGGAAGGTCGTGTTCCGCCACGAGGTCGAGGCATGGCCCATCGCTGCGGAGAATGCGAGCACGACTCCGAGCGTGAGCGTGACAGCGCCGACCCAATCCCAGCGAGTCCAGCCCGAACGCCACGTTCGTACAGGCGCCGATTCCCACGCGAGCCAGAGCAACCCGAGCGCGAGCACAGCGAAGAGCACCGCCAGCTGGGTCCGCGTCCACGTGGCCGCTGCGCAGATTGCCACGACCGCTGCCAGGCGTCCCCAGCTCGGCGCGGCAAGCATCCTCGCGGTCAGCCACAAAGCGAGAGTCGCGAGAGGATACGCGAGCGGCTCCTCGACCATGATCGAGGAGTACGCAAGAGCCGGAACGGCGGTTGCCGCGCCAGCTGCCGCCAGCGCGTACCAGGGTGTCACGACGAGCCGTGCGAGCCCGTAGGCCGGAAACACGGTCGCTGTCATTGCGAGGACGAGCACGAGCTTTGCCGTCGCGTACGCGGTCGTAGCCGACCCGATCCACCACACGGGCGCGAGGACGTACGCGACGAGAGTCGCGAGACCGTAAGGATCGCCGCGTCGCGCCGGCTCACCGGTCTCGGAGATCGCGCGCGAGAGCTGCGTCAGCTCGAGCTCATCAGTGAAGATCGTAGGCACCGGGTGGCGTGATGCCTGCCAGGCGTAGAGGGCTGCGAGGCCGAAGTACACGACGAGCAAGGGCACCGCGGACTGGAGGCGATCCAGGAGATCGGGGCGCGACCTCCCCGCCTTCGGCTCCGACGTCACGGCTGCGCGACCTCGACGGGTTCTGGGCTCGAGAACTCGACGTGTCGCCGAACGATTCGGCATGGGACGCCGGCGACCTCGGATGCGTTGACGACGGCGTCCAGGCGTTCCTGCGCAGCTTCCGGGATCGTTACGAGCACCTCCTCTGCGCGCGTGCTCGCGATGGCGCGATCTGTCTCGTCGAGGCTTCCGACGACGCTGATCCCGAGTATTCGCCGTCGACGCACGCGAGGGTTGTCGTCGAGGAAGCCGACCACGCGCGCCTCGTTGCCTTCGCGGAGCTCTCGCGCGAGCCCCCGCCCCGCGCGGCCTGCGCCGGCGATCAGGACTCGGCGGCGATGTCTACGGCGCCCCTGCGCTTCCGGGAGGAGACGGAGAGTAAGACGTGAGGCTCCGACCAAGAGTGTGCACAGGATGGCGTCGATGACGAAGATCTCGACAGCGGGGAACGAACCGATCGGACGCAGCGCGATGAGGATGAAGTAGGCCGCCGCCGACGACACGATGCACCCGACCGCGATCGGGACGACATCTCGTGCGGTCGCGTAACGCCAAACGCGCCGGTACACCCCCAGCGCCACGAAGAGGACGTAGCGCGACGCAAGAAGGATCGGGAGCGCAGAGAGGTACACGGAGCGCTCGAAGTCCGTTCCGGCCCCCCCGACGGCCAGCAGGTACGCGGCGAGGAACGACGCGCAGATGAGCACGAAGTCGACGAACACCTCGAGCAGTCGGCGCGGCTCGAACACGAGCGCTCGCCAGAGCGACGGCTCCGGGCCCTCGGCACCACGGCGCGAGCGCTCTTCGAGATCGCTCAGGAAGCTGCCGAACTGGACGAGCAGGACGAATGTCACAAGCACGCCGATCGCCGTCAGGCGGCCGTTGTCGAGGACGTTGTACGCGAGCGCGGTCGCGCCGATGGCCGACGCGACTATTGCCAGCAGGAGCACCGCCTTCGTCTCCGAGAGGCCGTAGTACACGAGGCGGTGCGACGTGTGGTCACGTCCACCCTGCGTCACCGGCCGCTTCTCGACGAGCCGCGCGATCGTGACGAGAGTCGTGTCGAGGATCGGGATTGCGAGCACGAGCAGCGGAAGGAGGATCGTTGCCACCGTGGTTCCCGCGACGGTCCAGCTCGCCGCGAGCGCGAGCGAGGCGAGCCCGAACCCGAGCAATTGGCTTCCGGAGTCGCCCATGAACACGACCGCTCCGCGTCGCGGCCGCAGGTTGAAGGGAAGAAACCCTGCGCATGCGAGGCCGAGCGCGAGCGCGAGGACGAGCACCGTCTCGTTCTCGTGCTCGGTCAGCGCATCGATTGCGAAGTAGCCACAGGCGACGACGGCGAGCGTCGCCGCCAGGCCGTCCATGTTGTCGAGCAAGTTGAACGCGTTCGTGATCCCGACGAGCCAGAGGAGCCCGATACTCCATGCAAGTACGTCGTTCCCGACGATCTCGACGTTCAGGCCGCTTGCGAGCACGATGACAGCGGCGGCTATCTGAGCCGCCAGCTTCGCGATCGGGCTCAGATGGCGGAGGTCGTCGACGAGACCCGCGGCGAAGACGATGGTCACCCCGGCGAGGATCCCGCCGAGCTCGCCGCTCCACTCGACTGCGCCGACGGCGAGCGCCAGGAGAATCCCGCCGATGAAGCCCGCGTAGATACCGACGCCGCCGAACGTCGGAGTCGGCTGCTCGTGCCAGCGCTCGTCCGACGGAACCGCCACAAGGCGCCCGCCGATCGGCGAGCGGAGGAGCATCCAGAGAACCGCGAACGTAACGGGGAGCGCGGCGATCGCGACGATCGCATCCACAGCCCGGAAAGGGTAGTCGAGCACCCTGTCGCCCTACACTCCTCCCGTGTCCGTTTACGTCGACGTAATCCGCTACCGCGAGCTCTTCGGGAGCCTCTTCCGGCGCGACATCAGGGCGAAGTACCGCGGCTCGTTCCTCGGCCTCGGATGGTCGCTTCTCCATCCGCTCGTGCTCATGCTCGTGTACCTGTTTGTCTTCTCGGTGCTCTGGCGGGTGGCGGAGGTCGGAAGCGACGACTACTGGCTCTTCCTGCTCTGCGGATTACCCGCCTGGGTCTTCTTCGCCACTGCGTCACAGGCCTCGTCGCGGAGCCTGCTCGAGAACGCGAACCTCATTCGCAAGGTGCGCTTCCCGCGCCAGCTCGTGCCGCTCTCGATCGTCGGCACCAACCTCGTCTCGTTCGCCGTGATGCTCGGCGTCGTCGTCGTACTGAGCCTTTGGCAGGTTCCGGAAGCGCGCGCGACGGTCTGGCTGGCGTTCCCGCTGGGAGCACTGTTCGCCTGCATCGTGGCCGGGTTCGCACTCATGGTCGCGGCACTCAATGCGCTGTATCGCGACGTGGAGCACCTGCTGCAGGCGCTACTTCTTCCCTGGTTCTTCCTCACGCCGATCCTGTACAGCCTCGAGCAGCTTCCCGGAGTGGACGACTACCCGGCTGCGGAGTTCGCCCTCCATTGGGTGAACTTCCTGACGCCTCCGATCGAGGCCATGCGCGCAGTCCTGTTCTACGGCGACGCGCCGGGCGCCGCGGACACGCTCTACACGGTTGTCGCGGCGGTCATCGCGCTCGCGGTGGGCGCGATCGTCTTCAGTCGCTCGGACGACCGGATCGCGACAGAAGTCTGACGACTGCTCTGCCCTCGAAGAGCGCGTCGCTCCCCGCATATGAAGGGAGCCCCTCGTGGCTCTCGGGCTCGAGCTCGTCGAGCAGAGACGGGAGGAGCAGCGGATCGCCGAAGCGAGGGTTGCGTCCGCCGCCCGGTGCCCAGGGCGCGAGTCGACGTCGGTCGCGGCGCGACTCCGCAGCGATCGCCCCACCCACGGCTGCGTACCCCTCCTCGTGAGCGTCGAGGAGCCGGCGCGACCAATCAGGCTCTGGGAGCGCGCCACCTACGAGATGAGCGATCGCCACCGCCCCTTCGGCCACGAGCGGCTCCTCCTGGCTGGCGAGAGCGCCTTCCGTCTCCGCGTCGGGAGCTCCGTGCATGACGACGCCCAGACGACGCTCGGAGATTCGGGGCGTCACGTCGACGGGAAGATCGAGCGGCACCGACCCCACCTCCTGAAACCAGAAGCGCAGCTCTTCGACGAGATCGAAGGCGAGGCGGTAGCTCCCCGGTGGGCGGGGCGCGACGACGACGACATCGAGCTCGGCGACCTCGCCCGGCTTCACTGCGTGCGGGAACGCCGTCCGCGGCCCGTCCCACACGATGGCGTTGCCAAGCGGATCGAGCCAGTGGTACGAGAGCTGTACACCTTCCCGGCCGCGGGAGCGCCAGGGTGCAGAGCCTGCATTCTCGAGTCGCACCCGAGCCCTTCCCGAGACGCCGGCGCGCGGCTCGTCCAGCTCATAGGCCTTCCAGCGAACCGCCAGCGGCCCCAAGGGAACAAGGTGCTCGCCGACGCGCTCCATCGCTCCCTCTAGTCTAGGTCGGGATGAACGCGGGTGAGATCAGCGTCGAGGGCGTCTCACGACGTTTTCGCATCCATGCTCGCGAGGCGCGGACGCTCAAGGATCTGTTCGTCCAGCGCGGGCAGACACAGGCAACAGACGTCTGGGCGCTGCACGACGTCTCGCTCGGTGTCGAGCGTGGACAAGCAGTTGGGCTGATCGGGCGAAACGGCTCGGGTAAGACGACGCTCCTGCGCCTCATCGCGGGGATCATCAAGCCGACCGCCGGGCAGGTCAGCACCGAGGGAACC
>Ga0224505_10001194_pt1 | contig 16714 bp, 14 predicted proteins | sample SF_Jan12_sed_USG_FD_169102 | JGI IMG/M metagenome (GOLD analysis project Ga0224505, IMG submission 169102) | Sediment microbial communities from San Francisco Bay, California, United States - SF_Jan12_sed_USGS_4_1 | ecosystem: Environmental > Aquatic > Marine > Sediment | place: USA: California... | reverse complement strand
ATGCCTGAGCGAGTTGAAGGTGGAGAAGAGCAAAAAGAAGATAAGGGCCACGGTGAGCGGCACAATGACGGCGAGCCGCTTCATGGCCCGCTGCTGGTTCTCGAAGGCGCCGCCCCACGTCACGTAATATCCCGCAGGCAGCTTGACCTGCGCCCCTAACCTCTGCTGGGCCTCGGCCACGAAGCCGCCAATGTCCCTGCCTTCCACGTTGCACTCGATGACGACACGGCGCCGGGTATTCTCGCGGCTCACCTGTACCGGTCCTTCGGTCAGCCTGATATCGGCCAGAGAGGCCAGGGGTATGCGGGCGCCGCCTGAACCCTTCACGGTGATCCTCCCGATGGCCTCGACGCTGTTTCTGTACTCTTCAGGAAAGCGCACTGCCACCGCAAAACGCCGGTCTCCCTCAAAGACCTCGGTGGCGGTCTTGCCGCCCACGGCGGTCTCGATGACCTCCTGCACGTCGGCTACGTTGATACCGTAGCGGGCTATGCGGCGGCGGTCGATATCCACTTCGAGGTAGGTCTGCCCGGCTACCTGTTCAACCCGCAGGTCGGTGACGCCTTTGACCGGGGAGAGGGCCTTCGCGATCTCGGCCGCCTTTTCGTGGAGGATATCCATGTCTTCGCCGAAGAGTTTTACGGCGATCTGGGATTTTACGCCCGAGATGAGCTCGTCTACCCGCAGCGCGATGGGCTGGGTGACGTTGATCCCTATGCCGGGAACCTTCTCCAGCTCCTCGCGGATCTTTTCCACCAGTTCCTCCTTGGTTCTGGCGGTCTTCCACTGGTCCTTGGGCTTGAGGATGACGATAGGGTCACTGATGTTGGGCCCCATGGGGTCGGTGGCGATCTCGGCGGCGCCTATCTTGGAAACCACCGTCACCACTTCGGGGAACTTCATGAGCACCTGCTGGGTCTTCTTCTCTATCTCCACCGACTCGGTCATGGAGATGTTGGGAAGGCGGATTATCTGGGTGGTGAGTGAACCCTCGTCCAGGGTGGGGATGAACTCGGTGCCCAGGAAGGGGACGAGGGACAGCGTGCCTGCAAAAAGCGCCGCCGCGCCCGACAGCACCGCCTTCCTGTGCCGCATGGTCCAGGCAAGGACGGGGTGATACGCCTGCCTGGCCCAGGTCACGAGGATGCTCTCCTTCTCTTTACCGGCCTTCATAAAGAACGATGCCAGCACCGGGATGACGAAGACAGACAGGAGCAGGGAGGCGAAGAGGGCCATGATTACGGTGAGGGCCAGGGGGATGAACATCTTACCCTCCATCCCCTCCAGCGTGAGCAGCGGGAGGAAGGTGAGGGCGATAATCAGCTCGCCGAAGAGGCTGGGCTTTCGCACCTCCAGTACCGCCTCCAGCACCGTGAGTATTTTGGCCTTTCCAGCGGCGCTGTCCGACAAATGCCGCTGGACGTTCTCCACCTGGATGATGGCCGCGTCGACGATCATGCCAAGCGATATGGCCAGGCCGCCGAGGGACATGAGGTTGGCGGTGAGCCCCACCTCCCGCATTATGATGAAGGTGGCCAGCACCGCCAGTGGCAGGGTGACGGCCACCACCAGCGCCCCGCGCAGGTTGCGCAGGAAGAGATAGAGGACGATTATGACAAGGATGGCCCCTTCAGCCAGGGCCGTGGTGACGGTGCCGATGCACTTCTCCACCAGTTCCGACCTGTCGTAAAAGGGGATGATCTTTGCACCGTCGGGCAGGACTCCGCTACTGTTTATCTCCTGCACCTTTGCCTTGACGCCGGCTACTACCTCCTTGCCGCTGCCGCCCATGACCATCAGCACAATCCCGGCCACGGACTCGCCCTTGCCGTCCTTGACCACCGACCCTTGCCTGGTCTCCGGAGCAGGGGTCACCCTGGCCACGTCCCGCACAAAGACCGGTGAACCCTCGTGCTCTTTCACTACGATGTCGCCAATCTCCTCCATCGAGCCGATGAGTCCCAGTCCCCGCACCACGTATTGCTCGGCTCCGTGCTCGATGACGTTGCCGCCGGCGTTGGCGTTGCTCGCGGCCACCCTCTCGAAGATCTCGTGCAGGGTGAGGTTGTACTTGGCAAGGGCCGCGGGCTCCACCTGAATCTGGTACTGCTTTACATAGCCGCCGAAGGAGTTGACGTCGGTCACGCCCGGCACGGTCTTGAGGATGGGGCGCACGATCCAGTCCTGGATGGCGCGCAGGTCCATGAGGTCGTTTGTTGTAGGGGCTGTTCGTGAACCGCCCGTACCGTCATCGCCTCTTTCAAGAGTGTACTGGTATATCTCCCCAAGCCCGGTGGATATCGGCCCCATGGTGGGTTCCACCCCTTCGGGCAGCCGCTCCCTGGCCTCCATGAGCCGCTCCATGACGAGCTGCCGGGCGAAGTAGATGTCCACCCCGTCCTCGAACACCACGGTCACCACGGAGAGGCCGAATTTGGAAAGGGAGCGCAGCTCCACCATCCGCGGAAGCCCCTGCATCTGCATCTCCACCGGGTAGGTGACCAGCTTTTCCACCTCAACCGGCGAGCGACCTGTCGCCTTGGTAATGACCTGCACCTGGTTGCCGGTGACGTCGGGGAAGGCGTCAATGGGCAGTTTCGTGTATGAATATATGCCGAAGCCCACAAGGAGGGCCACGGCGATCAGTATCAGCAGCCTCTGCCTCAGGGCAAAGGTGATGAGTTTGTCGATCATCGGATATCCTCCTGTTTAGTGCGCGTGGCCTTCGCCCAGTTCGCTCTTCTCCATCTCCGCCTTCAGCGTGAAGGCCCCCTTGACCGCGATCCTTTCGCCGGCCTTGAGGCCGGACAGGACCCTGTGCCAGCCGTCCTGTTCGGGGCCAACTTCAATGGTCCTCTTCGCGAACGTAAGAGGTTCATCCTCCACGAAGACAGCGGTCTTCCCCCCCTCTCGAACCACCGCTGAGGCGGGGATGGCAGGGGCCATGTCGGTTTGTCCGGCGGCAATCCTCATGGTAGCGAACATCTCGGGCTTGAGCGTGCCGGGGTTCCTCAACGACGCCCGCACCTTGATCCGGCGCGTTTCAGGGTCCATAAGGTCGTAGACATGGTCGATGACAACACTGAAGGACTTGCCGGGCATGGCGTCCACGGTCACCGTGGCGCGCTGGCCCTTCCGTATCCGGGCGACCTCGTTCTCCGGCACCTCGGCTATTATCCATAGAGCAGAGAGGTCCGCCACGGTGAAGAGAGTCTTCGACGGGTCCACCGTCTCACCCTGCGACGCTTCGCGCGTCAGCACTGTTCCGGAGATGGGGGAGGTTATAGCTATCGTATTTTGCAGGGATACCCCTGCTTCAGGTACGGCAGCCCCCAGCAGTCGCAACCGCTCTACGGCATTCGCCACTTTGGCCTCAGCATTGGCGTAGCGGGTTTCCTCCTCCACCAACTGCTTCCTGGCCACGGCCTTTCCCTCAACCAGAAGCTTCACCCGTTCAAGGCTGCTCTTTGCGGCTTCCAGAGTGACCCTGGCTTCCCGGTATTCAAGTCCGGCGTCAGCCAGTTCCCGGCTCTCCAGCACCGCCAGCGGTTTGCCCGATGCGACCCGGTCGCCTGCATTGGCGCTGATGCTTGCAACTCTTCCGCTGGCCCGGGCGTTGAGGCGGGCAATCTTCGTTTCGTCGGGCGCCAGCCTGGCGGGCAGTTCCAGGCTGGCGGCAAGCGGCTGCTCCTTCACCTCGCCGACCGTTATCCCGGCGGCCTCCGCCGCCTCTTTCGACAGCGTTACCTCGTCGGAATGTCCTTCCTCGCCGTGATCGTCGTGTCCATGTTCGGCGTCCTTTTTTTCAGCTTCTTTATGGCTCTCCTCCCTGTGCCCCTCATCCCTGTGGGCCGCCTCTTTTTTTTCTCCGGAACAGGCCGGAAGAAAGAGAAGCGACAGCGAACATGCCGTCAGTACAATCATTCTGGAAAACATGGATAACCCCTTTTGGCCGCAATTATTCATTAAAGTCGCCTCCCGTCGCCTCTTCCAACCGGGCTACAGCCACGGCCAGTTCATAGAGAGACTCGTTATGTTCAAGCAGGACAGCAGCGTAAGTACGTCGGGTATCGAGAAGCTCCAGGAGCGAGGTCTCCCCTTGCTCGAACGAGAAGTCCGCGATCTCCAGCGTTTCTTTGGCATCCCGGAGGAGCCCCTCTTCAAAGGCATCCACCCGTGCTACGGCAACCTGCGTTTCCGCCGCCGCCATCTCTACCCGGGCGGCAATTTCCGCCTTCAGTTCGTCAAGAGCGGCCCTGGCCCCGGAAAGCTTTGCCGACGCAGAGGCAATTTCACCAGAACGGCCGTACCACAAGGGCAAAGGGATTGAAATGCCTGCGCCATAAAACTCCTTGTCTATCTCATGGCCATAGAAGGCCTTGACCGACAGGTCACCCATGCGGGAGGCCTGTTCCATCGCCAATGACGCCTCTGCCCCGATGATTTCCAGCTTCCTGCGTTCTACCAGCGGGTGGCGCGACAGGGCTCTTTCAATAAGTTTTGACGGGTCGAGATTTTCAGGCGCTCCGGCAAAATTGCCTGACACTGCAAAGTTACCTCCCAGGGTGTTCCCGGTCAGCCGGTTAAGAACGGCCTTGAAGCCGAATATCTCCCGTTCCGCGGCTCTCAACTCTTTCCTTGTTTTCAGGAGCTCGACGCGAGCCTTTATAAGGTCAACCTCAGGCGCGTCACCCGCCTCAACCCGCAATCTTATCTTGCCTAGCGACTCCTCACTTGAGGCTGCGATGGCGGCGGTAGTTTCAAGGTTGTTTTGGGCCAGCAGCAGGTGGTAGAATGCCTGTTTTACCTCGAAGCCCAGGCGGAGATGGAGATCGGTCAAATCCTGCCTGACTTCTGCATGGGCTGCCTCCGCGGCTTTTCTACGGTAGAGCCGCTTGGCGGACACCTCCACCGGTTGCTCCAGAGAGACGCGGTACTCCTGCCTATCAAGATCGCTCTCGCGGGTGGCCCGTCCCCGGCCAAGCTCCAGCTCCAGCACAGGGTTCGGGAAGGCTCCGGCCGCGACAATGCCGCCTTCAGCAGCCTTCAGCTCGGCCTCAAACACGGACAGGGACGGGTTCTTGTTTCGGCCCAGCTTCAGGACGTCTTCAAGGGTGTATGTTTTCAGCTCGTCTGCCTGCGCCAAAGCGGCGGCGGAGACGTACATCAATAGAAACAGCAAGAGTACACGTCGCATGGGGACGATGGACCTCCCGTGGTAAAGGTTCGGACGATAGATGGCACGGGCTTGGGAAATGGACCGGAAGCAGAAAAGGTTTGACTTTCCTATTGCCTGTAGCCTTGTTTTTCTGGTGTAGAAAGGGGTGTTACGAAAAGCGGGGAGGGTGGAGAATGTCTCCGGTGAAACCCGAAAGATGGGGTTGGGCATATGCTGAATCGGTTATGAAGTAAAATGTCGGCAATGCTGCCAGTGGGGAGAGGGATGTCTGAAAGCTCAGGTGGCACGGGCATTGGCAGAAGTCGATACAGCTCTCGTGGTTATCGGTAGAGTGATTGTCAACAATGGGGCTGATGACAACGCCATTGGCACTATGCGCCGGAGTCGCGGACCATTCACCCAGGCAGTTAGCAGGGTTCATCTGTGCAAAGATGGTGATTGCAAGAAAGATTAAAAGTGAGAAGTTTTTCATATGCGGGATTAATAGCAGTAAATGCGCCCCGCGGTAAAGAAAAATCTGCGCCGTCTCTTTTAAAGGGCTACGGCCGGTCTTTCTGATTGAGAAGGTTGATCATGAAATGGACCTCTTCCAGCTTCTGCCGGAGGTCCGAGTTGTCGGAGTCGGCATCCAGCAGGCGGGTGTAAATATCGCGGGCCTTCTCGTAGTGACCCTGTTGAATATAGAGCTCTGCCATGGTCTCGGTTTCGATCTCGGCCTCTTCCTCAACCTGTTCCGTAACGGTCTCGTGTACGGTCTCACCTCCGGCGATCTCGCTGAAAAGCTGTTGAAGGTTTTCATCGGGAGTCGGAGGAGCGACGGCTTGAGCGGGTGCGGAGGGCATTTCCTCTTCGTCGCTGATCTCATATGCGGCGACGGATTTCACCTGTTCCAGCCCAGTCTCGGCTGAACCCTCAGCGGCGGTCAGCTGATCAGGGGCGCCCCATGTATATTCAGTTTCGAATTGACCTTCGACGGGGGTGAGGGTTGTGGGGATTTCGATTCCCAGGTTCTGGTCGAGCTGAATCTCATCGACGGCCGGAAGCTCGTAGGCGACGCCCGAATCATCCTCTTTAACGACCGCAGCGGCCACGGCCGGGGCAGGTTCGACCTCTTCGGCCTGAGACGGCGTAATCTGCGGTTCAGCCTCTTCCTCTGCCGGGATGCTGCTCTCTTCAACCTCATCGGTCAGCACGGGCTCGCCCAAATCCAGGCCCATCCCTGTCTCGTTCCCGGAGGTCTCCGGCATTAAATCGTCCAGTGACACTTCCTGAGGCACCTCTTCTTCCGTCGCGGTACCTGCATCCGAGGCAAATTCACCAAGGTCCACGGAAACCTGCTCTGTTCCCGATTCCCCCAGAAGATCAACTTCCGTCGTGGTATCGGTCTCCGAAACCCCGGGAGACTGGGGCGCCATCATCTCGTCGACGAGGTCAGGGCTGCTCAGGTAGGAGGATTCATCAAGTTTTGGCGGTGTCGGCGGAGTTTCCGGCGCCTCGAAGGTTTCGAGTCCCGGCCCGCTGCCCACTTCGACCTCCCCATATCCGCCGGAGGGGCTTGAGGGCTGTTCATGTGGAGTGTCATATCTTTCCAGAAGTTCACGGGAGTTTGCATCCCGAGGATCGAGCCGCACAATCATCCGGAGGCTCTCCACCGCTTCTTCCTCCAGCCCTTTTTTTATCGCAATATCCGCAAGCTTCTTGTGGGCCAGAAGATTGTCGGGGGCGGAGCGCACTACTTCCCTGAAGATGCCGAAGGCCCCATCGGTGTCGCCTTTCTCATGAAGGATCCGCCCCAGGGAGAATTGCGCGCCGGTGTAGTCGGGATGATATTTCAGGCCATCCCTCAGCACTGTCTCTGCTTCTTCCAGCATCCCCGCATCCCGATACTTTTCTGCCAGGGGCAGAAACAAGCGCGATGCAGGGTCTTTGAGCAGCTTTTTGGAAAGGACTTCTATGTCTTCAGATATGTTGTTGGGAGCCATCGTAACGATTCCTGATTAAGGACAATCAGAAGTCTTATCGACCGCTGAAGAAAAATATTAAGACCGGGTGGACTGAAGAAGGATGGCGATTTTGTCGAGAATAGCGTCTGCCATGCGAGATTTGCTCATGCGGGGGAGAGGGGTGGCATCGCCCGATGCCGATAAAAGCAGCGCTTCATTGTCATCAGAGTCGAAGCCGATCCCCGGTTTCGAGACGTCGTTGGCCACAATCAGGTCGAGTTTTTTGCTCCGGCACTTTTCCCTGGCGTTCTTCTCCAGGTTCTCCGTCTCAGCCGCAAAACCGATCAGCAGCGGCCTCTTCCGGCGCTTTCCGACCTCGGCCAGTATGTCGGGGTTCTTTTGCAGCGTTACGGCCAGGGTATCGTCCTGCTTCTTTATTTTCTTCGCCGCGGGTTGATCGGGTGAATAGTCCGAAACCGCCGCCGCCATTATCAACGCATCGGCGCCACCCAGCCTGCCCATCACCGCGTCGTGCATTTCCGCTGCCGTGGTGACGGTATCGTACGCTTCAAGCCCGGAAGGTTGAGGCAACGATACCGGGCCGCTGACAAGGATTACCCGCGCTCCCCGTCGGACGGCGGCCTCAGCGATGGCGTATCCCATCTTTCCCGAAGAACGGTTGCTGATAAATCGCACAGGGTCGAGGGGCTCCCGGGTCGGTCCGGCCGTGACCATTATTATTCGTCCCGCCAGGTCGCCGCTTTGGGCGAGCATGGCTTCCGCTCGGGCAATGATATCTGACGGGTCGGCCATCCGGCCGCTCCCCTCCTCGCCGCAAGCCAGGTCGCCGCTGCAGGGGCCTTCCATTTCAATGCCGCGGGTGCGCAGGGTTTCGATATTTTTCTGTACGGCGGGGTGCTCGTACATTCGGCAGTTCATGGCAGGGGCCATGAGGATCGGGGGGCGGGCAACGAGAAGCAGGGTGGAAAGGAGATCATCGGCGATGCCGCCCGCCGCCTTGCCAATAATGTTGGCCGTGGCGGGTGCAACGATGACCAGGTCGCTCTGCGCAGCGAGAGAGATATGGCTCATCTCGCCGTTTTCCGTAAAATCGATTTCGTTGGTGAAGACAGGCTGGCCGGTAACAGCGGCAAAGGTAAGGGGGGTGACAAAGCGACATGCGGAGGCAGTCATGACGGTTTGCACCAGGGCCCCTTTTTTTACGAGGCCCCGGGCTATCTCGACCGCTTTGTAGGCTGCGATACTGCCGGTTACACCCAGCAGGACCCTTCGGCCCTTTACCACTCGTCGCCTTCTTCGCTGCTCTCTTCGGAAGTCTCGACCTCGGCCTCGCCGCCTTCTTCGCCTTCCTCAGCGGTCCTGTCGTCGATATACTGCTTCAGCTCGGCTTCGATCTCGTCACGCTTTTCCGCCTTCCTGCGAAGGACGAAGACATCTTCGGCGCTGGCCGCAGCAGCTCTCTTTTCCTCCATGACGGCCCGTTCGGCGCTGATCAGTTTTCTGGCCTCTTCGCCCTGAAGGATGTCGGTCTTGCCCTGAAGTATCTCATCAAGGGCTACGGAAGTGTTCTTGTAGTGCTTCGAATCGGCAAGAGGTTTTATGCCGGTATTCAGCTGGCGTACCCGGTGGGCTGCCGCCATGACAAGGCGGAACCTGCTGTCTACTTTTGCATCCTCGGCCTGGATCGGAAGGGCAATTATTTCCATGCTTCTAACCTCCTAAAAAAGTGGTGTCTACCCAACTGTTATTGATATAGGCAACTTTGCATTTCTCCGCGGTCACTATTGCCTTTAGCTCCGCCAGAGCGGTCTGGAACTCTTCGTTGACCACGATGTAATCATAGGATGAATAAGCGGCGATCTCCTCTCTTGCCTTCGCCATCCGGCGTTGTATCTCGTCCTCGCGGTCGGACTGTCTTTTGCGCAGCCGCTCTTCCAGTATCTCCATGCTTGGGGGGAGTATGAAGATGTAGGCGCCGTCGGGCATCTTTTCGCGCAGCTGCATCGCCCCCTGCGTGTCGATGTCGAGAATCACATCCTTTCCCTTGTTGCGCATGTCGTCAAGCGTTGCGAGCGCCGTCCCGTAAAGGTTCTGGTGTACCCGCGCCCACTCGGCAAACGCTCTCTCCGCGACCATCTTTTCGAAAGTCTCAACGGAGACGAACCAGTAATCCTTGCCGTTGACCTCCCCGTTTCTGGGCGCCCTCGTCGTGTAGGAGATAGAGTGGGTCAGGTTGGGCAGAGTCCGGGTCAGTTCCTGGCAGAGAGAGGTCTTGCCGGCGCCGGAGGGGGCCGATACCACAATCAGAAGCCCTTTGCCGTTGCGCGTCTCAGTCATCTGTCCTGCATATCCCCGTTGTTCCGCATGTTATTCAATGTTCTGGACCTGCTCGCGAACCTTTTCCAACTCGCTCTTTGCCGCAATCACCTCGGAGGCAATCCGCGCATCGTTTGCCTTGGAGCCGATGGTGTTGATCTCCCGACTGATCTCCTGAAGGATGAAGTCCAGCTTCTTTCCCGCAACCCCGCCGTCGCTGATGGTCTTCCTGAACTGCCCTATGTGGCTCTCGGCCCGGACAATCTCTTCCGTAATGTCGCACCGGTCGGCGAAGTAGGCGACCTCTTCCTCCAGCTTTGTGCTATCCGGCTGTATATTCTCAAGCAGCTTTTCTATCCGCTGGGCGAGGCGCTTCCTGTAATCGGCGACCACCTCTCCCGTCAACGGCCTGATCCTCTGAAGGATAGCCTCGATATTCCCGATCCTCTCCCGCAAGTCGTTCTCGAGGGTACTCCCCTCGGCGGCCCGCATGGCGGCCAGATTCTCGACGGCCTTGCGGACGGCCAACTCTACAGCACCGCCGGCCTCTTCGATATTGATCGCAGAAGTCTCTTCCGTGCAGAGAATGGTTTTAAACTCAAGTACTGCCGCCAGGTCGACTTCACCGGGGATTGCCAGTTCCTCCCGCATCCGGTTCAGTTCAGCCAATACCTCGCGGCCCTGTTCCATATTCAGTGAAAAGCGGGAGGCCTTGCCTTCCGCGCCCTTCTGCGGGCTTATAAAAATGTCTACCTTGCCGCGGCTTATCTTTTCCCCGGCGATGCGCCGCACCGCGGCTTCCAACGGGATAAACTCCCGGGGGCACTTGACGGAAAGGTCCAGATAGCGGTGATTGACCGAGCGGATTTCGACGAGGTAGCCGGAGGAGCCTTCCGCGGTATTTACTGGCAGTTCAGCCCTGCCATAGCCTGTCATGCTGTTGATCATCTAAGTGGGAATCCCCCGCCCTCGGAGAAAAAAGAGGCTGTATCATGCCAGAGCAACGCTTTTTTGTCAATAGGATAGAAGGTTAAATTCCTTGACACGACCGGAGGCTTGATTTACTATTTCTCACCTTGCCGCCAACGGCATGCCATAAGCCTCAAACCGGCATGAAATGCCGCTCGGAATAAAATCGGAGTTACAAAAATGAAAGTAGTCATCGCATCCGACCATGCAGGCCTTCAGTTGAAGGAGGAGGTCGTCAGGGTTGTCAGGGAGATGGGAGAGACCGTAGAGGACCTCGGCGTTGCCAACGGTGAGTCGGTCGACTACCCGGACTACGGCATCAAGGTCGCCGAAGCCGTCGCCGACGGTAAGGCTGACCGGGGAATACTGGTCTGCGGCACCGGGATCGGCATGTGTATCGTCGCCAACAAGGTTGCCGGGATCAGGGCGGCCCTCTGCCACGACCTTTTCACCGCCCGGATGAGCCGTATGCACAACGACGCCAACATCCTCGTGCTGGCCGGAAGGGTCATCGGACCGGGCCTTGCGGCGGAGATGGTAAAGGAGTGGCTCACGACGCCCTTTGAAGGCGGCCGCCACCAGAAGCGTCTCGACAAGATCAAAGACATCGAAGAAAAAGTCAGGAAATCCTGTTCAAATTAACCATTTAACGTCAGAGAGTCTCAATGTCTTATTTAAAGCAGGCAGATCCGGAAGTATACGCGGCGATAGAAGGGGAGAGGGCGCGGGAGCGGGAGAAGATCGTCCTCATCGCCTCTGAAAACTATGTAAGCGAAGCGGTCATGGAGGCCCAGGGGTCGCTCCTGACCAACAAGTATGCCGAGGGGTACCCCTACAAGCGCTACTACGGCGGCTGTCAGTATGCCGATGCCGTCGAGAGTCTCGCCATCGAGCGAGCTCAGGCAATCTTCGGCGCCGAGCATGTCAATGTGCAGCCCCACTCCGGCTCCGGGGCCAACATGGCCGCATATTTCTCCATACTCAAGCCCGGCGACACCATCCTCGGCATGCGCCTCGACCACGGCGGGCATCTTACCCACGGCAGCACCGTCAGCTTTTCCGGGATAATCTACAAGTCCGTTCTCTACGGTGTTGACCGCCAGACCGGGCTGCTCGACATGGACGAAGTGGAGCGCCTTGCGGTGGAGCACAAGCCCAGGATGATCGTCGTCGGCGCCAGCGCCTATCCGCGCACCATCGACTTCCCTGCCTTCCGCCGCATCGCCGACAAGGTGGGCGCCGTGGTCCTGGCCGACATCGCGCATATCGCCGGTCTCGTAGCGGCGGGCGTACATCCTTCGCCGGTACCGTACTGCGAGTTCGTTACCACGACCACCCACAAGACCCTGCGCGGTCCCCGGGGCGGCATGATCATGTGTCGCAAGGAGTACGCCAAGGCGGTAGACAAGGTGATCTTCCCCGGAATCCAGGGCGGCCCCCTCATGCATGTCATTGCGGCCAAGGCCGTGGCCTTCAAGGAGGCCCAGAGCGAAGAGTTCAGGGAATACCAGCGTCAGGTAGTGAAGAATGCTCAGGCCCTTGCCCAGGGGCTCATTAGCCGCGGGTTCAAGCTCTTTACCGGCGGTACTGAAAACCATCTGATGCTCATCGACCTGCACGACAAGAGCGTAACGGGTAAGGAGGCTGAAGACCGGCTTGACGCCGCGGGGATTACCTGTAACAAGAACGCCATTCCCTACGATGAAAGGCCGCCCATGGTCACCAGCGGCATCAGGCTCGGGACGCCGGTGGTAACGACCCGGGGCATGAAAGAACCCGAGATGGACGTCATCGCCGACATCATCGCCGACGTGCTTACGCATATCAACGACGCCGATGTCATCACCAACGCCCGGGAGCGGGTCAGGAAGCTGTGCGGGAAGTTCCCGATTTATTGATTTGCACCAATTTCTGGATGGCTAATTGAGATGCGCCCTAGCTGGGACGAATACTTCATGGATATCGCCCACCTCGTCAAGAGGCGTTCCACCTGTCTCAGGAGGAATGTCGGCGCGGTACTGGTCAAGGACAAGAACATTCTTGCCACCGGCTACAACGGGGCCCCGTCGGGGATCACCCATTGCGAAGTCACCGGCTGCCTGCGCGAAAAGCTGGGCGTCCCCTCGGGCGAGCGGCACGAGATATGCCGCGGGCTCCATGCCGAGCAGAATGCCATCATCCAGGCGGCGAAGCACGGCACCAGCATCGCCGGTTCCACCCTCTACTGCACCAATCTCCCCTGCAGCATATGCACCAAGATGATCATCAACGCCGGAATCGATCGCATCGTGTACGACGACGGTTATCCCGACTTCCTCGCCGAGGAGATGCAGAAAGAATCGGGGATCGAAATGGTGAGGGTCAGCGGCAGTGTCGGTGGGCAGGCCACGGCTGCTCCGCCGGGTTCATCATCATGTTGCGGAGAAACAGCTATGCCGCCCATTTCCGCACCTCCTGCCGTGGAGTTGTAGCATGCGCTGCCCCTTCTGTGCGCATCTCGAGGACAAGGTAGTCGATTCCCGCCTCAGTAAGGACGGCGATGCCATCCGCCGCCGCCGGGAGTGTCTCCAGTGCGAGCGGCGCTATACCACCTACGAACATATCGAGGATGTTCTCCCTCTGGTCGTCAAGAAGGACGGCCGACGGGAGCCCTTCGACCGCCTCAAGATATTCCACGGCCTCCAGAAGGCCTGCGAAAAACGGCCTGTCAGCACCGCCACCCTCGATGCCACCACCGACGAAATCGAGCGCGACCTTCAAGACCTGCCCGATCGCGAAGTCTCTTCCTCATGGATCGGCGAGAAGATAATGGAAAAGCTCCGCTCCCTCGACCAGGTCGCCTACGTTCGATTCGCCTCCGTCTACCGCGAGTTCAAGGATATCAACGAATTCATGAACGAACTTGCCGGTATCCTCAAAAAGACGGAAGCAGAGAAAAAGAAATAACATCCAGTATATAACGCTCAGGATTCAAAGGAGGCTCAATGCCGGAAGTGTATGCGGAGCTTGATGAAAAACTGACCGCCTTCATCAAGGCACAGAAGATGTTCCTTGTCGCCACGGCGCCCGATAATCTCGCCGAAGGGCATGTAAGCCTTTCGCCCAAGGGGGCCGGGACGCTGGAGGTGCTGGACGGCACCACCGTGGTCTATGGCGACTACCCCGGCAGCGAAAACGAGATCGCCAACAACCTGGCCCAGAACGGCCGCCTCACCATGGTATTCATCAGCTTCGACGAAACCCCGATGATCCTCCGCCTCTATGGCCGCGGCGAGGCCGTCCCTGTTGACAGCCCCTATGGCAAGGAGCTGGCGGAGCGGATGGCGAAAGTGGTTGGCACTGCGGAAATCCGCCAGTGGATAGTGATGCATGCCAAGACCATCAAGACGGGTTGCGGTAACTTTATTCCGGTTTATCGGTATCTTGGGGAGCGGGAGCAGACGAAGGATTATCTCGCTTAGGGTGCAAGTTTTCGTGATGATCGCGCCGATTGAGTAAATTTGGTTGCGCGGCCCCCAATGTGGTCCATTTATTCTGTTTGTGGTGCTACCCGACAAGCAAGTGTAATAATGCTGATAGGTTACGTCAGTTTTTGGTAGTCCCAAAAGGCGGTTTTAGTTGAGGCCGTCATGTCGCTTAATAACATTATTAGATTTTCTATTTATCGTATATGGCCGATCTTAAGAAATGTTTTGTTCTAATGCCTTTCGACGAGAAATTCCGAGAGGTTTACACAGAAGTATACAAACAGGTTTGTGCAGAAAACAACTTGGATTGTTGGCGAGTTGACGAAATTTCCCGGCCCGGCTCCATTACGAGAGACATAGTTGAGGGAATATTGGATGCTGAGATTTTAATTGCCGATCTCACTTCAAGAAACGCCAACGTGTTCTACGAATTAGGTCTTGCTCATGCCGTTGGCAACAAGACGATTATGACAGCGCAATCAATTGCGGACGTACCGTTTGATATTGCTAATTTCCGAGTGTTGCTCTATGAGCAGTCTATTTCTGGAAGTCGAAAACTGTTTTCCGAATTAGATAGAGCAATAAAGGAGCTTCTAGTTGCGCTTGAGCGAACAAATAACCCCTTTCAAGACGTCGTTTCTTTGCGTTCTCCCCTCGGGCATCATAGACGCACGCCACTCGTTAAGTTTATCGATATCAACTCTCTTCCAAGACACATGCGTGAATGGCTGACGGCAAACGGGATTATGTACGCCGAAGATGTAGCAAAGATCGATTTAGAGATAATGGCAAATACTCCTGGCCTTGGGAAAAGATCGCTTGAAAGTTTTATCACACCGGTTCTTGAGCATGGCCTATATCCGGATGGTGAGAAGCTCCTACAGTTTATTGTTAAATACCGCCTTCACGTAACGAGAAATGTGCGAGGATATTGGTAAAGCTTGCCGTCCGTAAATCTAACTTTTCATTCGAGGGGACGCTGCGCCAATCAGCACCGCTTCCCTCGCTTCCACGTTAACGCTCTCTAAATAAAGAAACCGCCGACCAGAAAGGTCGGCGGTTTGGCAAACTGGTGGAGGCGGCGGGAATCGAACCCGCGTCCGAAAGTCTTCTGCCCACAACCACTACGTGCGTATCCTGAGTTTTAGGTCTCGACCGGCCCCACGCCCCCAGGCACGCTTAGAGGCCGATCCATTCCGTATTGTTTCGCCCGTACGCCCCGGAATTCACGGTCGGACTATCCCACTAATATGACGCCCTTTTCACCCCCATGGGAGAGGAGCGGAAGGACGGCAGCAGCGTTAAGCTGCTACAGCGTACTCGTAAGAGTTGGCTTTTGTGTGTTTTCCACCTGTTTAACGAGCAGATAGAACCTCGGCACGCAATCGTGAACGTCAATACCCCCGTCGAAGCCAGTCGCCCCCTTTCTCCGGCCGTAGACCGGAATTCCAAATTCCAAATTTCAGATTGTAATTCTGAGATTTGAAATCTGTAATCTCAAATTTTACTCCGTTCTTTGATCTCCCGATGAATCTCCCGTTTCGCTTCCTTTTCCTTTATGGCATCTCGCTTGTCGTGAAGCTGCTTACCCTTGGCCAGGGCTACCTCGACCTTGGCCAGTCCATGCGCGAAGTATATCTTCGTGGGGACTATGGTATACCCTTTCTGAAGGGCTTTTCCCAGAATTTTGTTGATCTCCTGCTTTTTCAGGAGCAACTTCCGGGTCCTCTCGGGGTCGTGGTTCTCGATATTGCCGTGGCTGTACGGGCTTATGTGGCACCCCAGCAGGAAGACCTCGCCATCTTTTACGAGGACATAACTGTCCTTCAGGTTGGCCTTTCCTTCTCGCAGCGACTTGACCTCGGTCCCCTTGAGGACGATGCCCGCCTCGAAGGTATCTTCGATGAAGTAGTCATGCCACGCCTTCCTGTTATCGGTAACGATCTTTATTCCTTCGGCCATGTTGCTCCTTTTCCTGAAATTATAATAACATGGAGGGCGTTGTTGCGGCAATAGCCGTAATGTATGGTTGTATGAACCCCGGCGCTATGCTATAAAAGTAAAAATGGCTGTATTCAGATTATTGTTGTTTCCGGCAGGGGAAGTGTTATGGGTTTGGTTGATCACTTTAACAGAAAAATCAATTACATGCGGATTTCGATCACCGACCGGTGCAATCTCCGCTGCGTCTACTGCATCCCGGCTGAAGGGGTGAAGAACATGGCGCCCAGGGAGCTGCTGACCTACGACGAAATCCTGCGAATCGTCAACGTTGCGGCGCAACGAGGAGTGACCTCCATCCGGCTCACCGGCGGAGAACCGCTGGTGCGGAAGGGGCTGGTGGAGTTTGTGGCTCGGCTTAAGGCCGTTCCGGGTATTGAGGACATAAGCCTCACCACTAATGGGGTGCTGCTCAAGCAGTATGCCAAGCCGCTCTATGAAGCGGGACTCAGAAGGATCAACGTAAGCCTCGACTCCATGGACCCGCGGAAGTATGCCGAGATTACCGGCGGCAACGAGCTGGCCGCGGTCTGGGAGGGGATAGAGGAGGCGGAGAGGGCCGGTTTTGCCCCTATCAAGCTGAATGTCGTTCCCCTCAAAGACTTCAATGACGACGAGATCGAGAACTTCGCCCGTCTCACCTTTATCAAGGATTTCCACGTCCGGTTCATAGAGTTCATGCCCATCGGCTCCAAGGAGGTCTGGAAGCAGAAAAGTTTCATCTCCACGGTGGAACTGAAGGAGCGGATAGGGAAGATCGGCGAGATGACGCCGGTAATGCCCAACCGCCGCACCGGTCCGGCGGTCAACTACCGCCT